>Ga0316583_10000041_pt1 | contig 24987 bp, 20 predicted proteins | sample J_170502JBrBrA_D_FD_204513 | JGI IMG/M metagenome (GOLD analysis project Ga0316583, IMG submission 204513) | Rhizosphere microbial communities from salt marsh grasses in Alabama, United States - J_170502JBrBrA | ecosystem: Host-associated > Plants > Roots > Rhizosphere | place: USA: Alabama... | reverse complement strand
CCAAGGGCCGGCCCTTCGTGATGCTGACCATCACGAGCGCGGCCAACCAGGCCCGGCTGGCGGAGCTCCACGACATCCAGATGAAGCTCGCGGACCCGCGGAAGATCTCCGGCGACGCGGAGCTTCAGCATCTCCTGGACCAGGGCAAGACGGTGGTGCTCATCACCCACTCGATCCACGCGACGGAGGTGGGGGGCGCCCAGATGGCCGCGCGTCTCGTGTGGCGGTTGGCCACGTCCGACGATCCCGAGATCAAGGAGATCCTGGACAACGTCATCCTCCTCGACATCCCCTCGCTCAACCCCGACGGCCTCCAGTGGGTGGTGGACTGGTACAAGCAGGGACTGGGGACACCCTGGGAGGGAGGCCCCCTGCCCTGGCTCTATCAGTTCTACACCGGACACGACAACAACCGCGACTGGTATGCGTTCACCCAGGACGAGACCGTGCTCACGGTGACCAAGGCTCAGAACGCGTGGCACCCCCAGATCGTCCACGACATCCACCAGATGGGTGCGACGCAGGCACGCATCTTCTTTCCTCCCTACATCGATCCCTGGGAGCCCAACGTCGACCCCGCCATCACCACCGCGGTGAACCAGCTCGGTACCTGGATGGCCGCCGATCTGGAGGCCGAAGGCAAGAGGGGCGCGGTGGTGGCGGGCGTGTACGACGCCTTCACGCCGGCCCGCGCCTACCAGCACTACCATGCCGGCGCGCGCATCCTCAGCGAGACGGCGTCGGTGCGCATCGCCACCCCCGTCGACATCAGCCCCGACCAGCTCCGTCCCGGGCGCGGCTACGACGCCTCGACGTCGTCGTGGAACTTCCCCGACCCGTGGCCGGGCGGCCACTGGACGCTGAAGGACATCGTGGACTACCAGGAGGCTGGCGCCCTGGCGCTGCTGAGCAACGCGGCCCGGAACCGGCGTTACTGGCTCAAGAACTTCTACGAGATCGGCAAGCGTGCCGTGGACAAGTGGGATCGGTGGCCGGAGGCGTGGGTGATCCCGGCCGACCAGACGAACCAGACGGGCGTACGGTACGTCCTCCGGATCCTGACCATGGCCGACGTGGAGGTGCACAAGGCCGAGGCGGCATTCTCCGCGGACGGCATCCGGTTCCCGGCGGGGAGCTGGGTGGTGCCCATGCATCAGCCCTACGCTTCGTTTGCCCAGGCGATGCTCGAGGTGCAGCACTACCCCGATCTTCGTGCCTACCCCGGAGGGCCGCCGCTGCGCCCCTACGACGTCACCGCCCAGACGCTACCCTACCTCATGGACGTCGATGCGGTGGCCTTGGACCAGCCGGTGGGCGTCGCGCTATCCGCTCCCATTTCCGTGCCGCGCTTCGCATTCACCTTGCCGGCGCACCTCCGCGGTCCCGATGCGCCGCGCGTGGCCATCTACAAGTCGTGGCAGGAGCCCATGGACGAAGGCTGGACCCGGTGGGTCTTCGACGAGTACCGGTTGAAGTACGACACCCTCCACGATGCCGACATCCGGAGGGGGGGGCTGGCGAGCCGGTACGACGTCATCGTGTTGCAGAACCAGCGGGCGCAGTCCATCCGGAACGGCTTCCGCGCCAATCAGGTACCTCCTCGGTACGCCGGAGGGCTGGGCGACCAGGGCGTCGCCGCCCTCAGGGAATTCGTCCAGGCGGGAGGGCGCATCGTGGCGGTGGAACAGGCAGTCGATTTCGTCACCGATCTCTTCGGGCTCCAGGTGTCCAACGCGGTGGATGGCCTGCCGAGCCAGGATTTCTACATTCCGGGTTCGATATTGCGGCTCCGGGTGGATACCGCCACCGACGTCGGTGAGGGGGCGGAAGCCGAGAGCGTCGCGTGGTTTTCCGGAAACAGCCAGGCATTCAACGTGAACGACGATCGCGTCAAAGTCCTCGCCCGATACGGATCGGGAGACCCCCTGCTCTCCGGATGGGAGCTGGGCGGGTCACACGTCGCCGGGCAGCCGGCGATCCTGGAAGCGAGCCTGGGAAGGGGCTCGGTGGTGCTGTTCGGGTTCCAGCCCAACTACCGCGGCCAGTCCGTGGCCACCTGGCCGCTCCTCTTCAACGCGCTCCGCCGATGAGCCCCGCGGACGGTAGTGCGGGCACCTGCCCGTCGTGCGGGAAGCCGGCCAGCGGCAACTTCTGCCAGCACTGCGGCGCGTCGCTGGGGGGACGTTTCTGCAACCAGTGCGGCGCCGAGCTGCACAGCGGCGCGAAGTTCTGCAACCAGTGCGGCGCGTCCGTGGGCGCGGATGCAGGCGCCGCCGGCGCGTCCGTCACTCGCGGCACCGGTGCCGGGAGCGTCCTGGCGGAGCATCGCGCGGCGGCGGCGGCGACGCTGGGGGGCGCCAACCTGCCCTGGTGGATCGCCGGCGCGGCGCTCTTCGGCCTGATCCTCGTCATCGGATGGTCGGTGGTTCATTCCCAGAACCCGACGGCGCAGCGACCCGGCGAGGCGGCGCCGGCGGCAGGTGCCGCCGGAAACGCCGCCATGGGCGCCTCGACCATCGACCTGTCGAAGATGTCGCCTCAGGAAGCGGCGGACCGGCTCTTCAACCACGTCATGACCGACCTGGCCAACGGGGACACGACGGACGCCCTGAACTTCCAGCCCATGGCCGTGCAGGCGTACCAGGTGGCCGAGCCACTGGACCTCGATGAGCTCTTCCACTTGTCCCTCCTGGAGGGCCTCCGCGATCCCGAGACCGCCCTGGGGACGGCGAAGCGGATCCTGAAGACCGATCCGGACCATCTCCTCGGCCTGGGCGCGGCGGCGCAGTGGTCCCTCGCCCTGGGCGACACCGCCGCGGCGCTGGGCTATTACAAGCACTTCCTGAAGGTGTACGACGCGCAGGTGGCCAAGAAGCTCCCCGAGTACGAAGCCCACAAGGAGTACCTCGCGGAGGTGAAGCCCGAGGCGCAGGCGTTCGTGGCCACCCACTGACGGGAGCCGGCCGGGGGTTGGCACGGACGGCCCCCTGGCCGTACGACCAGCCCATGCCCATGCGCGTCTTCCTCACGGGTGGATCCGGCCTGCTGGGCTCCCATCTGGCTGCGCACCTGCGAGAGGCCGGCCACGACGTCGTGGCGTTGAGGCGTGGGGGATCCGACGCCCACTTCCTCGAAGGTCTGGGGTGCCGTCTGGCGGCCGGCGACGTGCGGGACGAGGCGGCGGTGCTGGCGCCCCTCATGGACGGCTGCACGCACGTCGTCCACGCAGCGGCGCTGGTGTACCGTGGCGGCTCCTGGCCGGAGGTCCGCGCGGTGAACGTGGAGGGTACGCGCCACGTGCTGGAGGCAGCGGCGGTCGCGGGGGTGAGCCACGCGGTGCACGTGTCGTCGGTCACGGTGTACGGGAGTGTTGCCGGTCCAGTGGACGAGTCCTCGCCGGTAGACTCGGACATCCCTCCATCGGACTTCTATGCCCGCTCGAAGCGCGAGGCCGAGCGGGTAGCCCGCACCGTGGAGAGAACCAGGAGCCTGCCCGTCACGGTGGTCCGCCCGTCGGCGGTCTACGGTGAGCGGGACCGCCTGTTCGCGGTGCGTGTGGCGCGTAGCATGCGCTACGGCGTGGCGTGGACGCTGGGATCGGGCCGGAATACGGTGCCCGCGGTGTACGCCGGCAACGTCGCGGTGGCCGTCCGCCTGGTTCTGGAGGCGAAACGGGGGCGAACGACGTACGATGTGGGCTTCGACCATCCCCTTACCCAGCGGGAGCTCGTCGAGGGCATCGCCCGGGGGATGGGGCGGGCGCCCCTGCTGGTACGGATACCCGCGCCGCTGGTGCGGGTCGGTGCGGGGGTGTTGGGGGCCCTCGGCGTCTCGGCGCCGGGGATGGAGCATCTTCCTTTGGGACGGGTGGTGCGCCTGGCCATGGGGGAGAACCCTTTTCGATCCCGGCGCATCCGGGACGAGCTCGGCTGGGATCCTCCCCACCGGCACGAGGACGCGCTGGTACACACCGGCCGGTGGCTCAGGGAGAGCGGCGTTTTGTGACGAATGGACACTGAAGCGAAGAACGGGGGAGCGAGATGAGCCGACGAAGCGCGTTGAGCCACGAGCGGGCGCGTCCGTATTCGTACGAGCGCGAGACGGAGGACGAGCGTCTGCTGGCGAGCGTCGAGGAGCTGGAGACCATCGGCCGCGACGCCTGGCGGATCTTCCGCATCATGGGCGAGTTCGTCGAGGGCTTCGAGGAGATGACCAAGGTGGGCAGGGCCGTCTCCATCTTCGGCTCGGCCCGGGTCAAGCCCGACGACCCCATGTACGATGCGTGCGTGACGACGACGCGCCTTCTCGGGGAGGCGGGCTTCGCCATCATCACGGGCGGTGGTCCCGGCATCATGGAAGCGGCGAACAAGGGGGCGCGCGAAGCCGGTGCGAAGTCGGTGGGTTGCAACATCGAGCTTCCGTTCGAGCAGGCGGGTAACCAGTTCGTCGACGTCTCCATCGACTTCCGGTACTTCTTCATCCGCAAGACCATGTTCGTGAAGTACGCCCAGGCCTTCGTGATCTTCCCGGGCGGGTTCGGCACCATGGACGAGCTCTTCGAGTCCCTCACGCTCATCCAGACCGGAAAGGTGCGGCACTTTCCCGTGGTGCTCATGGGGACCCACTACTGGGGAGGCCTCGTGGACTGGATCCGGGCCCGCATGGTCGAGGAAGGCAAGATCGCCCCGGAGGACCTGGACATCATCTACCTGACGGATGATCCCCACGAGGCCCGCAACCACATCCTCGGACGCCTGCGCCGCAGACGGGAGATCCTGGAAGGGAGCATGCCCAGCGACTGGGGCCCCGAGCTTTGATCTCATCCACGCTCCCGCTGGCGGCCCTCATCGCGGTGGTGACGGCCCTGGCGTTCTGGCTGGACCGGCACGTCTCCTTCTTCTCGAAGATCGGGGCGTCCATCCTCACGCTGGCCTTCGGGGCGATCCTGTCCAACACGGGCATCGTGCCGGGCAAGTCGCCGGTCTACGACACCATCTCCGGGCCGGTGACCAGCCTGGCCATCGCCTGGCTCCTGCTGTCGGTGGACCTGCGGGCGTTGAAGCAGGTGGGGCCCCGGATGCTCGCGGCGTTCGGCCTCGCGTGCGTCGGGACGATCCTGGGGGCCTTCCTGGGCGCTCTCGCCTTCTCCCACGAGCTGGGCGTGAACACGTGGAAGATGGCGGGCGTGTTCACCGGCACGTACACCGGCGGCTCCCTGAACTTCGTCGCCGTGGGCAAGGGCGTGGGGCTGCCCGACTCCGTGTGGGCGGGCACCACCGCCGCCGACGCACTCACCGGGGGCATATGGATGGCGGCCAACCTCATCCTGCCCCTGTGGCTGGTGCGCTTCTACCCCCCGGTGCCGAAGGAAGCCCTGGAGCTGGGGGAGGGGGAGGCCGACAACGGTGGTAAGTCCCATCCGTTCTTCGACCCGGCAGCGGTCTCGGCCCTGGATCTCGGGGTTCTGCTGGCGGTGGGGCTGAGCCTCCTGGTGGCCGCGGACCTCACGGCGCGGCTCGTCCCCCAGGTGCCCTCCGTCCTGTGGCTCACCACCTACGCCCTCATCGTCGGCCACACACCCCTCTTCCGGAAGGCCGAGGGCGCCCTCCAGCTCGGCACCCTGCTGCTCCACCTCTTCTTCGTGGTCATCGGCATCTGGTCCCAGGTGGGACAGATCATCGCGGTGGGGGTGGTGGTGTTCTACTACACGGCCACCGTCATCGGCTCGCACGGCCTGGTCCTCTACGGCGTGGGGCGCCTCCTGGGGCTGGACCTCGGTACGCTCTCCGTGGCTTCCCAGGCCGCCGTCGGGGGACCGTCCACGGCCCTGGCGGTGGCCGTGGGCCGGGATTGGCCCGGGCTGGTGCTCCCCGGGATCATCGTCGGATTGGTCGGGTACGCCGTCGGGAACTACCTCGGCTTCGGGGTCGCCTACCTTGTACACGGCTTCGGAATCGGGCTATGATTTCAGGCTCCCCCGGGGGCGAAGCGCTTGTGGGACGGGCACTTCGCGCACCGCGGGGGACCTTTTCGTCTGATCGTGCCCTGCCCGGCCACGCGCGTTGTCGCGTCGGGGCCGCAAGGGGTCGGAGGATAGAGGCGTGAGCAACAGCGCCACGGAGACTCCCCGCGGCTACGCCCCCGAGGGGAAGGACACCGGGGTCGTAAGGCCGAAGGGCACCTCCCGCATCCGGGCGCACGCCGGCCTGGACACCATCGACATCCGCTCGCGCAAGCCGGCGTGGCTGAAGGTCCGCTCGCCGGGCGGGCACAACTATCTGCGTCTCAAGCAGATGATGCGCACCGGCGCGCTGCACACCGTGTGCGAGGAGGCCGGCTGCCCCAACATCGGCGAATGCTGGGAGGCGGGCACCGCCACGTTCATGATCCTGGGTGACGTGTGCACCCGGGCATGCAAGTACTGCGGCGTGGCCCACGGGATGCCCACGGAGCTGGACGCCGACGAGCCCCGCCGCGTGGCCGCCAGCGTGGCCGATCTCGACCTGGAGCACGTGGTCATCACCAGCGTGAACCGCGACGAGCTTCCGGACGGCGGCGCCGGCATCTACGCCGAGACCATCCGCCGGATCCACGACGCCGTCCCCGGTTGCTCGGTGGAGGTCCTCATTCCGGATTTCAAGGGCGACGAGGACGCTTTGAGGACGGTGGTGGAGGCGAAGCCCGAGATCCTCGGGCACAACCTGGAGACGGTGGAGCGGCTGCACCCCGACGTCCGTCCGGGAGGCCGGTACTGGCGCTCGATCTCGTTCCTGGGGGCGGTGAAGCGCATGGACCCGGGGATGCTCACCAAGACCGGCATCATCCTGGGGATGGGGGAGGAAGATCCGGAGATCCGGCAGGCCATGGCCGACCTGCGGGAGGCCGCCGTGGACATCCTGACGCTGGGCCAGTACCTGCGTCCCTCTCCCATGCACATCCCCGTGGCCCGCTGGGTCGCGCCGGCGGAGTTCGCCGAGTGGAAGCGCGTGGGCGAGGCCGAGCTCGGCTTCAGGCACATCGAGGCGGGACCCCTGGTACGCTCCAGCTACCACGCCAGGGAGCAGGCCCGGGAGGTGGAGGCTGGCGGGCCCGGAGCCATCACCCGGGTCATGGAGGCGGACGTCCCCGCTCCGGCGGAGGTCCGCCTGGACCTGGTTCAGCTCGAGCTGGGGAGGCCGGGGGGGAAGGCCCCCGGAGACCCGGGAGCCCGCTGATGGCCGGAACCAAGACCCGCAGAGCCAAGGCGCCGAAGGAGAGCCCCTTCGACATGCACGGCATAGCGCCGGAGCTGGCGCTGGACCTCCTGCGCGAGATGCTCCGGTACAGGCGCTTCGAGGAGAAGGCCGAGGAGGCGTACGCCATCGGCAAGATCGGCGGCTTCTGCCACCTGCACATCGGTCAGGAGGGCGTGGCGGCCGGGGCCATCAAGGCGCTGCGCGAAAGCGACTACGTCATCACGGCGTACCGGGACCACACCGAAGCCATCGCCAAGGGCGTCGCTCCCACGGCCGTGATGGCGGAGCTGTTCGGGCGCACCGGCGGGACCTCCGGCGGCAAGGGCGGCTCGATGCACATGTTCGCGCGGTCCGTGCGCTTCATGGGCGGCCACGGCATCGTCAGCGGGCAGGTCCCGCTGGCCACGGGCATCGCCTTCCGGATCAAGTACAAGAGCGAGGACGACATCGTCGCATGCTTCATGGGCGACGCCGCGGTGAACCAGGGCGGCTTCCACGAGGCCCTCAACATGGCGGCGATCTGGGAGCTGCCCGTGATCTTCGTCGTGGAGAACAACCACTACGGGATGGGCACGGCCTTCCGGCGCGTGTCCCTCACCGACATGGTGGAGCGCTCCTCGCCGTACGCGATTCCGGCCAGCAAGGTGAACGGCCAGGACGTCCTGGCGACGTACGCGCACTTTCGGGACCTGGCTGCCGAGGTGCGGAACGGGGGAGGCCCCCGCTTCGTGGACGTGGAGACGTACCGCTTCCGCGGCCACTCCATGTCCGATCCCGTCTCGGGGACGTATCGGCCCAAGGAGGAGGTGGAGCAGCACACCCACTTCGACGATCCCATCGCCATCCTCAGGGACCACCTCTTCGAGGCCGGAAGCCTGGATCAGGACGGCCTGGAGGCGATGGACGCCGAGGCCAGAGAGGAGGCCCAGGAGGCCTTCGAGTTCGCCGACGCGTCGCCGGTGCCGGGCCCCGAGGCTCTGTACGAGCACGTCTGGTCCGACGTGGACGGCAACGGGCGGCTCCGCTTCGACGGGAGGGAGGAGGCGCCATGGCGGTGATGACCTACCGCGACGCGCTGAACGCGGCGCTGCGGGAGGAGATGGCGCGCGACCCCGACGTCTTTCTCATGGGGGAGGAGGTCGCCGAGTACGACGGGGCCTACAAGGTGTCGAAAGGGCTGCTGGCCGAGTTCGGCGACCACCGCGTGGTGGATTCTCCCATCAGCGAGCTGGGCTTCGGCGGCCTGTGCGTGGGAGCGGCCATGGCCGGGCTCCGGCCGGTGGTGGAGTTCATGACGTTCAACTTCGCCTTCCTGGCCCTGGACCAGGTCATCAACTCGGCGGCCAAGCTGCTGTACATGTCCAACGGCCAGTTTCCCATCCCCATCGTCTTCCGGGGTCCCACCGGCGCTGCGCTGCAGCTGTCCGCCCAGCACTCCCAGGCGTGCGAGACCTATTACGTGCACGCCCCCGGCGTGAAGGTGGTGACGCCCGCCACCCCCGCCGACGCCAAGGGCCTGCTCAAGGCCGCCATCCGCGACAACGACCCGGTGGCGTTCATGGAGGGCGAGCTGCTGTACAACTTCAAGGGCGAGGTTCCCGAGGACGACGACTTCGTCATTCCGCTGGGCGTGGCGGACCTGAAGCACGAGGGTGACGACGTCACCATCGTCACCCACGGGAAGATGGTGCACGTGGCGCTGCAGGCCGCGAACAAGCTGTCCACGGAGGGCATCGGTGCCGACGTCGTCGATCTGCGCTCCATCCGGCCTCTGGACGTGGACGCCATCCTGAGGAGCGTGCAGAAGACCAACCGCGCCGTCTACCTGGAGGAAGGGTGGGCATACGTGGGCGTGGGCGCGCAGATCGTGGCCACCATCCAGGAGGAAGCGTTCGACTACCTGGATGCGCCGGTGCTCCGGGTCACGCAGGCCGACGTGCCCATGCCGTACGCGAAGAACCTGGAGATGATGGCGAAGCCGTCGGCCGACCGCGTGGTGGAGGCCTGCAACAAGGTCCTGTACAGGGAGGCGCGCTGAAATGGGCGCAGGAGGTCGTCAGGACTGCAGCCCGCCGCCTGCGAAGTACGTGATCAGTACTCCTCGGCGGCGTGCCGTGCCCTCCTACTTCTGCAGCCCATTTGAGCGCGCCCACAACATGGGTGACCTATGATCACCAAGGTCCACATGGAGGCCCTCTCTCCGACCATGGAGGAGGGACAGCTGGTCAAGTGGCACAAGCACGAAGGCGACGGTGTCGCCAACGGCGACGTGCTCGCGGAGATCGAGACCGACAAGGCCACCATGGAGCTCGTCGCCCGGGGCGAGGGCATCTTGCGCAAGGTGATCCTGCCCGAGGGCGGCACCGTTCCCGTGGGGAACGTCATCGCCGTCATCGCCGACGCCGACGAGGACATCTCGGCGGCGGTGGCGGAAGCGGGTGACGGGGCCGCGGGTGGCGAGGCGGCTCAGGCGAAGGCCGCGGAGACGGCGGCGCCGGCTGAGGCGGCGGAGGGGAAGTCCGCAGGACGCGGGGCCGCGAAGGCGCCTTCCGCCGGGCAGGCGTCGGGCGCGCAGCCCGTCGCCTCTTCCGGGTCCGCGCCGGCCCCGGCCTCCACCGACGGCGGTCGCGTGAAGGCCTCGCCCCTGGCCCGCCGGCTGGCCGAAGACCTGGGCGTGGACCTGGCGCGCATAGCCGGCTCGGGCCCCGGCGGCCGCATCGTGAAGCGGGACATCGAGGCCGCGCGGGAGGCGGGCGTCGGGGCTCCGGCCCGCGCGGCGTGGACGCCGGACGAGAGCGAGTACGAGGACGTGCCCGTCTCGCAGCTCCGCAAGACCATCGCGAAGCGCCTGGTGGAATCGCTCTCCCCCATCCCCCACTTCTTCCTCACCGTGGACGTGGACATGGGGCGGGTGCTGGAGGCCCGCGCGACGATCAACGCGATGCTCGAGGAACGCGCCGAGAAGGTGTCCATCAACGACATCCTGCTGAAGGCGGTGGCGGCGGCGCTGCGCAAGCACCCCGACTGCAATGCGCAGTGGCACGGGGACCATGTCCGCCGCTTCAACGGGGTCCACCTGGGCGTGGCGGTGGCCATCGACGACGGCCTCATCACCCCGGTGGTGAAGAATGCGCACCTCAAGGGGATCGCGCAGATCGCTCGGGAGGTCCGCGAGCTCGCCTCCCGCGCTCGGGACAAGAAGCTGCTCCCCGACGAGTACACCGGCTCGACGTTCTCCGTCTCCAATCTGGGGATGTTCGGCATCCACGAGTTCACCGCCATCATCAACCCCCCGGAGGCGGGGATCCTGGCCGTGGGCGGGGTGGAGGACACGCCGGTGGTGGTGGACGGCGAGGTGGTGGTGCGGCAGCGCATGCGCATGACCATGAGCTGCGACCACCGCGTCATCGACGGCGCCCAGGGCTCGCGCTTCCTGGCGACGCTGAAGGCGATGCTGGAGGAGCCGGCGGCGATCCTGGTGTAGGTGCACCCTGACGCATCGCCCCGATTCGCCCGCCGCGCTGGCCCGCGCCGCCCGAATTCGGCAGCGAGCGGAGAGCACGCCTGAAGCCCGCCTTTGGCCGCGCCCGCAGCCGCGCTGAGAACCCTACTCCGACTTCAGCACCCTCATGGGATCCGCCCTCGCCGCCCCTCGCGCCGGCAGGTAGACGGCCAGCGCGGCCACCGCCACGAGCACCAGGGGCACCGCCGTGAACGCCACGGGGTCCAGCGTGCCGACGCCGTAGAGGAGCCCCTTGACCAGCCGGGCTCCGGCGGCAGCCGCCACCAGACCGATGACGGCACCCAGGAGGGTCAGGCGCAACCCTTCCCGGAGGACCATCCCGATGACCGTGCCGCGGTCGGCACCCAGAGCCACGCGAATGCCGATCTCCCGGCGGCGCTGTGCCACCGAGTAGGACATCACGCCGTAGATTCCCACGGCCGCGAGCACGAGACCCAGCAGGCCGAAGAGACCGAGCACGGATCCGCCCAGACGCGCGGGCATCAGTGCCGTGCCCATGAAGTTCTCCATGGTGCGCACGTCGTAGACAGGGAGGTCGGGATCCTGGGCCCGCACGATCTCCCGGATGCGCTGCATGACGACCTGGGGATCGCCCTTCGTGCGGGCGACCAGCGTCATGCCCGTGAGGTGGCGCTGCCTCTGGGCGAGGAACATGAAGCTCGTCGGGGGCTCGCCGAGGCTGCGGTACTTCCCCGTCTCGACCACGCCGACGACCCGGCGGTCCGCGCCGGCGGTGTGCACGACCTTCCCCAACGCCGACTGGCCGGGCCAGAAGCGCTGGGCGAAGCGCTGGTTCACGACGATGACCGGCGGCGCGTTGTCGTCGTCCTGGAGGGTGAACGCTCGGCCTGCGAGGAGACGGACGCCCATCGCATCGAAGTACCCTTCGGTCACGAAGGCGTAGTCGACGGTGCGCTGCTCTCCCTCGGCGAACTCGTATCCGGGGATGGTGACGCCGCCGTCGGACCCGCCCAGGCCGAGGGGCGGGTCGTTGACGAGGCCGGCCGCCCCGACCCCCGGGAGGCTCCTCACCTCGTCCAGGGTCCGATCCCAGAAGGTCCGGGACCGGGTGGCGTCGTAGCCCTGGAGCCCCGGGTCCATGGAGGCCATGGCGATGTGCGCGGGGTCCTTGAAGCCGGGGTCGATGCGGGTCGCTCCCTGCAGGCTCCTGAGGAAGAGCCCCGAGGTGATGAGCAGCAGCAGGGAAAGCGCCATCTGAAGCACCACCAGGCCCTTGTTCATGCGTGACGTTCCCCCGTGGCGTGGCCCTTCGCCCTTCACGGCGGAAGCCGTGTCCGGATGGGCTGCCTGGAGCGCCGGCACGAGACCGAAGACGAGGGCGGTGGCCAGGGCGACGAGGACCGCATACACGAGGACCGTCCGGTCCATGCCCACCGAGAGCGCCCAGGGACCGTCCATGGGTGGCCGCACGGTGCTCAGGACGTGCACCGCGATCTCGGCGAGGCCGATCCCCGCCAGCCCGGCGACGACGCTGAACAGGAAGCTCTCGACGAGGAGCTGCTGCACGATGCGCCACCTGCCCGCCCCGAGGCTCAGCCGGATCCCCAGCTCGCGTCTCCGCTCACGCGCACGCGCCAGGAAGAGGTTCGCGACGTTGACGCAGGCGATGAGCAGGAGCAGGGAGACCACCACCATCATGACCGCGCTCATCTTGACCTGCGCTGCCCGGAACTGCGGAGCGATGCCGGCCTCCATCTGGGGCACGATGGTGGTCCCGACCTGGTTCTTGTACTGGTCCGGGTACTCCTCGCGTAGTTGCGCGAGAATCGCGCTCATGACCTGTCCGGCCCGCTGCACCGTCTGGCCGTCCCGAAGGCGTGCGACGGCAGTCAGGGAGTTGTTGCCGCGAGCATGGATGAGGTCGAAGCCCGGCTGGATGACCGGCTGCTCCATGAGGGGCACGTAGATGGGTGTGGCGGCGACGTTGAGGGGACCCCTGAAGTCCGCAGGCGCGACGCCCACCACCTGGAAAGGCCGCCCGTTCACGGTCAGCGTCCGGCCCACCACCGACGGATCGCCCCCGAAACGCGACGTCCAGAAGCCGTGGCCGAGGACGGCCACCGGGTGGGCGCCGGGGTCCCGATCCTCGAGGTCGGGCAGGAAGACACGTCCCAGCGCGGGGGTCACACCGTACGTCTGGAAGAAGTTCGCGCTCACCAGCATGCCGAGAACCCGCTGGCTCCTGCCGTCCGCGGCGACGGACATGGGCGCGAAGGACCACGCCGCGACGTCGGAGAAGACCTCCCCCGACCGGTCGCGCACGTCCTGGTAGTGGGGGATGGAGTACGACCCGCGGTCCATGCCCGGCCACTTTCTGTAGAGCTGCACCAGTCGGTCGGGCTGCTGGGCGCCGGACAGGGGTCGCAGCAGAAGGCCGTAAACGGCCGAGAACGTGGCGGCGTTCAAGCCGATCCCGAGGGCCAGCGTGATCACCGCGGCAGCGGTGAAGAGCGGGTCCTTCACCAGCATGCGCCCGGCGTACCGGAGGTCCCTGAGCAGGTTGCTCATCATCCGCTCCCATCTCGTCTCGTCGTTCCTGTTTCCGTGAGTCAGGGGGATGGAGGTGACGAAGTCACGGAGCAGGAAGGCCACCAGCCGTACACCTCCCGGCCACCCCCGAAAGCGCGGCTCGCGCCGGCGGTCGTCGAAGACCTGGAGCAGATCCGCCTCGTACCGCTCCCTGAAGGCCGAGGGATAGAGGGACAGCAGCCGCTCGTAGAGGCGACGGAAGCGGTCCCGGGAAGTGGGCCCGTCCGGGGAGCCGGCCCCCCGCTCACTTGCTCCGGAGTCACCGGGTCCGGCCGGGGTGCCGCGCTCGGGCCGTCCCGGCCCTCCGCCGTGCGCCTTCCTCACCCCGTCACCCTCCCAGGCGCTCCTGCGCGACGTTCGCAGCCCGGAGCAGCCTCTCCGACTCGCTTCTCAGGGCCGCCCTCCCCAGGGCGGTGATCCGGTAGTACCGACGGCGCTCGGCGTGGAGGCCCTCCTCGCCCGGGTTCTCAGTCTCCTCGATGAGCCGGGCCCGCTGCATGCGCTGTAGCGATCCGTACAGCGTGCCGGGGCCCATGACCACCCGGCCGTCGGAGAGATCGTCCACCTCCCGGGCGATGGCGTACCCGTGGCGTGGGCCGTCGGCGAGGGCCACGAGCACCTGGAAGACCGTCGGGGTCAGGGGGAGCACACGGTCGAGAGCGTCGGGTTCGATCATCGTCGATATCCAGGGCATACATCCGTGGGCGCTATATAACGGTCACGGATATATAGGGTGGCATCTCGCTCTACTCAAGGACAAGGGGGAGTCGAACGGACCTACGAAGCGGGTGACACAGGGGTTTCACGGCGGCTCGTTCGTGGAGCCAGCGGGTAGTCCCTGCCCGGGCGACAAGGCCACGAGACGACGGGGTTTACGCTCCTTCGCCCGGGGTCTACCTTCGTCGACCCTTCAAGTTGTCGACATCTCGGGGGCGAATACCCCTTCTTCAAAGAGCGAGGTGACGAGTGGCTGGCAAGTCGAGCGTCGAGCGCTTCGACCTCATCGTCGTGGGCAGCGGGCCCGGCGGGTACGTGGCCGCCATCCGGGCGGCCCAGCTCGGCATGAACGTGGCGTGCGTGGAGGCGGACAAGCTGGGAGGCGTGTGCCTGAACATCGGCTGCATCCCGACCAAGGCACTTCTCACGAGCGCCCTGCTCGTCAACGAGATGAAGGAGGGTGCGCGGCACGGCATCGTGGCGAAGGACGTGTCCTTCGATCTCGCGCCGGCGCAGAAGCGCAGCAGGGCCGTCGCCGACCAGATGAACAAGGGGATCGCCTTCCTCTTCAAGAAGAACAAGGTCACGCACATCCAGGGGTTCGGCCGCCTCGAGGGTAAGGGCCGAGTCGAGGTGGAGGCCCAGGGCGGGAAGAAGACGGTCTACGAGGCGAGCCACGTCATCATCGCCACCGGGTCGCGCCCGCGTGACCTCCCGATTCTGAAGATCGACGAAGACCGGATCTGGTCGTCCACCGGCGCGCTCATGCGGGAGAAGGCCCCGGCGTCCCTTCTCATCGTGGGCGCCGGCGCCATTGGCATGGAGTTCGCCGACGTCTACGACTCGTACGGCACCAAGGTCACCATCGTGGAGATGCTGGACCGCATCCTCCCGCTGGAGGACGCGGACGTCTCGAAGTTCATGGAGCGCAGCTTCAAGAAGCGCGGCGTGGACGTCTACACCTCGGCGCGCTTCGAGAACGCGGCAGTCCACGACGACGGCGTGCGGGCCACCTTCAAGGACGCGAAGGGCGAGACCCACGAGATCGACGTGGAGTACGTGCTCTCCGCGGTAGGCCGCGTGCCGAACTCCGAGGGACTGGGCCTCGAGAAAGCCGGCGTCCAGACCGACGACCGCGGCTTCATCGTGGTCGACGCCGCCATGCGCACGAACGTCCCCGGCGTCTACGCCATCGGAGACGTGGCGGGCCACCAGCTCCTGGCCCACAAGGCGAGCCACGAGGGGATCACCTGCGTGGAGCGCATCGCCGGCAAGGGCGAAGGAACCGTGGACTACGGGAACGTGCCGAACTGTACGTACTGCCATCCGGAGGTGGCGTCGGTGGGGCTTACGGAGGAGCAGGCGAGGGCGAAGGGGTTCGACATCGAGGTCGGCAAGCTCCCCTGGGTGGCCATCGGCCGGGCCGTGGCCCTCGGTCACACCGACGGCTTCGTGAAGATCATACGTGACAAGAAGTACTCCGAGATCCTGGGCGCGCACATCGTCGGTCCCAGCGCGACGGAGCTAATTGCCGAGTTCGTCGTCGGCCGCCACCTCGAGTCCACCGTGGAAGAGCTCGAGAGGGCCATTCACCCGCATCCAACCCTCTCCGAGGGCGTGTCGGAAGGCGCGCTGGCGGCCCTGGGCCGACCGATACACATCTGATGGACGACACCGACGGCGGGACGATGCCCCCCACACCGAGCGACCTCGACGCTCCGGCCGCCCGGGACTGGCCGGAGCCGCGCGAGCGTGCGCTACGTCTCTGGATCACGCTGGCGAGATGCTACGCCACGTACGCCAGGGCCGTGGCGTCCAAGGTGCAGGAATACGGTTTGACGACCCCGCAATTCGGGATCCTGGAGGCACTGTATCACCTGGGACCGCTGTCGCTCGGCGAGCTTGCGGACAAGATGCTCGTGACTGGCGGCAACATCACGTATGTCATGGACCGCCTCGAGGAACAGGGGCTCGTCTACCGCGATCGGTCACCCGAGGATCGTCGCGTCATCCAGGCCAAGCTCACCGGGAAGGGCCGCGAGCTCATCGCCCGCGTCTTCCCCGGACACGGAGAGTACATCGAGATGCTCTCGGGTCACCTCTCCGGCGGGGAGCAGGAGTCCCTGCGGGTGCTCCTGAAGAAGCTGGGTGTCGCCATCATGGAAGGCGACCTGAAGTAGCTTTCCCGCAACGGCGGGGCGGCCACCGCGCCGGCCGCGCGCCGGCGATCGGAACCTCACGCGGGCAGCGCGTCCCCCGTCAGGCTCACCTCGATTCCCCTGATCCTCAGCACACGCGTCAGGGCCTCGCCGATCTTGTTGTTGGGGGTGGAAGCCCCGGCGGTGATGCCGAGCTGGAACGGCCCCGGAGGAAGCCAGTCCGCCTCCTCGACCTCGGCGGCTTCGGGGTTGAGCTCCGGCTTGTGCCGGATCCGCCCCGTATCCACGTCGATGGACACGGCATCCTGGATGTGGAACGTACGTGTATGCTGCCTGCAGAGATGGGCCAGATGGTTCGTGTTCGAAGAGTTGTAGCCGCCGATGACGAGCATGAGGTCCGGGGGGTCCTTCATCATCTCCCCCACCGCGTCCTGACGTTCCTGAGTCGCCGAGCAGATGGTGCCGAAGGACCGATAGTTCTCCTCGGCGTACGCCTCGCCGTAGCGCTCGCGCATCGCCTCGTGGATCCTCGCGCCGATGGCCATGGAGTCCTTGGCGAGCATGGTCGTCTGGTTGGCGACACCGATGCGGGCGAGATCCTCGTCGGGATCGAAGCCCGACGAGCTCCTGGCCCGAAAGCGCTCGACGAACGCCTCGCGTGAGAGGTGTCCGGGCCGTTGCGCGATATAGTCGCACACCAGCATGGCCTCGTCCATGTCCCGCACGATGAGGTGCTTGCCCCCGGGGTGCTTGTTCACCTGCGACGCGGTGGCACGCGATTCCTCGTGGGTGTACTTGCCGTGGATGACGGCGGTGAACCCGTCGCGTGCGTAGCTCTCCACGCGCTTCCACACGTGCAGCACCGAGCCGCACGTGGTATCCACCAGGATGCAGCCGATCTTCCCCAGGGTGGCGAAGTCCTCGAGCGTGACCCCGAAGGCCGGGATGATCACGACGTCGTCGGGGGTGACGCCGGAGAAGTCGAAGACGCCCTTGGCGGTGGGGTAGATGAAGCGGATGCCCATCTCCGTCATCCGCTGATTCACGTGCGGATTGTGGATGATCTCCCCGACCAGGAAGATGCGCTTGTCGGTGAACTCGTGGACGGTCTCGTAGGCATAGTCCACCGCGCGGTCGACGCCGTAGCAGAAGCCGAACTGCTGGGCGAGGCGCACGGTGACATCCCCGAAGGTGTCGGTGTAGCCCCGGGCGCGGATGCGTTCCACCAGCGCGGAGTGGTACTCCGCGTCGATGACCGGCTTGAGCTCCTTCTTGAGCCCGAAACCTCTGCGGAAGTACGTCTGCTCCATGATTCTTCCGGCTCGGTGACCGCGGTCGGAGGCGGTGCCCCCCGTGAGGAACGAGGCTACACCGGCACTGCGGTCGGGGTCCCTGTCGGGACTCGGCTTCCCGTGCCACCCCGCGGCCGCCATACGCGGACACGTGGCGTCACCGGGCCGCTCCGGACCCCGGGGGTCCGGCATCGGGTAATGGGGGCATGACCCTCGTCGGCCGCCTCGCTCTCCTGTTCGTCCTGGTGCCCCTGGTCGAGCTGTTCATCCTCGTCCAGATCGGGGAGGTGGTGGGCCTGCTGCCCACGTTGGCTCTCGTGCTGCTCACGGGGGTGGCGGGGGCGGCCCTTGCCCGGCGCGAGGGGCTGCGCGTGCTCTGGTCCTTCCAGTCGGAGCTGGCGCAGGGACGCCTCCCCCAGCAGCAGCTCCTGGACGGCCTCTCGGTGCTGGTGGGTGGGGCGTTCCTGGTCACACCGGGGCTCCTCACCGACCTGGCGGGCCTCGCGCTCCTCTTTCCACCCACCCGACGCGTGGTGGAGCGCCGGGTCCGCCGAGCGCTGGAGCGCCGCATCCGGGAGGGCTCCGTGAACTTCGTGTTCATGGGCACGCAAGCGGGTCCGGCGGCCGGCGCCGAGCCCGGGGGGCGCCGGCCACGCGGCGACGGGCTGGACCCGACCAAGGAGATCCGGGTCGAGGATTCCAACGACTGACGGGTCGCCGAAAGCGGGCACGCCGCCCGGCGCGGCCGGCCACGGTGCCGCCTGGATCAACCGGCTCGTAGCGCCTACCTTGAGCGGCCTTCCGAGCGAAGTGTCTCCCATGTCGCGTCGACCCTGATCGCGCCATCGGAGGCACTCCACCAGACCTTCAGCCGACGCGCGGGCGGACACCATGGCAACCGACACCTTGCCGTTTCTCGAGAAACTCCTCGACGCGCGAGGGCCCTCGGGCTTCGAATCCAGACCCGCACGGGTGTGGAGGGAAGAGGCCGCCAAGTTCGCGGGCGACGTGCGGGTGGACGTCAGCGGCAACTCGTTCGCCACGGTGAACCAGAAGGGAGCCCCACGGGTCATGTTGGCCGGCCACATCGACGAGATCGGCCTCCAGGTGACCTGGATCGACGAGCATGGATTCCTCTTCGTCGACGAGATCGGCGGGTGGGACCCCCAGGTGCTGGTGGGGCAGCGGGTGACGATCCTGGGCCGGGAGGGTGACGTCCCGGGGGTCATCGGCAAGAAGGCGATCCATCTGATGAGCGTGGAGGACCGCGCGAAGGCGTCGAAGACCAAGGACCTGTGGCTGGACGTCGGAGCCGCCGACCGCAAGGAGGTGGAGGCTCTGGGGATCCGCATCGGTGATCCGGTGGTTCTCGCGCAGGGGCTGCTTCGCCTGGCGGGAGATCGCATCGCAAGCCGGGCCATCGACGATCGCGCGGGTGCGTACGTGGTTCTGGAGGCGGTGCGTTTGCTGGCGGAGGACCCGCCGGCGGCGTGCGCCACGGCGGTGGCCACGTCCCAGGAGGAGATCGGCTACTCCGGCGGCGGAGCGCGCACCAGCGCCCAGACCCTCGAGCCCGACGTGGCCCTGGTGGTGGACGTCACGTTCAGCACCGACATCCCCGATCTGGAGAAGGAGAAGAAGGAGCTGGGCGAGCACTTCGTCGGCGGCGGGCCGGTGCTCAGCCGGGGCTCGGCGGCGCACAACGGCGTGTTCGAGATGCTCGCCCAGGTGGCCGAGGAGGAGAAGATTCCCCACACCATCCAGGCTTCCCCCCGGTCCACCCGGACCGACGCGGACGCCATCTACCTGACGCGCGCGGGCGTCCCCACCGGGCTGGTGTCCGTGCCCAACCGCTATATGCACTCTCCCAACGAGGTCGTGAGCCTCGCCGACCTGGCCAACACCGCCCGGCTCCTGGCCGCGTTCATCCGGAGGCTGGGGCCGGACACCGACTTCACGCCACGCTGACCGCGTCGGGGCACCGGCGGAGTGGCGGGCGGCCGGCGGCGGGAGACAAGCGGTCGGCGGCGGGCCGGCGGCGACAGGAGGCGGCGGGAGACCGTGGGGTGACGGAGTGGACCGGGGCCCTCTCCACGCGGCGGAACCGTTGACGCCCCTCCGGGCCGCTTCTACCCTTCGAGGCTCCGGATCGGGAGCCGTGGTGCACTTCTCAAGGGGAGAAGCGCCCCGGGACGGAGAGCGGGAAGTCCGCACGGGACCGCGCCGGCGCGGGTGGGACAGCTTCGAGGGACACGAACAGCATGATCGATGCGGGAAAGCTGGTGCGAGAGATGCAGGAGATGCGTGACGACGGGCACCTGTCCGACGCGCTCCTGCGGTACGCGGTCCGCAACATCGCCGCGGACGACGACCGGTTCAGTTGGGTGGGTGTGTACCTGCTCGACGGGGAGGGGAAGGAGCTCTGGCTCCACAACTACATCGGGTCCCCCACCGAGCACGCCAAGATCCCCGTGGGCACCGGTGTGTGCGGCCGCGCCGTCGCCGAGGCGTCGAACCTCAACATCCCGGACGTGAGCAAAGAGGAGAACTACCTGGCCTGCTCTCCCGACGTGCAGTCGGAGATGGTCGTCCTCATCCGGGCCGGTGCCGACATCTTCGGCCAGATCGATCTCGACTCGGAGGAGCCCGACAGCTTCACCGACGACGACGAGGCGGGTCTCCAGGCCGTCGCCGACAAGCTGGCCGAGCAGCTCGCGGCCGAGCGCCGGTAGCGTCACGCCGTCGGCCGGCTCCTCCTCCGCGTCGACGGCTCACCTGGCGTGAGATGACGGGGCCCGCCCACCCACGCTTCCTGGGGGCCGGCAACGCCGGACCCTTTACGCTGGACGGGACACGTACCTACCGGGTGGGGCGAAAGCGGGCGGTGCTCATCGACCCCGGGCCGGCGGGCGACGACCACGTCCGGGCTCTCGTGGCATGGATGGCCGACGCCCACGACGCGACGGTGCTCCTCACCCACGGGCACGACGATCACGCGGCGGCGGCACCCGCCCTCGCCCGGGCCCTGTCCGCCCCGGTGGTGGGACCCCTGGGTGTGCCGGGGGTGACGTCCCCGGTGGCGGACGGCGACGTGGTGGACACCGATGAAGGGGAGCTGGTGGCCGTGCACACTCCCGGTCACACGGCGGACCACCTTTGCTACCACTGGCCGGCGCGGCGTGCCGTCTTCGCCGGGGACCTGCTCCTGGGCAGGGGCGACACCACCTGGGTGGGGGATTATCGGGGATGCGTGGCCGACTACCTCGCCTCGCTGGCCAGGGTCCGCGCCCTCTCCGTGGACACGATCTATCCGGCCCACGGCCCACCCCTGGAGAATGCGGCCGCGGCGCTGGATCGGTTCGAGGCCCACCGGCTTCTTCGCGTCCGCCAGGTCCAGGAGGCCCTCGCCGGCAGGCCCGGGGCCGGTGCGCCGGACCTGCTGGGCGCGATCTACGGCGACGCCCTGCCTCCGGGCACGGAGAAGGCCGCGCTGAAAAGCCTGGAGGCGCTGCTGGATCACGTGCGCGGGAGCGCGGAGGGATAGCCGTCGCCGACCCGGGGCGCAGCGCCCACGATCCCGACGGGTGAGCCGCGCGAGGGGGGTCGGTTGAAGGGGACTCCGGTTGCCGCGAAGCTCATAGCGGCTCTATCCTCGATGCTCGGCCGACCGTTTCGACGCCCACCCGCGAACCGTGAACCCACCTCTATCCCCTGACCTCGAGCGCCGCCTGGGCGAGATGGTGGGGCGTGATCACGTCATCACCGAAGCCGGCCGGCTCCTGGTGTACGAGTCCGACGGCCTGAGCGCCTACCGGTGGCCGCCTCGGGCAGTGGTTCTGCCGGCCTCCGCCGAGGAGGCGTCCGGGGTCCTCCGCCTGCTCCACGCCGAGGGGATCCCCGTGGTGCCGCGGGGCGCGGGTACCGGGCTCTCGGGCGGCGCGCTGGCGCCCGAGGGCGCGGTCGTGGTGGGCACCGCGCGCATGAATCGCATTCTGGCCGTCGACCCGCCGAACCGCCTGGCACGCCTCCAGCCGGGCGTGCTGAACACACGCCTCAGCGACGCCGCACGCCCCTTCGGCCTCTACTATGCGCCGGACCCGTCGTCGCAGGCGGCGTGCACCATCGGGGGAAACGTGGCGGAGAACTCCGGCGGACCGCACTGCCTCAAGTACGGGGTGACGAGCCGGTACATCAGCGGCCTGACGCTGGCCATGGTCGACGGAGAGCTGGTGCAGATCGGCGGCGCCGGTCGTGACCCCGAGGCCGGGTACGACCTGGTGGGGCTGGTGGTGGGCTCCGAGGGGTGCTTCGCCATGGTGGTGGAGGTGGAGGTGCGCCTCCTGCCCCTGCCGGAGGCCGTGCGCACGCTGCTGGGGATCTTCGAGTCGGTGGAGGATGCCGCGCGGGCGGTGACGGCCGTCATCGGCGAGGGCCTGCTCCCGGCTGCCCTCGAGATCATCGATCAGGGGACCATCCGCGCCGTGGAGGCCAGCGTGTACGCCGCGGGCTACCCCACGGACGCCGGCGCGGCGCTCGTGGTGGAGTTCGACGGGACCCAGGCCGGCTTGGATGAAGACGCCCGACGCGCGGAAGCGTGCTGCCTGGCCGCCGGCGCCAGAGAGGTCCGCCGCGCGCGCGACGCCACCGAGCGGCTGGCGCTGTGGCAGGGTCGCAAGAAGGCCTTCGGTGCCATGGGCCGCGTCGCGCCGGACCTGCTGGTGCAGGACGCCACGGTGCCGCGCACGCGCCTCCCCGAGGTGCTGGGGCGCATCGGCGAGATCAGCCGGCGCTACGACCTCACCGTGGGCAACGTCTTCCATGCCGGTGACGGGAACCTCCATCCGAACATCCTCTTCGACCGCCGGAATCGCGAGGAGCTGGAGCGGGTGGAGAAGGCCTCGAAGGAGATCATGGCGGTTTGCGTCGAGGCGGGGGGCACCATCACCGGGGAGCACGGGGTCGGCGTGGACAAGCGCGGCTACATGCGGCTGGTTCACGGGGCCGACGAGATCGAGGCCATGCGCGGGGTGAAGGCCGTGTTCGATCCGCGAGGCCTCTTCAACCCCGGCAAGGTCCTCCCCGACGAGGAGGCGCCATGAGCCGGGTCGCCGCCGCGCTGGCCGGCGTCGCCCCCGGTGAGGCCCTTCGGGAGGGAGGCCCCGCCGTGGCCGGAGCACGGCCGGACGCGACGGTCACCCCCACCTCGGTGGAGCAGCTCGCCGGCGTGCTGAAGGTGGCCTCGGCGCAGGGCTTCGGGGTGGTGCCGGTGGGCGGAGGCACCGATCCGGGGCCCGTCCCCCCTTTGGAGCCTTTCGTGGTCCTGTCCACCCGGGGTCTCAGGGGGGTGGAGACGTACGAGCCCGCGGACCTGACCATGTCGGCGTGGGCCGGCACCACGCTGGGGGAGGTCGGGGACGTCACGGGTGCGCACGCCCAGTGGCTTCCCTTCGATCCGCCCTCCATGCCGACGCGCACGCTGGGCGGCCTCGCCGCGACGGGGGTGCGCTCTCCACTGTGCGCCTCGTACGGCGCACCGCGGGACCACATCTTGGGCCTGACCCTGGTCACCGGAGACGGCCGGGTCCTGCGGCTGGGGGGGCGGGTCATGAAGAACGTGGCGGGCTTCGACCTGGTGAAGCTCCTGGTGGGCAGCCGTGGCACGCTGGGCGTGGTGGTGTCGGTGACCGTGCGCCTCTTCCCCCGGCCCGAGAGGGAGGTCGCCCTGGTGATGGAGGCCGACCGGGCGGAGGATCTGGTGGCGCCCGCCCGTGCCGTGTCCACGGCGCCGGTGCTGCCCGCCTCCGCGGTTCTGGCGGCGGGCTTCCGGACCACGGCGGCAGGCGGCGCCGCGCGGGCGGCCTCCCTGGTGGTGCGCGTGGCCGGCGCACCCAGGACCGTGGCGGCGGACGCCGCACGGCTGCAGGCGCACGTGGGTGGGTCCTTCCGGACGGTGGAGGGAGTTGAGGCTGCAGCCCTGTTCGAGGACCTGCGCGACCACGCCGCGGCGGGCGAGGCGGTGGTCCGGATGGCGTCGCTTCCCGCCTCTGTCGGTGATCTGCTGGCCGCCGTAGCGGCGGTTCCGGGTCCCGTGCACGTCCTGGCGGACGCCATGGCGGGCACGGTACGCATGGCCGCGGAGGGCCTGTCGGGCGAGGCCTGGGCGGAGCTGAGGGGCGTCGCCGCACGGCTGGGCGGCGGCTGCGTCCTGGAGCGAGGTCCGCTGGAGCTTCTGGATGTGCCCGGAGCGTCGCCGGACGATTCCCGGGTGGAGGCCCTTACGTCGGAGCTCAGGGCGCGCTTCGACCCCAGCGGAGTGCTCTGGCGAGGCAGGTCCCCGTGACGGCCGCGGCGACGTTCGAGGTGCGGAGCCCGCTGGACGGCTCGCGGCTGGCCGAGGTCCCCGTCTACGACGCTCGGGCCGTGGCGGAAGCGGTGGCGCGCGCCCGGGCGGCCCAGCCCGCCTGGGCGGCGCTGGGGGCTCGCGCCCGTGCCCGGCGCATGGAGGCACTGGCCGGCGTGCTCAGGCGGCGCTCGGACGAGATCGCGCAGCTGGTGCGAAGCGAGACGGGGAAGCCGTTCGGCGAAGCCCTGACGGAGGTGGCGGTCTCGGCGGACCTGATCCGCTTCTACGCGAGGGTGGCGCCGGACCACCTGGGCCGGCGCCACGTCGGTGCGGGGTGGATGCCATGGAAGAAGGCCTGGGTGGAGCGCGAGCCCCACGGCGTGGTGGGTGCCATCGCGCCCTGGAACTACCCGTTCATCCTGGTGATGGACTGCGTGTCACCTGCGCTCTTCGCGGGCAACGGCGTGGTGGTGAAGCCCTCGGAGTTCACGCCGCTGAGCGCGTTGCTCGTCCAGGAGCTGTGCCGCGACGCCGGCCTCCCCGCCGAGCTGGTGCAGGTGGCGACCGGGGACGGCCGTACCGGCGAGGCGCTGGTCCGCGCCGGCGTGGACCGTATCGTCTTCACGGGAAGCACATCCGCGGGCAGGAAGGTCATGAGGGCCGCCGCGGATACGCTGACGCCGGTGACCCTGGAGCTGGGCGGCAAGGATCCGGCCATCGTGCTGGAGGACGCCGATCTGGAGCGGGCTGTGCCCGGCGTCGTGTTCGGCGCCCTCTTCAATGCGGGGCAGACCTGCCTTTCGGTGGAGAGGGTGCTGGTGGCCCGACACATCCAGGACGACTTCGTCCGGCGCGCCGCGGAGCTGGTGGCCTCCCTGCGTGTGGGCACCAGCCCCGACGCCGACGTCGGCCCCATGGTCACGCCGGCCCAGGCGGAGATCGTGGAGCGGCACGTGTCGGAGGCCATGGCGGGTGGCGCCCGCGTGGTGACCGGCGGCCAGCGACAGGCGCCGGGCTCGGGTGTGTATCTGCCGACCATCCTGGTGGACGTGGATCCGTCCATGGACGTCTGGAGCCGGGAGTCCTTCGGACCGCTGCTTCCGGTCATGCCCTTCGACGACGACGACGAGGCCGTACGCATGGCCAACGCCGTCGGTTACGGTCTCTT
>Ga0316583_10000036_pt1 | contig 25613 bp, 20 predicted proteins | sample J_170502JBrBrA_D_FD_204513 | JGI IMG/M metagenome (GOLD analysis project Ga0316583, IMG submission 204513) | Rhizosphere microbial communities from salt marsh grasses in Alabama, United States - J_170502JBrBrA | ecosystem: Host-associated > Plants > Roots > Rhizosphere | place: USA: Alabama... | reverse complement strand
CCTTCCCCAGATCAGGGGTCATGAGCAGTTTTTTGCCGTCAGGCAGGATCTTAAGCAAGCTTACGGTCAGCAGAGTGATGGGGATGACACGGACACCGTCTTTCTTAGCCGAGGCAACACCGAACCATACCAACCGGCCGCCTTTACTCAGGGTTTGATTTGAGCGCCAGAGCTGCCTCGCACCGCCGATGGGATCGAAAACAACATCCACGCCATCGCCCGTTAGCGCGTGAATACGCGCCACAACGTCTTCCGTGCGGTAATCAATGGGCGTGGCTCCGAGGGCAGATACAATGCCATGCTTGGGCGCGGAGGCCGTGCCCAACATCTCCAGCCCGGCCAGTCTGCCCAATTCGAGCAGGGCCGTGCCAACGCCGCCGGCCGCGCCTTGAACGAGAATGCGTTCGCCGGCCTGCACGCGGGCTACTTCATGCATGGCCATGTAGGCGGTCAGGTAATTGGCTACCAGGCAGACGGCCTGGGCGGGATCGACGCCGTCGGGCATGGGCACGACTTCGCTGGCGGGCAGGCAGATATACTCTGTATAGCCGCCTAGGCCGTTAAAACAGAAGGTTGCTCCGGCGACCTTTTGTCCCGGCTCGACGCTTGTGACGCCATCGCCCAGCTTGTCAACTACGCCGACAGCATCCGTACCCAGGGTGAAAGGCACCTTTGGCGTCCCAGGGACCGCTCCCGTGCTGCGGAACATGAGATCGTAGGCGGAAACACCAGCGGCCAGAACCTTGATCCGCACTTCGCCGGTCTTGGGTTCGGGCAGCTCTTCTTCGATCATCTGCAAGACGTCCGGGCCACCATGCTCCGTCACGACGACGCGATGATTCTTTGCTGCGGTTATCATTACTTTCGTGGTCATTGTTTGCATTCCTGGATACCTTGCCATTTTTGCTTCATTCGTAATTCAATCAGCGTTAGCTTAAGTCGGCTACCGGCACACCCACGTCGCTTCTATCTTCATGAGTGGGCTCAAGGGCAGCGGGATTGAAGCCCTTCACGATCAGCCACAGCGCAAGCACCATTTCGTTTACGGCAATGGGCAGGGCATAAACAAGCTCTTTTATCCCGGCCGGAAATCCGCTCAACAGTTCCAGTATTTCCGCTACTGTGCCGGCCATCAACATGATAGCGGCAATCAATCCCCAGGCCGAAATCCAGCGCGGAACCAGCATTGATTGGTAGAGTACCCAGTAGAGCATCAAAGCGCCCACCGTGAAAAAGAGAACATAAAAGAAGAAGTTCCAGTCGTTCCAGGATAGAACAGCTCTGCCTGCGTTTTGAAAATAGGCAGCATTCGCTCCCCCGTCATTTAAATAGCCCTGACTGATGCTGATCAGCGAGAGTGTGTTAATCTGTACCAGGACAAAGAGCACTGCCTCGAGAAATCTGAATCCAAAATAGCCCAGGGCTAATGGTTCATTGTGTTTTCTTAGGATGGAGAAGAGGAATACGGGAATGAGCGGTATCGCCAGGACACAGGCGAACTCAAGCAGGATGCCGAAAACGGCCGTCATTCTGTTTGGATAGGCAGTCTCCAGGTAATCGGGAGAAAGTAAAATTGGTTCGTAGAAAGCTTTGCCGACAAAAAGAAACAGGGTGGCAATGATGAACAATACACCTACAATAATTGCGGTTTTTCTGCTGCTATCCATTTTCAATGCTCCTTGATTAGAAATGGTCAACCCTACAGTTATAGGATAGCCACTAAGCGGTATTAGTGTCATACCACGAAGGTGTGATTCGAGGGCTATATTACCTGGAGTGAATTCTGAAAACGCCCGTTTTATCCTCTAACGATTTCAACCCCCAGTTGTTCTGATAGGTGATCTGCTGCCGAAGAGTTTTTACAATTCACCAAATTTCCCAAGATTTTTTCCCATAAAAACCGGGAATTACGCCCTATGTCCCCCTCCTGCTGCGTGCTACAGTGTTGGCATCAAGTTTATTCACCAAGGAGATTCTTAAGATGAACAATACAAATTTGGCTCGTAGAGCAGGTATGGCCGGCATAGCCGGAGCGGTCCTATGGATTATTGGGATCATTTGGGAGTATGGGTTGGGGCTGCAGCCGCCTGGCGAAGGGCCGATGTTCGTCGCCAACCAACTGTTGTTCTTAATGGCCATGGCGGGCATTGCTGTTGGTTACCTAGGTGTCCTCTGGGGAAACGGCATCAGCGGCCTTTTCGGCAAAATCAGCACTGGTATGGTGGCGCTGGGTTATCTGCTGTTGATTGTAGTTAGCTTTTTGCAGCTTTTTCTCACCAATGAAGAAAGCCCGATCTTCATCCTCTTCCCCATCGGTGGCTTGTTGATGGCCTTCGGAGTGCTGATGACCGGTATCGGAGTGGCGCGGGCCGGCAGTTGGAGCGGCTGGCAGCGCTGGATGCCCCTGGTATACGCGATATTCTTCTGGCTGGTGCTTCAAATTCCTCTGATAACTGGCGTTACGCCTGATGGGCCGGGAATGGCTGCGGAGATTCTATGGGGAATCGGGTTGTTCCTGGTTGCCCTGGCCACGTATACAGCGACCGCGTGGAAAACGGCCGTCGAACTCCAGGGTGCGTGAATCTAAGGATTCAGCTATAAATTACCTGATTATAGTGGCGATATAATATAGTATGAATAGAAACTGGGTTTTTATAAAACAGAGTCTGCGAAAAAATAATGGATTCTAAAAACCCAGTTTCGGATAATATCTTGGTCGCAAATCACGTCGCACAAGAACGATCTGAGAAGTTAAGGCGCAGCGCCATACTGGCCTGGCTGCCGGCTGTTTTATGCCTGGTTGGATCACTCGCCGGACTGGTTATCTGGGTGGTGCAGTTAACGGGCAGAGCTACACCGTCGGAGTGGGCTGATGCACTTGGTTGGAGGCTGCTGCTGCCGGTTTTCTTTTCCGTTGTCGCTGCCTTGATCATCTCCCGCCAACCACGCAATCTGGTGGGCTGGCTCTTGATGATACCGGCGCTTACATCGGCCGTACCGCTTCCAAGCGCCGCTTATCTTGACAATCCGCCCGCAAATCCTGGTCTGCTCTTTCTCTTATTTGCCTGGTTCAGCACCTGGAACTGGGTGCCCCTGATCTTTCCCATCATTCTCATTCCACTGAATTTCCCCGATGGGAAACCACCCACACCGCGCTGGCGCTGGGTTAACTATCTGGGGCTTTTCCTGGCTCTATTCTTTATTTTTATTGTTGCCACTGTCGCCACTCTGGGCGAATATTTTGCCGGCGAGATAATGAATATCCTCTGGCCGGTTTCCATCCCGGCTGGTTTCAACCCCGCGTCCTGGGAAGCCTATTTCATGCCTGTCTGGGGCCTGGCCATGATCAGCCTGGTTCTTCTTTCAACCTCATCGCTGATCGTCCGTTATCGGCGGGCGGGTGCTGTGGAACGCACGCAGATCAAATGGCTGCTCTATGCCGCCGGTCTATTTACCATTGTCTTTGCGGTGGGATTCTTTATCATGGGAATTCAGGATCAAGGTGGCGTTTGGAGCAGTATGGTGCTGCTGCTCGCCCTGTTGGGCATTCCCACCGCAATTGGCATCGCCATCTTGCGCTACAATCTTTTTGACATCGATCTGGTCATCAATCGCACGCTCGTCTATGGTGGTCTAACCCTGACCGTCTTGGGCATTTACGTGGCTGTTGTCGGCTACTTGAGCTACCTGTTTCAGACGGAAGCCAACCTCGCTATCTCGCTCACTGCCACGGGAGTGGTCGCCGTTTTATTCGGTCGTCTGCGCGGTTGGCTGCAGCGCGGCGTGAACCGCTTGATGTACGGGCAGCGCGACGAACCCTATAAGGTGTTGACGAACCTGGGCGAGCAGCTGCAGATGACCCTTGATCCGGCACGAACCCTGCAGCTCATGACGGATACAATTGCTGGCTCCTTGAAGCTGCCCTACGTGGCTATTCACCTGCAGCATAACGGGCAGGACCGGGTCGCGGCGGCTTATGGGTCGGCGGCCTATGAGACAAAGCGTTTTCCTCTCATTCATGGAGGAGAAGAAGTCGGCGCTCTGGAGGTGGCAGGGCGGGCGATAACTGAACCATTGACAACGGCCGATATGGCACTGCTCAATGACCTGGCACGGCAGATCAGCCCCACGGTCCAGGCCACCTTGCTGGCTCTTGATTTGGAGGAAGCGCGGCTGCGAGTCGTGAACGCGCGCGAGGAGTCACGCCGTCAGTTGGGCAGCGACCTGCATGACGGCGTCGGGCACCAGCTGGCCGGTCTGGCGCGGCAGGTTGAAGAAGCAGATAAACTGCTGGATGATGACCCGCAGGTTGCTCAGAAAGCGCTGGAGGCGATCAGGCAACAGCTAAACGCCACCAGCAGTGAAGTGCGGCAGTTGGCTTACCGGCTGCACCCGCCGGAATTAGAGCTCTTGGGGTTGGTTGGCGCGCTGCAGGAGCGGGCGCAGGTCGTTACACTCCCTGTTGTTCGCTTGAATATCCCTCAAGAACTGCCCCCCTTATCGGCCGCCGTGGAAACGGCCGTATATTATATCGCTCTGGAAGCGCTGACTAACGTCGAGAAGCATGCACAGGCGGAACACTGCACCGTGCGGCTTGCGCTGACGGATGAAGATTCAATGCTCAGTTCGCGTTCTTTAACCCTTCAAATTAAAGATGACGGCCGTGGTTGGGCTGCGAAACGCGGCAGCGGCCTGGGCCTTCTGACGATGCAGGGTAGGGCGGCCGAAGTCGGCGGCTCATGCCTGATCGAGCCGGCGCCGGAAGGTGGGATGCAAGTTATTGCCCGCCTGCCGCTGTCCGGGCGGGAGATGTAAAGCAGATCATGGATACTACTCGCATTCTTATTGTTGATGACCAGGTGATCACGCGCAGCGGGCTGCAAAATTTGCTCACCACCCAGCCGGATCTGGAGATTATCGGCGAAGCCAAAGATGGACAGGAAGCGATTGAAATGGCTTCCGACCTGCAGCCGGACGTGATCTTGATGGATCTGCGCATGCCGGGCACCAACGGTATCGAGGCCACGCGCCGCATCCGGCGCACCAGCCCCCATATTCACATCCTGGTGCTGACCGTCTTTGAAGATGACACCTCCGTCTTCCCGGCGATTCGCGCGGGGGCCAGCGGCTACCTGTTAAAGAACACGGATCAGGATGAGCTGCTGCGCGCCGTTCGCACCGTGGCCGAGGGTGGGGCCATCTTCAGCCCTAGCATTGCCCAGCGGGTATTGGGTTACCTCAACGCACCCGCGACGGCCGTGCCGGACGAACTTTTTGACGAGCTGACAGCGCGTGAGCGCGAGATCCTGGAGTTGATCGCCCAGGGTAAAACAAATTCGGAAATTGCTTCTATTCTCAGCCTCAGCCCCAAGACGGTGAGTAACTACATATCCAACGTGCTGCTAAAAGTCCACGCCACAGACCGGGCGAAGCTGATGCTCATGGCCTTGGAAGCGGGGTTGGGTAAGAAGTAAATAATTCTTTGTTGGCGTCAACTTGATTCAATCAAAGCCCCGGTATTTATGATACCTGGTCCGCAGCAAAAACAGCATCGGCGGGCATGCCCGGTTTGAGCAGGTGTTCCGGGTTGTCGAGACGGATCTTGACCGCGAAAACCATATGCACGCGCTCTTCCTGGGTTTGCACGTTTTTGGGTGTGAATTCCGCCTGGGAAGCGATATGTACTACCTCGCCGGGGAAGCTCTGATCATAGGCGTCTACTAGGACTTCCGCTTCCTGGCCCAGGGCAACACGGCCAAGTTCCGCTTCCGGCACGTAGACGGTGAGCGTGACTTCGTCGAGGTTGGCCAGGGTGAAGAGGGGCGCGCCGGGAGAGGCGAGCTCACCGACTTGCAGCAGGCGCTGCAGCACGACGCCGCTGACAGGCGCTTCGACGATCGACTGCTCTAATTGAATATCCAGTGCGCTTAGCAGCGCTTCGGCTGATTGTACGGCGGCCTGGGCCTGGGCGACCTGCGCTTCCAGGGCGGCGATTTCCTCAGGCGTGGCTCCGGCACGCAGGCGATCGAGCTGTGCGTGGGCCTGGGCCAGCTGCCCCTCGGCGACTTTAACCTGAGCTTCCGCAGCCGTGATGCCCGCTTCGGCGGCGGCCACGGAATCCTGCGTGGTTTCAGGGGAGGCCTGCGCCTCGGCCAGCGCTGCCTCGGCAGCGGAGACCCCTGCTTTGGCCATATTGACCTGCGCCTGAGCGGCGGCGACGCCGGCGTAAGCAGTGGCCAGTTCACTCTCAGAAGCGCCGGCTTTGAGCAGATCGAGTTGGGCCTGGATGGCGTCGCGCGCATTGCGCGCACTTTCACGCTGGTAGCGGGCCCGTTCTTCCGGCCAGCCGCCAATGTCCTTGTCGATGTAATCTACAAAATGGATATTTTCAGCCAGCAGGAACTCTGATTGGGCTTGGTTGACCAGATACTGGTAATGGGCAATCTCTTCCGGGCGCGCCCCGGCCAGCGTGCCTTCAAGCTGGGCATTGGCGGCAGCCAGATTGGCGTTGGCCAGGTCAACCGCGCTTTGGGCCTGGGCCAGCGTGGCCTCGGCCGCGGCGACAGCGCTCTCAGAAGCCTTGATGGTGCGCGCGCTATCGGCACTTACCTCAGCCTGGGTAACTGCGGCTTGGGCGGCGGCTAGTGAGCCTTCGGCCGCGACTACGGCTGCTTCCGCTGCGGCGATCTCTTCAGCAGTTGCCCCGGATCGAGCGGCATCTAGTTGAGCCTGCGCAGCAGCCAGCGCACCTTGAGCCTGGGCGACGTTAGCCTTTGCGCTTTCCTGTTGGGCCAATAGGGCGCGGCGATCGATCTGTAGGAGCAAATCGCCGGCCTGTACATCATCTCCTTCATTGGTTGCCAGCTCGGTGATGCGCCCGCCCAACTCAGCGGCGACCAGGACTTCCTCAGCCTCTATATTGCCGGATGCTGTCAAGGTTCCTGAAGTACGCACAGGGTTGATAAACGGCCGTGGTGCGCTGCTGGATGCCGTGACGGAGGAAGTTGACTCCCCACTCATATCGGCAATGAAGCTGTCCCAGGCGCTCGGATTAAGGGCGTAATAGATCCAGCCGATGGCAATGGCGACAACAATGATGCCTGTTACACCGATGATTATTTTGACTTTTTCGTTCATGAGATTCTCCTAGTATTTCAGCTTATCAGCGTGTCAGTTCCTCAGTCGATTGCTGACCACCTGAGGAGCTGATTGGCTGACCGGCTTCACTCCGTACGCTGGCGATAAATACATCCTCTAAAGAAGGCTCGATGGCGGCCATGTTGTGGAGCGTAATCGCTTCGGCGGCCAGCATTTCCTTTATCTTTTTCTGGTGGGTGAGAGGGTTGTCCGTGACGACGTGAATTTGCGCGCCGTAAAGAGCGACTTCCTGAAAAAGGCCTGAATCGCGCAGGATCTTAATGGCCGTTTCGACGTCAGTGCAGTCAATTTCCAGCACCTGGCCGTCCATTTTTTCTTTCTTGATTTCTTCCGGTGACCCGGCGGCGGCCAGACGGCCGTTTTCAATGAAGACGAGACGATGGCAGTGCTCCGCTTCATCCATGTAGTGTGTGGTAACAAAGATCGTCCGCCCCTCATTGGAAAGGTTGTAAAGCAAATCCCAGAAATCACGGCGCGAGATAGGATCTACACCGGCCGTGGGTTCATCGAGAAAGAGCATCTCCGGCTCGTGCAGGATGGCGCAGCCTAACGCCAACCGCTGGCGCCAGCCGCCGGAGAGGTTCCCGGTCATTTCTTTTTCACGCCCCGTTAGGCTGGCCATCTCCAGGATAGCCTTCCGCCTTGCTTCCAGCTGCCGGCCGCGCACGCCGTAGGCGCGGCCGAAGAAGTTGAGGTTTTCGGCCACGGTCAGGTCGTTGTACAGGCTGAAGCGCTGCGACATGTAGCCGATGCGCTGGTGAATTTCATTTTTTTGCAATTGGCTGTCGAAGCCAAGCACGGTCGCCTGGCCTGAGGTAGGGGGCAGCAGGCCCATGAGCATGCGCATGGTCGTTGTCTTGCCGGCGCCGTTTGGGCCCAGAAATCCAAAGATCTCACCGCGTTCAACGGTGAAACTGATCTGGTCCACGGCCGTAAAATCGCCGAATTTCTTGGTCAGGTCTACGGTCGACACCGCGTGGTTATTCGCTCGTTCTAATTCCATTAGCCAATCAGCCGGTCAGCCGGTCAGCCTGTCAGCAGGCCGGCTTATCGCTGACTTGCTGAAATGCTGACAAGCTGAAATGCTCATTCCAATTTATTCCTCCGCAGCAAAAAAATAGTGCCCGTGTAAATAATGATGCCCAGGATGAAAATGGCCAGCAGATCGGGCCAGAATTCCCGAATGCCCGCCCCTTTAAGCAGGATGCTGCGAAAGATGATCAGCCAGTGCTTGAGTGGGAAGATATTGGAAATAAGCTGCATCAAAGGCGGCATCGTGTCCACGGGAAAGGCGTAGCCGGAGAAAATGATCATGACCATGATCACGGCGAACGTGATCAGTAGCGCCTGCATCTGGTTTTTGGCAAAGGCGGAGATCATCAATCCCCAGCCCAGCTCCACAATCATGTACAGGAAGGAGAGAGCCATTAGCAGCGGCAGTGAGCCACGCAGAGGTACCCCAAAGAAAATGACAACCATGGCCAACATGAGCAGAAAAAGAGCGTAGCCCAGGGAGACGGCCATGATTGATTTGCCGATCACCAACTCCGAAGAACGGATCGGCGTGACCATAAGTTGTTCCAAAGTGCCTAATTCCCGTTCCTTGGCAATGACCATGCTGGCCAACATGGCTGCGATCGCCGCGGCGATAAAGCCTAGTTCTGAAGGGATCATGTAGTTTGATTCTTTCATCTCTTCGTTGAACCAAACGCGCAAACTTAAATCCAGTGGGGTGTCCATAGTTTGCAATCCGGAGTCCATGGTCGTTTGCAGCCGCAAGCTTTGGCCGTAGCTGGCGGCCAGCCCTTGGGCAGTTTCCACGGCCGTTTGGGCGGACATGACATCAGAGCCGTCGACGATGAGCTGGATAGCTGAGGAAGAACTACCCGTATCGAGCAGGTGTGCTTCAAAGCCACGTGGTATAACCCAGGCGGCCAGGGCGCGCCCACCCTGTACATCGGCTGTGATGTAGTCAAGGCTGTCGACGAAATAGGGATCAAAGGTCTCTGTATTCTCCATGGCCACAACAAGTGCACGGCTGGCGCTGCTATTGTCGAGATCTAGCACGGCCGTGGGTAGATGGTCAATACCCTGCAAAGAAGACCAGGCGATCATCAGCAGCTCGGCCAGCGGTCCGAAAAGAATAAGCGGAGCCAATAACTTGTCACGAAAAAGTTGGGTAAATTCCTTGATCGTAAGATTCCAGATGCGGTAAATCATAGTCAGTTAGTCCGTAGGGGCGGTTCGTGAACCGCCCTTACACCTATAATTTCTTTTTAAACATCAACACCGTCAGCGCAAAAAAGATCACGCCAATAGCCATTAAAGCCAGGATATAAGCGCGCAGTTCCATGATGCCGGCGCCTTTGGTGAAAACATTGCGGCTGATGATCACAAAATGAGTGGTGGGCATGAGCATCGCTTCCATCTTAATCAGTGGACCCATCAAGGCGAAAGGCATGAGCAGGCCTGATAGAAAGAAGCCGGAGAAGAGAAAAATCATCATCGAAGCCATGATCGCTGCCTGCTGGCTCTTTATAAAGACGGAAATGAAGAGGGAAATGGCCATGGTGGCGAATAAATAAATCAACGAGAGCAGCAAATAGAGCCCAATGCTCCCCTTGAAAGGTACATTGTAACCATATACGGCCGTGACCATGAGCAAGGGAACGCTGAGCAGGCCCGCTAAAATGTAGGGTACAAGCTTGCCCAAGATCAGTTCGTTCTTACCGATAGGGGTGGCGATCAAGCCTTCCAGCGTGCCCCACTCGCGTTCGCGTGAGAGCGCCAGTGAAGCGGCCATGGCCGGCACGCTGAGCACGATGCCTACCAGGGCTGGGATCATCGAGACGGTATAGCGCAGCGACGGGTTGTACCACGGCCGTAAACGCAGGTCTATTGGCGAGATGATCTCGCCCGTATACCCTGTGCCTTGCAGCGATTCAGCCACCTGTTGGGTGGCGAAGTGCTCAGTGTGAGCACTGATGTGGCGGATAGCATGACCGGCGGTGTTGGGATCGGAGCCGTCGATAATGACCTGTAAATCGGCCGTTTCGCCATTCTGCAGATCGCGGCCGAAACCCTTGGGAATAATGACCACCGCTTTGACTTCGCCGCGCATCATTAACCGGTCGACATCCTCCAGGCTGCCGGGCCAGGCTTCTATGCGCAGGGCATTGGTACTGCTTAACTGGGCGAGATACTCTCGCGAAAGAGGAGTGAGGTCCTGATCCAAAATACCGATGCCCACGTCTTTAATATCAATGGAAAAAGCATAACCCATGGTGACCATGACCAGCACCGGTGAGATAATCAATAAAATAAAAGAGGTTTTATCACGCGTGATGTGCCACCACTCCTTGCGCATGACGGATAGAACGCGGCGCCAATTCATGATGCAGCCTCTTGTATGCTACGGCCATGGCTCTTGGTATGCGAGTTCATATTTCCAACCTCTGGAGCACTCTTAGGGCGCGCAGCGTAACCCATTTGCTCGACTGCCCTTTTTCTTCAATATTGACCCAGGTCTTCCCGTTGTAGCTGTATTCCATTTTCCAGCGCCCCTGGTCGTCGCTCTTGCTCAGAAGTAGGTCCAATGCACTGGCCAGGCGTGGATCATCACCGCAGCCCAGAGCGGTCAGAACCTCCAGGTTTTGCAAGACATCGGTGACATAGGCGATGGGATAGCCGAAGCGGAACCAGCTGCGGTTCGGTTTTTCGCTGTAACCCATGGGATATTCGGCCGTAGCCGGGTTCGTGCTCAGTAAAAAGTCTACACCTGTCTCAATCGCGGCATTCATAGCCGGCGTGCGCGCCGTTTCAGGTACTTTGCTCAGAGCCAACATGGCTTTGACCGCGCCCCAGGCGCAAGGTAGATGGTTGTTGGCGCTGCAGGCGAAGCCTGGGGCGCTGTTACCGCTGCGTAGATAGCGCACATCAGCCTCCTTGTCTGTGGCAGGGGCGATGCCTTCGCTGGTGATGCTGCGCGCCAGCCAATCGAGAGCGCTGTCCAGACGCTCATTGCCCAGCCAGCCCAGGTCGATCATCGCTGCGGCCAGATTGCCCTCCAGGCAGTGGATCTGGCCGGATTTGCTGCCGTTCATACTGAAAGCGCCATATTGCGACATAGCATGGCCAAGGAGATACCTGCAGCCAGCTCTTACTTGTGGATGGCCTCCATCCGCCCCAAGCTGGGCGAGAAAGATAATTTGCCAAACGGTGCTGCGATATTTGGGTAGGTAACCCGAGCCTGGTTTAACCCAGTAACCTTCAGGTTCCTGGTTGGCCAGAATAACAGGTACCGGGCCGTGTTCCATCACATCTTTCCGGGCCGCTGTCAGTTCGGGGTCATTTTGTGGGCGGCCGAGCAGTTCGGTAAAGGTGAAATAACGCACACCGGGATTATCAAGATCAACTTCAAGCAGCCAATCAAGCGACTTCTGCCATGCTTGGAAATGTAATGGCTTCATTTTTCGTGTCCCTCCTCAAAAAGGTCAGGCTGAGAGCTGAGGGCTGACCTCTGACTACTAATAAGTGAGATAAAGGCTTCCTCCATACGCGGCTTTACCGGGCGCATCTCCAGAATGTCGATAGTGGCGGCGCTCAGGGCAGTTTGCAGAGGGCCATCGGCGTCAACTTCGTCATCAATGAAGATGCGCAGTTGATCGCCGTAGGTTTGTACTTCCAATACCCCGTCCAGGTGGCTGACGACTTCCTTGGCAAGGCGCATATTTGAAGCCCAGAGGGCGATCAGTTGGCCGGGAACCATGCCCTTAATCGTGTCCGGCGTATCGCAGATAACCAGACGTCCCTGGTACATCATGCCCACGCGTGAGCAGCGCTCCGCTTCATCCATGTACGGAGTGCTGACGACGAGTGTGATGCCTTGCAGGTGCAGATCGGTCAGAATATCCCAGAACTCGCGGCGCGAGACGGGGTCGACGCCCGTGGTTGGCTCGTCGAGGTAGATGATGTCCGGTGTATGGATCAGCGTGCAGGCCAGGGCCAGTTTTTTTTGCATCCCTCCAGATAGGTGCCGGGCGCGGCGTTCGCGAAACTCGTTGAGGCGAGCGAAATCGAGCAGCATTTCGATCCGCTCCTGCCGCTCCGTGCCGCGCATCTCGAAGACATCGGCGAAGAAGTTGATATTTTCCCAGACGGAGAGATCGCCGTAGAGATTAAAACGCTGGGCCATGTAGCCGATGCGCTGTTTGATCGCTTCCGGCTCAGTAACCGTATCGAAACCTTCTACTTTGGCCCAGCCGGTGGTTGGATCGAGGATCGCTGCCAGCAGGCGGATAATGGTTGTTTTGCCCGCGCCATCAGGGCCAACGAGGCCGAAGATTTCGCCGCGGTTGACATGTAGGTCTAGCCCATCAACGGCCGTGACGTTCTTAAAAGTACGCGTCAGGCCGTGGGTTTCAATCACCCGCTCATTTTGAGCCACGTGATCCCTCCCCGGTGATGCTGCCAAATACCAGTTCCATGGCCGCATCGGCCAGCAGCTGCCACTCAATATCGAGGATATCCATACCCTTGGCCAGGCTCATGCCGTCGTAGAGACTCAAGATGACAGCCGCTGTGGCTTCCGGCGAAGTGACCCAAAACTCGCCGTTGTCAACCCCCTCTTGCAGAATTTGCTTCATGATGGTGATGTATGGCTTGTAAAAATTGTGCATCAACTCTTCTACATCCTCATCAAAACGCGTCTGGCCCCACGCTTCAAGCATCACGCCGAAGAATGACGCCCAATCCTCCATCATTGGGCCAAACATAGAGAGTGTGTTCCGCAGCTTTTCCGTGGCCGTGAGATTTTCGTCGTCAATTATCTGCCCCCAAGTCTCGTCTGTTTGCTCCATCATGACGCTGAAAAGATAGAGAAAAAGTTCCTTTTTGCTGTTGAAATACCAGTAGAGCGATCCCTTGGAAAGGCCACATTCGGCGGCAATATCGTCCATAGTCGTCAGGTGGTAACCTTGACGGCCGAAACAAGTGACGGCTGCTTCGAAGATCTGCTGCTTGCGCTCGGTGGAGACATCCGGCTTGGGAGACATAGGCCTACCCCTTGATTTTGCGCAGCACCCAGAGCATGACCGCGGCTAAACCGATGCTGTCAAGAGCGCTACCGAACAGCAGCAGCCATCCCCCCAGGCCCAACCAGGGCCCCAGATACTGGTAGACGAACACGGTCCAGATGACGGCGGCTAGTGTACCTACGCCAATATCTACGGCCACGCCGTAGGGTGGGTCGCTGTGCAGCGCTTTGGGCAGCAGCCAGCAAATGAGTACACTCCCGACAATGGAAATTAATAAGGCGACAACCATCGCATTTCCCCTTTTGTTAATAACTGACCGACCGGTCAGTATGTTATAAATGTACCATAAATTTAGTTGGGTAGTCAATAGTCTTTAGTTGGGTAGTCCGGAGTCTAGAGCCTGGAGCCCAAGGTCTAGGGTTAGGGGGTGGAGTTACAAGATGATGAAGTTATTGGGCTGCTGTCTTTGATACCTTCCACGGCGTCGGCGACGGCCGTTAGCTGCGGCACGCCAAAACCGGTGACGATGCGCGTCGTGCAAATTGAACCGGGACCAATACCCACTTTCACTGCGTCAGCTCCCGCCTCGGCCAGATCACGCGCGCCGTCGCGCGTAGCCACATTGCCGGCGATTATTTGGGCTTCTGGAAAGCGCTCTCGCAGAGTACGCACCATGTCCAGGCAGTGATCAGCGTGCCCGTGAGCGATATCCAGCACCAGTACATCGGCACCGGCGGCGAGCAGTTCGGTGGCACGATCTTCTTCGCCCTTAGTGACACCAATCGCTGCCCCTACGCGCAGGCGCCCCTGATCATCACAGGTAGCGGTGGGAAGCGCTTGCTTTTAACCACATCTTGCGCGGTAATCAATCCTACCAGATTGCCCTGGTCATCCATGATCGGCAGCTTTTCCAGGCGATGTTCGTAGAGGAGTTGGCGTGCCTCTTCCAGTGTAACCCCCGGCCGGGCGCTGACAATTTGATCGGGCAGCGTCATCACATCTTTGACTTTCAGCTGCCGGTCGGGGCTAGAAAAATGTCACGCCTGGTGATAATGCCGATCACTTTCTTTTTATTTTGGGTCACGATCAGGCCGCCGACACCATGATGCTCCATCAAGCGCTCCGCTTCATCCAGAGAAGCTTTTTGATCGATGCGATAGGGATCGCTGACGATGAACCCTTCCGCGCGCTTCACCCGCTCAATCTGCTTTACCTGCCGACTTACCGTCATGAAACGATGAATGATACCGATCCCTCCGGCGCGGGCCATGGCAATAGCCATATTGGCTTCGGTGACTGTATCCATGTTAGCGCTGACGATAGGCAGATTAAGAGAAATACTCTTCGTCAGGAAAGTGGCCGTGCTGACTTCACTCCTGGAGCGTATCGACGACCGCTTCGGCACGAGCAAAACATCATCAAATGTTAACCCTTTACTGTTACGCAGATTCATGTGCTCACCATCCCTTTTCTAAGACAAAAAGCCCAAACGTAACTATATTTTGTCCTAAGTCTTCGGTAGCTACAAATGCACCGTGAAGCTCATTATCCGGAAACTGACCGGTTGGTTTTTTAAACCCCTCGTCATCAACCTTGCTCACGCTAGATCAGATAGCCCTGGTCAGGCGCGGATTATTATAAAAAGTCCGCGCCCATTTCGACCGCCGCCTTCATAGCCGGCGTGCGGACCGTTTCAGGCACTTTACTCAGCGCCAACATCGTAATGACCGCTCCTTTCTTTATAATAGTAGGGCCAGGTGACAGTTACGGTTGTCCCCTGGCCAGGCCCGCCGCTCTCAAGGGTGATAGTCCCGCCGTAAAATTCGACGATCATGCGCACGAGCGACAGCCCCAGGCCGACCCCAGGTACCTCTCGCGAACGGGATTGGTCGACGCGGTAAAAACGATCAAATACATGCGGCAGATCATCGGCGGGGATACCCTGTCCCGTGTCCCGAATGGTGTGTTGCAGCGCGTCTTCGCCCGCTTCAATTTGCCACGTGATCTGCCCCCCATCCGGCGTGTATTTCAAAGCGTTGTTAAGCAGATTGCGAAAGACGATCATCAAATGGGCGCTGCCTGCCGTGACCGGCGGCAGGTTTGCCGGCGCATCGAGTTGAAGCGTGATGCCCTGCCGCTCTGCCTGTGGCCCAATCTCGTTCATTAACTGCCGGGCCAACCGCGCAGAGTCAACCTGTTCGCGGCCCGCTTCCAGACGGCCGGAATCGAGCCGTGACAGCATCATCAGATCCTGCACCAGATTACCCATTCGCCGCGCTTCCTCGTCAATTTCGACGATATACTGCTCTGTTGTTAAGGAGTCCAGGTTTCCTTCGCGCAGGGCTTCACTGCGCAGACGGATAGCTGTCAGCGGCGTGCGCAGTTCATGAGAGGCATTACTGGCAAAAGCGCGCTGCTCCTCAACCATTGCTTCTACCTGTCCGGCCATGTGGTTAAAGGAGCGGGCTACTTCGCCAATTTCATCCTGGCGGGTCTCCGGCAGCCGTTGTGAAAAATCACCCTGCGCGACCTGCATTGTCGCCTTCTGCATCTGCGCCAAAGGCTGTGTCAGGGTGTTAGACAACCAGAGGGCGGCCAGGCCGGCCAGCACTGTGACCACCAGCACTGCTCCGCCCAGGACCAGCCAGCGTTCCCGAATCAGGTTTTCTGCGGCCGATAAGGGAGCGCTCACCTGGACGACGCCGATCACCTGGTCGTCATCAAGAATCGGCGCTGCGGCATAGACCACATCACCCTGCGTCTCGCTGCCCGCATTTCCGCTTAGAGCGGTACCCACAACAACTGTATTGATGTCGCTGTCATCGCTGCTGCTGGCCAGTAGTTGGCCGCTTCCATCAAAGACGATGAGATCGGCTTCCGCCCGCTCTGCATAGGTCTGCAAAAGCGGGTCGAGGGTTGTTGGGTCTACGCCATGTTCCGTCCCTTCTTCAACCGGCTCTTTCAAAACCCTGGCTACTAATTGAGCCTGTTCCACGATGCCGCTGCTGAAATCTTGTAGGGTGCCGGATAAAATCTGGCGACCGGCCAACAAGGCCAGTATCGTAAAACCGGCCAGAATCAGGGCCGCGTAGGCCAGCAGCAAACGCGTGCGCAGCGATTTCAAGCCTGCCCCTCGGCCGAAAAACGATAACCGATGCCCCGCACCGTCTGGATCAGGTGAGGCTGGCTCGGATCGGCTTCGATTTTTTCGCGCAGCCAGCGAATATGCACATCCAGCGTGCGCGTGTCGCCCAACCAGTCGGTTCCCCATACCTGATCGAAAAACTCCGCGCGCGTAATCACTTCGCCAGGGCGGCTGAGCAGCAGGCTGAGTACTTCATACTCTTTTTGTCGCAGGATCAGTTCCTGGTCCCCCTTGAACGCGCGACGGGTATTGAATTCCAGCCGTATATCGCCAACGGTAACCTGATCGTCCACCACCTGCTGGTGGCGGTCCAGTTCGACGCGCCGCAGAAGCGCTTTAAGCCGCGCTATCAGTTCCCGTGAGCTAAATGGTTTGGTCAGGTAATCGTCGGCCCCCAGCTCCAATCCTAATATGCGATCCACCTCGTCGCCCAGTGCCGTGAGCATGAGGATCGGCACCGTGCTGTTCTGGCGCAGGGTGCGACAAACATCCCAACCATCCATCTGCGGCATCATCACATCGAGGACGACCACATCGGGCTTTGTTTTGTTGGCCAGCGCCAATCCTTCACGGCCGTTATGAGCTACCAGCACCGTATAACCCGCCTGAGTCAGAGATCGCGCCAGGGGATCGGTGATCATTTTGTCGTCATCTACGAGCAGAACCGTGGTCATTAGAGATGATTGTGGCATAGGTATCGCCCTTGGACAATGGCTAATAGGCGATTTAAGCTGGATTTAAGATTCCGGCTGATTTTGAGTTCATCAGTGCTGTGGCTAAAATCCACAGCGCTATGGGTGATGATGAGGTAGGAGCCTGGTGAAGGAAGATCAAGCGGATGAAGAACGGCCGTCCGCCGGCGCGGTCATTCAAGATCGCTGGATAGCGGCTGGAATTGCTCTCCTCATTCTGCTCTTCCTGGGACGAGCGCTGCTGCCCGGGCGCGTCCTGATGCCCCTGGATATCGTCACCCAGCAGTGGCCCCCCTGGCAGGGGCCCGGCCAGGTAGACGAGGTCCATAACCCACTGCTCAGTGACGTGGTCAGCTATATCTACCCGGTCAAAGAATTCGCCGCCGCCGCCCTGCGCCAGGGTGAGTTTCCCTTATGGAATCCCTACGTACTGGCCGGTTACCCCTTTACCTACAACACCCAGGCGGGCATCTTCTATCCGCTCAGCCCCCTCTACCTGCTCTTCACGGCGGCGACGGCCGTCGACCTGACGATCATCGTGCAGATGATTCTGGGCGGGCTGTTCATGATCTTTTATCTACGCCGGCTGGGTTTACGCAGCGCGGCCGTATTGGCCGGGGCGATTATCTTCCTCTTTAACGGCCTGATGGTCGTCTGGTTGGAATGGCAGGTGGTCCATGCGGCGATTATCTGGCTGCCCTTACAGCTCTATTTCATCGAGAAATTGGCCGCTGCTTACCGGCAGGCGCAGCAGCGAGAGGTCCTCGTCTACGCCGCAGGAACGGCCGTGGCCATGACCATTCCCTGGCTGGGCGGGCATTGGAACTGGACCATTTATGTCAGCTTGACCGGGTTCGTTTATCTGGCGGCGCGGTTAGGCATTTTATGGTGGAAGGCCGGACCGCCGCGTCCAAGGCTGCGCAGCCTCTGGCCAATCTTATTCGTACCCCTTCTGGCCGTGGCCTTGAGTCTGGTGCAGGTGCTGCCGGCGGTACTGTATCTGGGCCGTAGTCACCGCCAGGATCTGCCCCTGGGCGAACTCTTGCAGTATGGGCTGCTGAACCGCGGCATGGCCCTGCTGGTACCGCGCTTCTTCGGCGACCCACTCACGCGCACCTGGTGGGGCTTTGACAACTTTAACGAGACCACGTTTTACGCAGGCATCCTACCCCTGCTCCTGGCCTTGCTGGCCATACTCCTGCGCCGCGACTGGCCGACTCGTTTCTTCACCATTTGGGGCCTGTTAGGCCTGCTGCTGGCGTTGGGGCCGCTCTATCCCGCGATCTATTTCTTACCCGTTTTCGGCGGCCTGCTGCCCAGCCGCGCAGCGATCCTGGTCGTCTTTTCCATAGCCGTACTGGCTGCGCTGGGCCTCGACCGTCTGCTGAACCCCACCCGAGAAGACGCGCCGCTTGGGAAAGCTGTCGCCTTATCCTCCTTAATCCTCCTGCTTGTCGCTGCCGGCTATCTCTTCTTCTACCGGACCAAAGTCGTTGAAACCTGGGACTATCTGGCCCCGCAGCTGGCGTTGTTTTTGCTGTTTTTGGCCGTCAGCGCGCTGTTAATCTGGCTCTTGAGCGGGTCGCGGTTTCCGAGATACTGGCTGGCCGCAGCCTGTCTGCTCTGGCTGACGGCCGATTTGTTCCTCTTCGGCTACGATTACAATCCACTAACGGCCGTGAGTGATCTTTACCCGCCCACCGCGACGACGGAGTTCCTGCAAGCCGATCCCGAACCACACCGCATGGTCACCCCGCCGCAGGGGCTGGCTTATCCGCCTAATTCCAGCCTGGTGCCGCGTCTCCCCAATCTCAGCGGTTATGAGCCGGGCATCCCGCGTGAGCTGGTGGCTTATGTGAATGCCGCCGAGGGCAGCGATGCGGTGCGCTTTGAACGCAAGCTGCAGCCGCTGGCGGGAGTTAATTCACCTCTGCTGGATGCCCTTAATGTGAAATACCTGGTCACCAGCGAAGATCGTTGGGGCGAACCCGTGGACCAGGGTCCGCAGCCGGCAGTAGTCGAATGGGCGCCGCTGCCACAGGAGGCCTTACTAGAGGAAATCGAGGCGGGCTTGCAGCGCCTGGATGTCCCTCTGCGCGGTGCGGGAGAAGTAACCCTGCGTGTGCTCTCCGCCGACGGCAGTTACGAATTTGCCCACGCCACGGCCGTACCCGAAAGCGCCGATCCAATGGGCTGGACCACGTTTGAAGTCGATCCCTTCCCCGCGGAATGGGGCAGTTCCTTTATCGTGCGCCTCGAAGGTCCGGGCGAGGTGGGACGGAACGCAAATGGAGAAACGGCCGTGCAGATTTTTGCCCTGGGACGCCCGGGCCTCGCTTACGAGGAAGGCAAGACACGGATCTATCTGCGCGAGGGCTACCTGCCCCGTGCCTATTATGTGCCGCGCGCAATAGTCGCCGGCAACGCCGGGTCCGCGCTGGAAGAGGTGGTCAGCTGGCAGGATGCCCTGGACGAAGTGGTGGTCCTGGAGTTGATGTCCCAGGAAGAACCGCCGTCCCTGGAATATGAGCCCGGAGCGGCGCAAATCACGGTCGCCGAAGCGGGATTGAACGAAGTCATCCTCGACGTCGATCTGGCACAGCCCGGCTTTGTCATCCTCGCCGATGCTTATTATCCCGGCTGGCAGGCCGCCGTCGACGGCCGTTCAACGCCGCTTTACCGTGCTAACAGCGTGACCCGCGCGACCTATGTGCCCGCGGGCCGGCATGCCGTCACTTACAGGTTCCAACCGGCCGATTTCTATGGCGGCGCGATCGTCAGTGGTATAGCCTGGACGGCCGTGTTGGCCCTGTTCCTATGGTTTATTTTGTGGAGGCGTAGAACGGCCGATGTCTGATCCAATGCCCTCAACCCGATTATGGCTGGCCGTTATCATCGGCCTTTATCTGATCCTGGGCCTGGCCATGAGCCTGTTGGTGCCCCTGGCCGAAGCGCCGGATGAACTGGACCATTTCCTCTATGCCCGCTATCTGGCTGAAGAAAGGTCCTTTCCGCCCCTCTCGCCCGTTGCCGCTGAAAACCCGACCATGGAAGCCAACCAGCCGCCGCTGTATTATGCCCTGGGAGCCCTGGCCATCATTTGGGTTGATATGAGTGAGCCACTGGATTTGGCCCAAAACAGCTGCTTCTCCTTTTCGCCCGACGATCCGGGCCGGCAGACTTTCTATGTGCACAGCACGGCCGAAGCCTTTCCGTACAGGGGCACGGTGCTGGGCTTTCATATTGTGCGTCTCCTGTCATTGTTGTTAGGAGCAGCCGCCATCTGGCTGACTGCCCAACTGGCGCGACAGGTTGTTCCTGAAGACCCGCGTACGGCGCTCCTGGCCGCGACGTTGTTGGCCTTTAATCCACAGTTCTTATTTATCACGGCCAGCGCTAATAACGATGTCCTCGCGGCGACGCTGGGAGTGGCCATTGTGCTCATGGCCGTAATTTGCTGGCAGAGCCCGCGCCTTACATTCTTTCTCATCCTGGGTCTGCTGCTCGGCCTGGGTGCGCTGACCAAGGCCGGTCTGCTGGCCCTCTTGCCTGTAGCTCTGCTGGTCGCCGCCGCGCCGCTTCTACAACGCTTATTGCTGGGCCGCCGCGCATTGAGTTCATGGTCTCAGGCGTTCTTTGATTCACTGCTGCCCATCGTCCTGGTCCTGGGAACGCCGCTGATCATGGCCGGTTGGTGGTACGTACGTACGACGCGGCTCTACGGCGATCCCCTGGCCTGGCGCGTACACCTGGCCGCCAAGGGTCCTTTCGTACTGCGCGAGGGCAGTTTCGGCCTGAAAGATCTGCTCGAATTCACCTCCACCCATTTTCGCTCTTACTGGGGCCTGTTCGGCTGGCTCAATGTGGCTCTCCCGGAGTGGGCTTATTGGCTGTTGGGCTTGCTGGTGGCCATGGCCGTTTTCGGCCTGATCTGGAGCGTCTGGATTTGCCTGCGTCGTAACCGCCCCCAAACTATCATTTGTTTTTATGATCTCGCCGCGCTTGGGTTGACCCTATTGGCTGTTCTGGCTACCTACATCTCTCTGCTGCGTTACTTGCAGACGATTAACTGGTCCGGCTACCAGGGCCGCCTGGCTTATGCTGTCGCCGGGCCTATAGCCGTGATCTTGGCCGTGGGTTTGGCTTTCCTTGCGGGACGGGTTGGTAGTGCCTGGCCTTCGCGCCTGATCCGCTGGGCTGCGCCGCTAATCCTGCTTTTCTTAACGCTCTACAGCCTGATTTTCATCCTACCCCAGGCCCATCCGCGGCCCGGCATTTACCAATCGCCGGATTTGTCACCTACCTGTGCCCGCTATAATAGCGGTCTGCTTCTGGATGGCTTTAGCGCCGCCGATCGCGCTGCTCCTGGCCAATCCCTGCTCGTGGAGCTGGCCGGTTACGGCATGCAGGCCAATCCCGGATCCGGCACCCTCGTCGCCGAACTGCGCGGCAATGGCGGAGAATTGTGGGGAGAGACGGAAACGGCCGTTTCCTGGCAGCCCGGCGAGACAATAACCGCTTCTTTACAACTGCCCATTGATCCCGCGGCGGAGCCGGGCCGGGCCACGCTCTACGCCGGACTGCGCGACGGCAGCAGCTGGCAGCCTGCCGTCAGCGCCAACGGCCGTGATCTGCCGCAGCCGCTGGTATTACAAACAATCAAAATCCCCCAGCCGACAGGGAGTATGGAACAGCCACAAACTATCGTGACCGCCGACCTGGGTGGGCAGATGCGGCTCCTTGGATACAGCCTCCAGGGAGAGGGCGACACAAAGACGGTAACCCTTTTCTGGGAGGCCCTGGCGCCCATGGAAGAGGATTTCACAACTTTTGTGCATCTCCTGGACGATAAGGGAAGCCTGCTGGCCCAGGCCGATAGTCAGCCGCAGGACGGCCGTTACCCGACGGCCATCTGGGATGTCGGCGAAGTCGTAAGCGATCCCCAGAACCTGATCCTACCCACCGGCAGCATAGAGGGTCCCTTGCAGCTTGTCGCCGGTGCTTACCGCTTGCCCGAAGGTGAACGACTGCTGTCTGACGCGGGTACAGATACGATTCCGCTGGCCACTTTTGATTCCCTTGCTGCGTTACAGGCGGGAGAAGAACAAAAGTGACGATCATCCGCCGATTGGAGAAGTCCGGACATTGGCCGGCGGTGGTTCTGCTTCTGATTTTTGTTGCCCGATTATTGGGAACGGCCGCGCGCCAATCGATCACCTTCGATGAAGTCCTGCATGTTTTCCAGGGCGTGCTTTACTGGCGGGAATCGACCCTCTACGCGGTCGTGCGCAATCCTCCGCTGATCAACGCCTTGATCGGCCTGCCGGCCAATTGGCTGGGCCACCCTAACCTGCCGCCTGACCTGGCGCGCTATGCCAACCAGGATTGGCTGGCCATCAGCAAAACCTTCATGTGGCAGACCAATGATAATGGGCTGCTGTTGGCCTGGGGCGGCCGGTTAGCCGTCATTAGCCTATCACTGTTGCTGGCTGCGCTGGTTTATCGCTGGGGATGCGAACTGTTCGGCAGCAGGGTGGCCGGGCTGCTGGCCCTGTTCCTGGTAACATTTGACCCCAATATCCTGGCCCATGGGGCGCTAGCTACGACTGATATGGGGCTGACCTTTTTCTTATTCCTGGCCGCCTATTTGTTGTGGCGCTATTGGAGCGTGCTGGATGTCGGGCAGCCGCGTTGGTCCTGGCTGCTGTTATCCGGTCTGGCCGCGGGCTGTGTCCTGGCTGCTAAATTCAGCGGCATGGTGCTTATTATTGCCCTGCTGCTTATGGCCGTGTATCGCTTACTAGTCGTGCGCCCGCGGCGCGTGACGGTCCCACGCCAGCTTTTAGAAACGGCCGTGGTTGTGCTCCTCGCTCTCTTGACTTTTCTTAGCATCTACCGTTTCCAGTTTGACACCCTGCTCCTGGATTACGCCTTACAGCAAGCCCACCAGCTGGGCGGCCACAGCGCCTACCTGCTGGGCCGGATGGGAGAATCCGGCTGGTGGTATTACCTGCCCATTGTCTTTCTGGTCAAAACCCCTTTGCTTGTTTTGATTTTCTTTGCCCTCAGCCTGATCCAGATCCTTTACCAGCGTGATTTTCGCTGGCAGATCATGTGGCCCCTGCTCCTGGCTGCGGGCATCTTCGCCGCGGGCTTGTTCAGCCGGGCCAGCATCGGCTACCGCTACCTGCTTCCGGCGCTGCCGCTGCTCTACCTATCCACCGCCCGCCTGGCCCGCTCCGGCCAGTCCGAAATGCGGATGCCTCGCTGGTTGGTTCCCGCAGCGATCCTGATTCTGGCTGTGATCAGTCTGGCCATGCACCCGCACTACCTGGCTTATTTCAACCTCTTGGCCGGCGGACCCTGGAACGGCTGGCGTGTCGTTGTCGACTCCAATATCGACTGGGGCCAGGATCTGGCGCGCGTGGGCGAGGTGATGGAAGAGCGCGGCGCGGCGAGCGTGCGCGCCAACTGGCTGGGCACGGCGCCGCTCGAAGTCTACGGTATCAACGGCCGTACAATTGACGGTTGGCCCTGGCCGGGCGATGATCCGCTGCTGGATGATTTCTATCCCCCACGGCCGGCGCCGGGATTGTATGCCTTGAGCGTGACCCAACTCCTGGGAGTTTACCTGGAGGATCCGGAACGCTTCGCCTACTTCCAGAATCGCGATCCCGATGCGCGGGCCGGTTTCTCAATATTTCTTTATGAGGTGCCGCCGGAGGGGGAAGCGGTTGGTTTAGGGCTTTCGGGAATTCCTTTAAACGCGATTAGCAGCGATGATTTCGAAACGGCCTTCGCCGGGAATGACGTGCGCTCACGCTGGTTTGACGCACGGCGCAGCCTATTGTGGCCGGGTGGGGGCGGAGAATCGGTCTGGACGGTCGTTGGTGATGGCCATATGCCTGAAGAGCCGCTGCTGCGAGACCTCTACCCGGCGGAAGGGCCCCTGCTGCACGGCCGCAGTGCGGAAGGATTGAATTATGGTCTCTTTTATTGGCCGCAGCCGCCGCTGGATGGCCAGGCGCTGGCTGGGAAGTTCGCTTTTCCGGATCCGGGTGGGGAAAACGGCCGTTTGCCTTTACAAGACCCGGCGATTTTTGGCGGGCAGCTGCAGCTGCTGGGTTATGAGGGATTGCCGGATAACGCCGCGCCCGGTGAAACACAGACTCTAATCAGCGTCTGGCAGGCAGCGGAACCATTTGTCCATGATGCGCCGCAGTTGAGCCTCTTCGTGCACTTATTGGACGAAGAGGGGCAGGTCGTGGCCCAGCATGACGGGTTGGACGTGCGCCTGGCCGGTCTGCAGCAGGGCGACTGGTTCGCCCAGCTGCACACGCTGCCGCTGCCCGAAGATCTGCAGCCGGGAACCTACACGCTGCAAATTGGTGTTTATGATCCGGCAACCGGCCGGCGGCTGGTTGTGCCTACCGCGAGCGGCGAGACCGACCGGCTGCTCCTGCATACGCTCTCAATTAACCTGCCTTAGTGCAGGATGCTCACCGAGGCCTTCTTGCAATTGTTTGCGTTCTCACCTTCACCGCGGTTGACAATGTAAATATCATTATTGTTTGTATCGACGCCCACGGCGAAGGGGGATTTGCCCTGGGTAGCGACAGTATCCATCAGGATGCCGTTGCGCAAAATGCTGACATCGTGGCTTTCACGATTCGTCACAAAAACATAGCCGTCATTGGGATTAACGCCAATGCCCCATGGCTGTTTGCCGACCGCAACCGTACCCACGACATTGGTGCCACTCAAGACAGTGACCGTGTTTTGATTGGGATTCGTGAAATAGGCCAGGCCGCTGATTGGATCGACGGCGACATCACGCGCTCGATTGATTTCACTAGGTATGGGGTTGACAAAGGTCACGCTCAAATTATTGAGATTGACCACGGAGATATCGTGCGGGTAGTCGGTATTGGGATCCGAATGGGCGACATAGAGCACGTGTCGGCTGCTGTCAATGGCCATATTGAGCGGGCCCCAGCCTATACGGACGCTGCCGGCGACATGGGTGTCTTCAATCACATACAAACGGCCGTAATCCCAGCTGGCTACATAAACCAGGCCGGTTTGCGGATCGGCTACGATTGGCCGCATCCAACCCGCGCCTCTCCCCGTTTCCGGATCGATGAGATCGAGCGTCGTCACCTCCTGGCTGCCGTTAATGATTTGAACCTTGCTGTCCAGATCGCTGGCATAGACGTAGCCATTGATCGGATTAAAGGTCACTCCGTACGGTTCGCGGGCGGGGGGAACCAACGCGATTTGCGAGGTACCTTGCAGCAGCGATACGCCGCTGTGCAGGTTGGTCACCCAGGTGCGCGCCGAAGCGGGATCGCTGGCCACATCTGTAGGCCATTCTCCGGTGGCGATATCGGTCAAAAACGTCCGCTCGCGGAATACGGATACATTGTTGCTGAAATTGTTGAGAACATAGATGTAACCCGATACCTGGTTGAAACCGGCGGCATTGGGACAGAGTGCATTTGGCAGTGTTATATTTTGCACAAACTGCGGCGGAGGTCCCGGAGTAGGTGTTGGAGGCGGTGTGGGCGTTGGAACCGGAGTAGG
>Ga0316583_10000035_pt1 | contig 25790 bp, 25 predicted proteins | sample J_170502JBrBrA_D_FD_204513 | JGI IMG/M metagenome (GOLD analysis project Ga0316583, IMG submission 204513) | Rhizosphere microbial communities from salt marsh grasses in Alabama, United States - J_170502JBrBrA | ecosystem: Host-associated > Plants > Roots > Rhizosphere | place: USA: Alabama... | reverse complement strand
CTTGCGGCATTTGTTCGAGCGCCTGGAGAAAATCCTCATCGATCGGGTAACGCTCGCCGTGGATACGCTCTTTCCCCGCCATCGCTTCTTCGAAGCGCGCGCGCTGCTCAGCAGCATCGGTGAGCTCGCCGAAGGCATTGGCGAGCTCCACCCCGCAGGCATAGAGCTCGAAGCGCTCGGCAACCCGTGGATCGCCCGGTTTGGCGCGCGCCAACGCCGCCTGAGGCATCGGATATTCATAGAGGATAGTGGCGCGCCCCACCCCCAGATGCGGATCGACGCGCTCGACCAGGATACGGCTGAAGTTGTCGCCCCAGGTGTCGTCCGCGGCAATCGCCACGCCCGCCTTCTCCGCCTCGGCGGCGAGCCGCGCGCGATCGCCCGCGCCGTCGGGCGTGATGCTTGCCAACAAATCAACGCTGGCGTAGCGGGCGAAGGCCTCGGCCACCGTCAGCCGTTCCACCTCGGCAAAAGGATCGATGGTCTTGCCCCGAAACGAGAACGTCTTGGCGCCCGCCGCGGTCGCGGCTTCGCGGAGCAGCGCCGCGCAGTCATCCATCAACGTCTCGTAAGACGCGTCCGCCCGATACCATTCAAGCAGGGTGAACTCAGGGTGATGGAGCGCGCCGCGTTCGCGATTGCGGAACACGCGGGCGAAATCGAATATCCGGGTCTCGCCGGCCGCCAGCAGCTTCTTGCAGGCGAATTCCGGCGAGGTGCGAAGGTACAATTGCCGCCGCTCCCCGCCCGGCCCAATCAGATCGGTGGCAAAGGCATGCAGATGGGTCTCGTTGCCGGGTGAGACCTGCAAGGCGCTGGTTTCGACCTCGAGGAAGCCCTGGTCGGCAAACCAAGTCCGCACGGCGCCCGCGATCCGGCCGCGCGCCAGAAGGTAGGGCCGGCGCGCGCCATGCACGCCCGGCAGCCAGAAAGGCACGGTTTCGGCCACATTCACCTCGCTTTCCTGGAGCGTCCGAACGGCTATTGGTCCGATTCCGACATTTGCCGTCCGCTGCTGCAAGCTCCAGAGCAAACGTTGGAATCAAAGAACACCCAGCAACTATTTGATTCCACTTGATCTTCTAATTTGATATTTGATGCGTGGCACGCTGGAAGTGGGTATCAAGTCTCAAATTCGCTCCACTAGCATCCCCCGCCAGGATGAGTATGGTGCCCCCGAATCCGCGCCCCCGGGCGCCTTCCGAGCGCGCCCGCCAGAGCCGCCGCAAGCCCGTTCTCCATCCAAGGACTGTCATCGTGAAGGTCATCGCCAGCCAGCTCCGCAAAGGCAATATCGTCGATATCGACGGCAAGCTCTATGTCGTCCTCAGCGCGGAAAATTTTCATCCCGGCAAGGGCACGCCCACCACGCAGGTCGATATGCGCCGGATTTCCGACGGCGTGAAGACCCAGCAGCGCTACAAGACCACCGATCCGGTCGAGCGCGCCCATGTCGAAGACCACGACTTCAGCTATCTCTACAAGGACGCCGACGGCTTCCACTTCATGAACCAGGAGACCTACGACCAGGTTCAGGTGCCGGCCGACGTGGTCGGTGATTACGAGAAGTACCTGCAGGAGGGCATGGTGGTGAGCCTCGCCATTCACGAGGGCCTGCCGGTGTCCATGGAGATCCCGCAGAAGGTGACGCTCGAAGTGGTCGAGACCGAGCCGGTCGTTAAAGGCCAGACCGCATCCGGCTCGTTCAAGCCGGCGACGCTGTCGAACGGCGTGCGCACCGGCGTGCCGACCCACATCACCACCGGCACGCGCATCGTGGTCAACACCGCCGACGGCACCTACGTCGAGCGCGCCAAGGACTGAGCTCAAGACTGAAGCGCAGCTTCATACCTCCGCATGAGACCTTGGGCCGCCCGGCCCGGGCCTTGTGCGCCGCATCGCTATGCCTTTTAGTTCGAGGCTCCGGAAGACATTGGCCGGGGCCGGCGGGCGCAAAGGGAAGGAAGCGGTTTTGAAGCGTGCCATTGTCGCGACCCTCGCTGCGTTGCTGGCGGGTGCCGCCGTTGCCCAGCCAACCTCTGCTCCCGAGCCGCCGGGCGGCATGGCGCTCCCGCGGATCACCGCCCTTCGCGCCGATTGGCAGGCGGCAGCGGCAACGCTCAACGCCACGGCCAATGCCACGCCGGCGCAAGCGTTCGCCCCGCTCAATGCCGCCGCCGACGCGCGCTTCCCCGGCATCGCCAAGAGCGCGGTGCCGGTGCTGCTGCCCTTCGATGTCGAGACCTATCGTAAAGCGCGCACCACGCACCCCGGGCAGCCGCCAAACGCTGACGACTTCGTGTTGGCGGATTTCCACGCCGCCAAGTTCTTCCTGGCCGGGCCGGCCGGATACGACGCCGCCTTCTCGCTGCGCGTCGCCAACGTGCCGGGGCTGACCGACATCGATTACCGCAAGCCGGTGCATCTGCTGATGTCCGGCTATTCCTTGCTGTACGACCTCGGCGGCCCGCCGCTGCCGGAGGGCGAACTGGTCGAAGACCTGCAAGCCAAATTCCCCGGCATCCGACGCTACTTCTTCGAGTCCTACGTGCGCTACGTGTTCCGGCGCTACGGCGTGGTCTACGCAGTAGCGACCTATTGTCAGGACCGGCGCCCGCGCGCGCGCTACCTCACCTGCCGCCAAGGCGATCGCATCATCAAGCGCTTCCTCGACGCGCTGCATCTCGTCGGCGGCACGCCTGCGCCCGCGCGCACGACGATCGCGCCACCGCCCATCGATCGGCCGCAACAGGTATCGCCGACGTTTACCTATTTCAGCCCCGGCTTTCTCATTCCCGGTACCGGGCTCAGGCCCGATCTCGGGGGACGCGCGGATTACACCGTCTACGGCGACTTGCGGTTTCCGCTGAAGAGCGCGCCCGACTTCGCCAATTCGCAGTCGTTCAACAACTGGGGCAACTGCGACACCACCGGCCGCAGGCCCCGCCATCTTGGCCGCAAAGGCATGCACTACACCTGCAAGGTGAACGGCCGCAGGCTCGTGTTCGATGAATCGGCGGGCCGCAACTATTCCTACCCGTGGCGCGATAATTTCTGTGAGCACCGCCATTTCTTCGCCGGCCAATGCCCCGGCGGCCAGGGCCATCAGGGCCAGGACATCCGCCCAAGCTACTGCAAGATGTTCAACGATGGCGCCGACCGCTGCCTGCCCTATCAGCACGACGTCGTTGCCGTCGACGACGGCATGGTCCTGCGCTCGTTCAAGCATGAAGCGCTGCTCGAGTTCATCAACACGGCGAACACACACCTGCGCGTGCGCTACATGCACATGAGCCCGGACCGCATGGACGCCGACGGCATGCTCAGCGGCAGGCGGGTCACGCGCGGCGAACTGCTCGGCAAGGTCGGCAACTACAACGACTTCGCCGGCGGCACCACGTATCACCTGCATTTCGACCTGCAGGTGCCGACACGGGTCGGCTGGTCGCTGGTCAATCCGTACATGACGCTGGTCGCAGCCTATGAGCATCTGATTGGCGCGCGCGGCACCGAGATCAAACCGGGCGATCCGGTTCCGGCGATCGCGGCAGTGCCGCCGATCGTGGGGCATCCGGATTATGACGCGGCGAACCAAATCGCGCTGCCACCGCCGCGCCCGGCGGCGGCGAATGCCGTGGTCGAGTTGCCGAAGCCGAGAGCACACATGAAGAAGGCCCGGAAGAGGACGACAGCCCGCAAGCGACGGCACCATCGGCACAAGGCGCGCCGCCTGAGCCGCGAATAAAGACGTTGTCTGGTCGCGTTTGCGGACGGCGACCCGGTTCCCACGTCGCCTGGAAACGCTCCCGGTCGCGGCCTTTGGCCGCGCGGCAAAACCGCCGCGCCGTTAGCCATGATCACCAACGCGCGACCGACGCCAATTGTGTGCCGCAAAGCGCCCGATAGAATGCCGGTATGTCGCGAATCCTCAATGGCGCCGACGATATCAACGCCCCCTTGCCGACCGAACGCCTGAGCCGGCGCAACGTGCTCGCGGCCGCGTTCGGCGGCGCAACCGCGCTCGTGCTCGGCGATGGGGCGCAGGCGAAGCCGTCGCTCCGCTTCGAGCACTGGGTCGCGCGCTTCCGCGCCTACGCGCGGAAACGCGGCGTGTCGGCCGCCACTTACGACCGGATCATGCGCTCGGTCTCGCCCGACATGAGCGTGTTCGAGGCGCTGCACAAACAGCCCGAGTTCACCGAAAAGCTATGGCAATACGTCAACCGGCGTTGCTCGGATTGGCGCGTGATCACCGGCAAGGAACGCGCGCGCGAATACGCCGGCCTGCTCGACCGCATCGAGCGCACCTACGGTGTCAACCGTTACATCATGCTCGCGCTATGGGGCATGGAGTCCTCGTTCGGCGACGTCGTCACCAACCTGAAATACATGCGGCCGGTGATCCCGGCGCTCGCCGCTCTGGCCTGGCGCGATCCGCGTCGCCGCCGTTACTGGGAGGTGGAGTTGGTGCACGCGCTGATCATCGTCCAGCGCGGCTGGGCCAAGCCATCGCAGATGATCGGCTCCTGGGCCGGGGCCATGGGCCACACCCAATGGATGCCGGAAGTCTGGCTCAACATGGGCGTCGACTTCGACCACGACGGCCGCGTCATGCCGTTCGGCAAGCCGGACGACGCCTTCGCCGGCACCGCGCGCTACCTGGTCGAGCGCGGCCATTACCGGCGTGGCGAGCGGTGGGGCTATGAGGTGACGCTGCCGGCCCATCTGCGCAGACGCCGCGGCTGGCACTCATACGCCGCGTGGCACGCCGAGGGCGTGCGACGCGCCGATGGCAAGCCGTTTCCCCGCCCGCACGACAAAGTTCGGCTCTGGGTGCCGGTGCGTGGCGGCCCGGCTTTCCTGATCGGACGGAATTTCTACGCGGTGCGTTCCTACAATCCGTCGATGAGCTACACGTTGGCGCTGGTGCACCTCGCCGATCTCATTCGCGGCGACCCGCCCTTCCACAAGCAGTTCCCCGGCGGCGAGCGCATCCCGACCTTGGCGGAAGTGAAAGAGATCCAGCGCCGGCTCACCGAGCGCGGCTATGATACCGGCGGCATCGACGGGCGTACCGGCAGCCAGACCATCAAGGCGGTGCTCGCCTTCGAGAAGAAGGTCGGCATGCATCCGGCCGACGGCTATATCGGGCTGAAGGTGCTCGCGCGGCTACGCCAACACCCATAGCCAAATTACAGCTTGAAGCTTTCCAAGGTGCCCGGATGGAACAGTTCCTCCGGCGTCACCGGCCGCGACGACAGGCCCTGCCTGTGGTGATGATCCAGGAAGTTCGCCAGCGTCTTGCGGTTTTCCGCTAAGCCATAGGACCAGAAATCCTCGCCCATGAAAGCGCGCGCTTCGGCGAGACGTTCCTCGACGAACGGCAGCGTCACCTTGGTTGCCGAGGTGTCGCTCAGGAAATCGAGCGCCACGTCCTTGGCCTGATTGAATGCCTTGAACACCGCGCCCGGCAACCACGGGTGCTGCTCGGCGAGCGTGCGGCGCACGCCCACGAGATGCATGATTGGAAAGATACCGGTGCGCTTGAAATAGTCCTGTGCCGCCTTGACCGGATCGGGGAACAGCCAGCCGACGTTGGGCGTGTTCTTCGGCAGCGACGGCGGCCGCGGCGCGATGAAGCCGTCGATATCGCCATCGGCCAGAAGCTGCGAAATCGACTTGCCGGGCGGTCCGTTTTCGAGCTTCACGTCCTTCGGCAGCGTGATTGAGATCTTCTCCGGCCGGTCGGCGTCTTCGATGCCGCCGCGGATCCAATGAATATCCGAGGGCTTCACGCCGTAGTCGTCTTCCAGGATGGCGCGCGCCCACACGTTGGCAGTCAACTGATATTCCGGCAGGCCGACCTTCTTGCCCTTGAGGTCTTCCGGCTTCTTGATGCGGTCGGTGCGCACATAGATCGAGGTGTGGCGGAAGGCGCGCGACACGAAGGCCGGCACGCCGACGTAAGGGCCCCCGCCCTGCGCGGTCTTCACCGTGAAGCTCGACAGCGACAGCTCGCAGATATCGAACTCGGCGTGACGCAGCGCGCGGAAGAAGATCTCCTCCGGCGACAGCGTCATGCCGATGGCGTTGACGCCGTCGATCTGCACCGTGCCGTCGATCAGCGCGCGCGTGCGGTCGTAAGGGCCGACGGCGAGGGAGAGGTTCAATTTGGCCATGAGAAAATCCGGTTCCTTCAACTTGCGGAACCGTCATAGGGGAAGATTTTAGCGATGGCAAAGCCGCGCGCGTGCCCCCGTCAGCTCGGCTGGCTCTTGAGGAAATCCCGGAAGCTGCCCTTCTCGTAGGCCTTCTCGCGCACGAAACGGAACATGGCGAGGAAGTCGTTCGGCCTCAAATACCCCGGCGCGCGCGCCACCTCGCGTTTCATCGGCGGCAGCGCCTTGATGGCGGCGAGATCACTCGGGAAGAATTGGAAGGTGGGTGTGAAGCGCACGCCGTATTTGGCGGCAAGCTTCTTTTCCGGCAGTTCCTCGCCGTCGAAATCCGTCACCGGCAACGAGCCGATGATATTAAGCTGAGTAATATTAAAATTGGCTTTGATGTAATCGGCGATGCGGGCTTGCGTGAAATTGACGAAATGCGTCTCCTTGCAATAGGGGCAACCCTTCAGCTCCCACATGACGGCGAAGCGCTTGCCTTCCTTGGTGGACTGCTGCAGGTCGTCGCGCAGGTCCAGGAAGCTTTCCAGGAACCAGGGCTCGCGGTAGAGCCCGTCGGCGGTCAGGATAGGCTTGGCGCGGGCGGGCACGAGCCCCGCGGCGCCGGTCACGGCGCTGGCGCCGACGGCCAGAAGCAGGTTTCGACGCGTGATAGACATGGGTGGCCCCGGGCGGCTTATATTCTCAGAACACCATATCTGAGCGACTTGGTACGGTGAACAACCATGCGGCTCTCCGTCACGATCTTTTTGGCCCTTGCCCTGCTGGGTACCGCCGGTCTGTCCCACGCCAAGGCCGGCGACCTCGCTGACTTCAATGCCGCGGTGGCGGCGGCGAGCAGCCATAACCGTGTGGCCATTGGCTATCTGCGTACCGGCAACACCGACCTCGCCTCGCTCGAGCTCGATCGTCTACGCGACGCCTGGCACAAGCTGACGGCGCGTTTTGCCGGCCACCGGCCGGACGCATTCGACGGCAATCCGCTCTATCCCAAATTGTTCACCACCGTCGACGCCCGTCTGGTCGGCGCCGACATCATGCTGAACAGCGGCCGGCCGAAAATCGCGCGGCAGTCGCTGATCGCGATCCGCGAGGACCTGCACAAGCTGCGGCAGAAGAGCGGCATCGTGGAGCTGGCCGACTGCATCGGCGACGCCAACCAGGCGGGCGCGGCGCTCACAGCCTACGACAAGCCCGGTCTCGATCTGGGCAAGCCGGAGACCGACTACGCCGTCGCCGGCAAGGCGGCGATTTATGGTCATGAGCTCGCGCGCTGCGACGCGATGGCGAGCGAGGCGGTGCGCAAGGACCCCGAATTCCGCCGGCTGATCGACGGCGCCCAGCACAGTCTAACCTTCGTGCCGCAGGCGATCAGCGAGCGCGATGACAACCTCTTTCACCGCGTCATCGGTGAACTGCGCGCGATCGATAATCTGTTGTCGTTTCGCTTCGGCTGACGTCAGCCCAATCTATTAACGCCGGAAACGTTTCGAGCAGCCAGAAGGCGATGTTGGGCATCTGCCCTGTGAAGATCAGCACGCCGGCGGCAACCAGGAATGCGCCCATCGCTTTCTCGATCAGGCCGAGCCGCTTCTTGAAGCGCGCGCTCCAACGCATGAAGGCGGAGGCAAATACGGCCGCCACCAGGAACGGCACGCCGATGCCGAGCGAATAGACCAGCAGCAGCCACGCGCCCTCGCCCACAGTGTCCTTGGCGCTCGCGAGCAGCAGGATGGCGGTGAGCACCGGGCCGACACAAGGGGCTCCAGCCAAAGCCGAAGGCCAGCCCGATCAGATAGGTCCCGATAAGTCCCGCCGGTTTCTCCGTCACCCCCACCTTGGCGGTACGGTCCATGAGCGGGATGCGAATGATGCGCAGGAAATGCAGGCCCATGAGGGCGATGAGGATGCCCGCCACATAGCCCAGGATGCCGAGATGGGCGCTCACCGCCTGCCCCAGCCAGGAGGCGGTCGCGCCGAGCGCCACGAACACGCTGCTGAAGCCAGCGACGAAGGCGAGCGCTGCCGACAGCACCCGCCAAGGCAGGCCCTTGCCCCCATCAGGCGCGAGTTCTTCGATCGAAACACCGCCGATGAAGGCGAGATACGGCGGCACCAGCGGCAGCACACAGGGCGAGGCAAAGGACAATAATCCGGCGAGAAAGACCCCTCCCGCAGTCACGTCGAGATCCATGGCCGCCAATCTCCCGGTCGACACATTCAGTTTTTGTGATATATTGCACCGCAATTCAACATCCCTGCTACCGCCCTGCGTTGCCGTTCCGATGCGCTCGCAGGAATGCACAGAATGATGTTGGCGATATGCGGCAGCTGATGAAATTTTCTTCCTTGTTTGCTCTCATCGGCGTGACGGTTATAGCGCTGGCGCCGCTGCCGGCGCGCGCCGCCGAACTGGTGATGCTCGAACAGGCCGGCTGTCCATGGTGCGCGCGGTTCGACCGCGACATCGCACCGACCGACAAGAAGACCGCGGAAGGCCGGCGTGCCCCCTTGCGCCGAGTCGATATCGAGAGGCCGATTCCGCCGGATCTTGCGTTCCTTCAGGTGGAACGATTCACGCCGGTCTTTGTGCTGGTCGACAAAGGCCGCGAAATCGGCCGTATCCGGGGCTATCCGGGCGAAGAAAGCTTCTGGATGCAGCTTGCAGTGCTGTTCCAGAAGCTCGGACCGGCCGGAACGGGAAGAGAACGAGCCCAAAATTCCGAAAAACCTATGCGCCCAGCCACTTAATCGTCTATACGTCGATGCGAACACAACGCAACATCTGGTGCTCTGATGGAATTGAATCTGCCTCGTCCCGAGGCGCGCAGCCACGTCAGCGAGCTTGATCGCATGGCCGACAACGCCAAGCGTGCCAGTGCGTTTCTCAAGGCGCTCGCCCATGAGAGCCGGCTCATGATTCTGTGCATCCTTGCCGACGGCGAAAAGTCGGTGAGCCAACTCGAGCAGGAACTGGGCTTGCGTCAGCCGACGGTGTCGCAGCAGTTGGCGCGCCTGCGCGCCGACGGGCTGGTCTCCACTCGCCGCGACGGCAAGGTGATCAATTACAGCCTGGCGAGCGAGGGAGCACGCGTCGTCATCGGCGCCGTCTACGACGTGTTCTGCCGCAAGCCGCAGCGTAAGCGATAAGGCGCCGGGCCTCGCTCCAATTGCAGACGAACGATGGCCGGGCTTGTCCCGGCCATTTTCTTTGCGCCCGGCCGGTCATCACTTCTTGCACGACGCGGCGATCCACTTCGACGCAATCCGCTTTTCGCCAGTCATCTTGCGGCCGCTGAAAACGACGGTCGTTTTCACAAGGCCGCTATAGTGCCGTCTGTCCTGGATGGTGAAGGTCGCCGCCATGTCCATGGCGAACCGTTTCGGATCGCCGCAATGCATGACAATCGAGAAACCACTGTCGGCGTGGTTGACCTCGACCTTGCTGCATTGCTGGCCCGCGCTGCTCTTCATCTCGGACAGCGCCTTGGCCGGATACGCGGCGTCCTTCTTTGACATGCAGTCCGTGGTCACCTTGGGTTTGACCGGCTTGCCGTTCTCTGTGCCGGTTTCGGTGTCTTGCCAGAGGCCGGGATCGAGCACCGTCTTGGCGCGCGCCGGCACGGCCGACAGAAGCCCTATGGCGACAACCCCGGCGACGATGATGCCGGCCAGACGATCGAACGATGCCATGATCGCCTCCCTCACATCTTCGACAGCTTGGCGACGTCGACAGCTTTGGCGTAGGCGAGCTTGGACGCCGCATCCGCCGAGCCGGTGACGTTGACCAGGAACTTGTTGTTCACCACCAGCATGACGTCGCCGTCGCCGTTCTGGATGCCGCGCAAGGCACCGATGCGGACCAGCTTGCCCATGGCTGCGGCCATGGCCGGGTTCGCGAGCACAGGCGCGAACTGCATGACCATGGCGGAATCGCCGGTGATCGACACATTCACGTTCTCGCCCTTGGCGTTGGCGTAGTCGCGGCTGGCGGCGGACGCGCCGAGCAGCGCAGCGCCGACGACTTGGGTCTGCGCCTTTTCGGCTTTCCAGCCCGGCAGCGGCGCCGGCAGCAACTTGGCGAAGCTCTCGGCGTTCTTCTGGCCGATCAATTGCGAGGCGAGATCGATTTGCTGCTTGGCCGCGCTCAGATTGCCGGCCTGGTAGTCTTTGCGACCCTGGTCGATGGCGTCGAGAATGTCGTCGCCCGCACGCACGGGAAGTGTCGCCACAACCAACAAGGCCGCGGCCAGTGCCCAATGTTTGAGTTGCATGGTTCGTCCCCTGAAGCCGATATCCTGGTCGCCCGCAGGAATCGACAACAGGAATTTTACCAGATCGCCCGCAGCGGCACCGTCGCCCAGCGGTTGTACCGGCCTCAGGAGACCGGGAGCCCCCTGTCGTCGTCCCCGGCCGGACGGCGCAGACGCGCGACCAGTCCCGCTTCGTAGCCGAGCGCGCCGCGCTGCGTGGGGGCGCTCCTGCCGTTGGCGCGCGCAAGGGCAGCCGGTGCGCCATTGCGGAACCGCGCGTCCAATCCGGTGTCGAGCTCACCGCTGAGGTCGGCCACTTCGCGCGCCAGGCGCGCGTCGGCCTGGCGGGCCGCATCGAGCGTCTTCTCGATGTCGCGCGGCCGTGACCGCTCGTCCTGGAAGGCCGCCACGAGGTTTTCCACCTGATTGTCGGCCTCGGCATGTGACGTCCGACGCGGCGGCGTCGCCTGTTCCTTGCGTTCGCCCAGCAGCGCCATCTTCTCGGCGGCGCTCGCCAGCGCCATTTCGCGCGACTTCAAATTGAGCGCCCGCAAGTACTCCGACAGCGCGGTGCGCGTCTCGGTCGGGTCGTCATCGTTGCGCCCCCCCACGCCGCGTGCCACCTGCAGCGACGCCAGCCGCCGCTCGGCGGTGGCGCGTGCCATGGTGGCTTCCGCCGCCTTACAGACAAACGCGCGCGCCTCCTCGGTGCGCTCGATCAACCGACGCCGCATCTCGGTCATTTGGCGCTCGGCAGCGGCAGCACGCGCGTCCAGCGCCTCGATCCGCTCGTTGAAGCTTTGCTGCTCGGCCCGGTGTTGCGCGCGCAGTTCGTCCACGGCATCGGCCAGCCGGTTTCGTTCGGCGCAAGCCTCGGCGCGTCGACCTTCGAGCTTGATGAGCTCGGTCCGCATCGCGGTCAATTCCCCTTCGCCTTCCGCCAGACGTCGTTGCAATCGTTCGACACCCTCTCGCGCCTGCTCGGCGGCGCGCCACAGCGCACGCTTGTCCTGTTTGAGCGTTTCGCAGCGCCGCTCAGCCTCCACCAAGGTATCATTCAGCTCACTCACACGCCGTTCCGCCTGAAACGTCTGCTCTTGCAGAGCGCGGCAGTTTTCGCCGAAGCCGCGCCGCTGCAACGCTTCCTCCTCGAGCTGGCGCTCGAGCGCAGCGATGGTCGCGTCGCGCCGCTTGATCTCCTCGGCGAGTAACAGGCGCGCGTTCTCCGTCGCGTGACCGGTTTCGCGCGCCCGGTCGAGCGTCTCGCGCAGATTTTCCGCCTCGGCGGCCAGCCACTGCGCCTTGTTCTCGACGTGCTGTAGTTCGTCGCGCAGCTTGTCGTAGGCAACAGCTCTATCGTTGAGCTGGCGAGAAAGTTGGGCCGACAGCGCCCGCTCCTCATCGAGCGCACGCATCGCGCCGCGGAACGGCAGCACCATTTCGTCGAGGGTGCCTTTCAGCGCGTCGAGATCGTCGAACTTGCGGCGGGTATCGACCAGCAACCGGTGCAGCGCCTCGCTTTCGTTGCTGCGACGCACTTCGGTTTTGTCGGGCTTGTCGGTTTTGTCGCTTTCGGTCGGCGTCCCGGATTCGGGCGGCGGTTCATCGCGGGCAACCGGTGCGGACATTGCACCGGCCGTCGGATGACCGGATCCGTTCATCCGCCCAGTTGGAAGCGGCATGGCGACGACCACGCCGTCGCTTGCAAGATCCTGCTCGAAGGCCCGCGCAATCTCGTGCGCGCGCACCTGACCTCCAGCCAAAAAGATATCCGCCAGTTTCGACATGCAATGAGCCACGCGACGGAACAAACCTTACCGGGATACTGCAGCAAGTGGTCTGCAATTTTGCAAGCAAAGGGAGTGATTGCGGTGCACTTATCCACTAGTTGCTCCCGACAGGCGCTATCGCCTTGAGCAAAACACGGTGCGACGCCTGCCGAACCGACGCGCGTCGAAGGTGGAATTAGAGGCCGAACAGACGTTCGGGCATCACGCAGGCGCCACGTCGCTTAACCGCAATTGCACGCGCGCCTCGCCCCGCCACCGATCGAGCACGAGATGGCCGGCGGCGTGCACGGGACGACCTCGACTATCCAGCAGCGCCTTGCCGAGCGGTTGCCCGACCGCGCGAAAAGCGATGCCGTTGATCAGCTTGCCGTCGCCCGACCGCAGCCGCACGCGCAGATGGTTCTCACCGACCGGGTCGACGTAAGCGAGCGTATGCGACGGCAGCGCCAGCAACGGTTCCGGATTCCCGGCGCCGTAGGGACCGGCGCGCGCCAACAGCTCGACCAGCTCCCGGTTCGCGCCACCGGCGCTGACCGCGCCATCGATCATGAGTGCGCGCTCGCGGCGCGCCGCCTCAACACCGTCGCCGAGCGTATCCTCAAGAAAGGCGCGGAAGGCGCCGAGGCGGTCCTTTTTCAGCGTCACGCCGGCCGCCATGGCGTGCCCGCCGCCTTTGGTGAGCAGGCCCTCGGCCACCGCGCGCCGTACCGCACGGCCGAGATCAACGCCCGCTATCGAGCGGCCCGAACCGGTGCCGATGCCGCCCGGCCCGAACGCGATGGCGAAGGCGGGACGCCCATAGCGTTCCTTCAGCCGCGCCGCCACCAGACCGACCACGCCCGCGTGCCAGCCTTCCCCAGCGGTCACCACCACCGCGCCCTTTTCCTCCAGGCCGAGGGCGGCGAGCGCTTCGGCTTCTGCCTGCTCCAGCGTCGCTTGCTCGATGGCGCGGCGCTCCTGGTTGAGGCGGTCGAGTTCGCCGGCGATGCGGGCACATTCGGAGACGTCCTGCTCCAACAGCAACTGCACGCCGAGATCGGCGCGGCCGATGCGGCCGCCGGCATTGATACGCGGTCCCAACAGAAAGCCGAGATGCCAGGGCTCCGGCGGGCCGGAGAGCCGCGCCACGTCCATGAGCGCGGTGAGCCCGAGATGCTCGCGCCGACGCATGGCGATCAGGCCCTTCGCGACAAACGCGCGGTTCAAGCCGGTGAGCGGCACCACGTCGGCCACGGTGCCAAGCGCGACCAGGTGCAACATCGACAGCAGGTCAGGCTCTGGCCGTGACCCGCTCCAGAATCCGCGCTGGCGTAGCGTCCGGCTCACCGCCACCAAGGTCATGAACACAAGCCCGACTGCAGCCAGATGGCCGAGCCCGGAGAGATCGTCGGCGCGGTTCGGATTGATGATCGCGACCGCCTCGGGCAGTTCCTCGTCGGCCTGGTGGTGGTCGATCACCAGGACGTCCATGCCGAGCCGGTTGGCCTCGAGAAGCGTTTCCTGGCTGGTGGTGCCGCAATCGACGGTGACCAGCAGCTTGGTCTTGCGATCGGCAAAAGACCTGATGGCGTCAACGTTTGGACCGTAACCTTCAAAGATCCGGTCAGGAATGTGGACGATCGGATCGAGCCCGCACTGGCGCAGATAATGGGTGAGCAGCGCCGCCGCCGTGGCGCCGTCGACGTCGTAGTCGCCGAAGACGGCGACCGCCTCGCCCTTCTCCACCGCGTCGGCCAGACGCCCCGCCGCCGCCTCCATGTCGGTGAGCTGGTGGGGATCGGGCATCAGCCTGCGGATCGACGGATCGAGGAAAGTCTCCACATCGTCGAGGGTTACATCGCGGCCTGCAAGTACTCTGGCAAGAAGCTCCGGCAATCCGTGATGCTGGGCAATGGCAAGCGCGTTGGCCTGACCGCGGGCGTCGAGCCGATCGCGCCAGAACCGCCCGGTCGCCGAGCGCGCGACGCCGAGGAAGCCACGTTCGTCCACTTTCTCCGCCGTTGCCGGAAACGCCGCCATCACCCACCCACTGCTGACACGCGCGCCGCGCGAATCATGCGCCGAAGCTGCCAGTCAAGATCGGCATCTTGAAGGAGGCTGCCGCGGCGCGCCAGCCGACGCTCCCGCCACGAGTTCCGGAGTGGATAACAGGCGGTACAGCGCGTCAGTCGAGAAAGAACTTGTCGAGCTGCCGGTGCTCGGCAAGGACCCGGCGCACGGTGCCGGTGGTCGAGCGCATCACCACCGTTTCGGTCTCGATGGTATCGCCCTTGTTCTTGACGCCCAGCAACATTGGACCGGTGGTGACACCGGTGGCGGCGAACAGGCAATCGCCCCTCACCATGTCCTCGATCTCGTATTTCTTCTTGGGATCCTTGATGCCCATCTTCTCGGTGCGCGCGCGCAGCTCATCGGTGTCGATGATGAGCCGCGTCTGCATCTGGCCGCCGATGCAGCGCAGCGCCGCCGCCGACAGCACGCCTTCCGGCGCGCCGCCGATACCGAGATAGATGTCGATGCCGGTCTTGGCAGGCTCGGCGCAATGGATCACGCCGGCGACGTCGCCGTCGGTGATCAGCGAGACTGACGCGCCCAGCTTACGGATTCCTGCGATCATGTCGGCGTGGCGCGGCCGGTCCAGCAGGATGGCCGTAATCTCCGACGGCTTCACGCCTTTGGCCTTGGCCAGGCTGACGATGTTGTCTTCAACGGACGCGTCGAGATCGACGGTGCCTTTCGGATAGCCGGGCCCGATCGCGATCTTGTCCATGTAGCAGTCGGGCGCGTGCAGCAGCGTGCCGCCGTCGGCCATGGCGATGGTGGCGATCGCCCCCGGCATGTTCTTGGCACAGAGCGTGGTGCCTTCCAGCGGATCGACCGCGATGTCGACCTTGGGACCGGTCTTGTTGCCGACCTGCTCGCCGATATAGAGCATCGGCGCCTCGTCGATCTCACCCTCGCCGATCACCACCGTACCGTCGATGGGCAACCGGTTGAGCTCGCGGCGCATGGCGTCGACGGCGGCCTGGTCGGAGGCCTTCTCCTGGCCACGCCCGCGCAGGCGGGCGGCCGAGACCGCCGCGCGTTCGGTGACGCGCACGATCTCCAGGGTGAGAATTCGCTCCAGCAGCAGTTCCGGCTGGATCGTAATCGACGCCATTTGACTTGCTCCCCTCACAAGGCCGCTCGGCGCGCGGCCCCCCGCGGCCCATTCATGACCGCAGGTCAGTTCTTTTCGATCCGGATCACCTGCGGCCGGCCCGAGATCACCCTATCTTTGCCCACCGCCGCAAGGGCCTTGCGCACCGCATCCTCGGTCGTCGCATAGGTCACAAGGATAACGGGGACCGAGCGGCCCTTGCCGTCGCTCATTGGCTGCGCCTGCTGGTGGCGCTGCACGATGGATTCGAGCGAAATCTCCTGATCAGCTAGGCGCTGGGCGATAGTCGCCGCCGTGCCCGGCTTGTCGCGCGCCAACAGGCGGATGTAGTAGCCGCCCTCGTGGCGCTGCATCGGCGCCTTCTTGACGCTGGCGAGCCCACCGGCCGGCCGCCCGAATGGGATCGGACAGACGCCGCAGGCGATATCGGCGAGGTCGGACAAGACCGCCGAGGCGGTGGCCAGGCCGCCGGCCCCGGGACCGATGAAGGTGAGCGGATCGAGCCCCTCCGCGTCGATGGTGACCGCGTTGGTCACGCCCATGACCTGGGCGATAGCCGAGTCCTTGCGCACCATGGTCGGGTGCACGCGTTGCTCGATGCCTTTGGGGGTGCGCACTGCAACGCCCAAGAGCTTCACCCGATAGCCGAGCTCGTCAGCGGCCGAAAGGTCCGCAGGCTGCAGCGACGAGATGCCTTCGACGTAGATTGCGCTCTCGTCGACCTTGGTGCCGAAGGCGAGGCTCGCCAGGATCGCCAGCTTCTGCGCGGTGTCGTGACCTTCGATGTCGAATGTCGGATCAGCTTCCGCGTAGCCGAGCCGCTGCGCGTCGGCGAGACAGTCCGCGAAGGACAGGTTTTCCTGCTCCATGCGCGAGAGGATGTAATTGCAGGTGCCGTTGAGGATGCCATAGAGGCGATAGATGGGGCTTCCGGCGAGCCCCTCGCGTAGCGCCTTCACCACCGGAATGGCGGCGGCGGCCGCGGCTTCGTAGTTGAGGGCGGCACCCTGCTTCTCGGCCAAAGTGGCCAGCGCCACGCCGTGCTTAGCGAGCAGCGCCTTGTTGGCAGTGACCACCGCCTTGCCGGCCTTGAGCGCGGCCTCGACCGCCGCCTTAGCCGGATTGCCGGCGCCGCCGATCAGTTCAACGAAGACGTCGATATCCGGCGATTTGGCGAGCTCCACCGGATCGCTGAACCATTGCATCTTCTTGAGATCGACGCCGCGGTCCTTATTGCGCGAGCGCGCGCACACCGCGACGACCTCGACGTGACGGCCGCAGCGCGCGGTGATCGCCTCGCGCCGGCGCAGCACCTGGGCGACCAGGGCCGCGCCGACCGTGCCCAAACCGGCGACGCCTACTTTCAGGGGAGCTGACATAGAAGGTGCTTGAATCCGAAATTCGTTAGCGCCGGTTGGCGAGCGGAACCACGTTGTGCAGTTGTTCCGGCGCATTTTCAAGGAAGCGCCGCACATTGCGCGCGGCCTGACGAATGCGCTGCTCGTTCTCGACCAGCGCGATACGCACATGACCTTCGCCATACTCGCCGAAGCCGATGCCCGGCGATACCGCGACGTCGGCCTTTTCGACCAGCAGCTTGGAGAACTCGACGCTGCCGAGCTCCCTGAAAGTCTCGGGAATTGGTGCCCAGGCGAACATCGAGGCACGCGGGCTCGGCACGTCCCAGCCGGCGCGGCCGAAGCTTTCCACCATGACGTCACGCCGCCGCTTATAGATCTCGCGCATTTCCTTGATGCAATCGTCGGGACCGTTGAGCGCGGCGGTCGCCGCCACCTGCACCGGCGTGAAGGCGCCGTAGTCGAGATAGGACTTCACCCGCGCCAAGGCCGCGATGACGCGCTCGTTGCCGACCGCGAAGCCGATGCGCCAGCCCGGCATCGAATAGGTTTTCGACATCGAGGTGAACTCGACGGTGACATCCATGGCGCCCGGCACCTGCAGAAGCGACGGCGGCGGATCGTCGTCGAAATAGACCTCGGCATAGGCGAGATCCGACAGCAGCAGAAGTTCGTGCTTCTTCGCGAACGCAACGAGGTCCTTGTAGAAATCGAGACTCGCCACGTAAGCGGTGGGATTGGCCGGATAGCAGACAACCAGCACGGTCGGCTTCGGGATCGAATGCAGCACCGCGCGCTCGAGCGTGTGGAAGAAGCTCGGTGTCGGCTCCGACGGCATCGAGCGGATGGCGGCGCCCGCCATCAGGAAGCCGAAGGCGTGGATCGGATAACTCGGATTGGGCACCAGGATGATGTCGCCCGGCGCAGTGATCGCCTGCGCCACATTGGCGAAGCCCTCTTTCGAGCCGAGCGTCGCGACGACTTGGGTCTCCGGGTTGAGCTTCACGCCGAAGCGGCGCTCGTAATAGGCCGCTTGCGCCCGACGCAGGCCCGCAATGCCGCGAGAGGCCGAATAGCGGTCGGTACGCGGCTTGCCGAGGGTCTCCTTGAGCTTGTCGACCACGTGGGCGGGGGCCGGCAGGTCCGGATTGCCCATGCCCAGATCGATGATGTCCGCCCCGGCGTTGCGGGCCTTGGCCTTGGCCCGGTTTACCTCTTCGAACACGTAGGGCGGCAAGCGGCGGATTCTGTAGAATTCTTCCATTGGTTCGGACCTTAAAGTCGGCCTGCCGTGACCCTCTCCGGCGCAAGCCTAGACCCGGGCTGGCTTTTATCACGGCTTATGGGCGGCGCCAGCTTTGTCGCTCATTTTGAGCCCTCGTCGGAGCCGAGCGGCGCCTTCGTCATGCCGGCGGCTTCGCCTTCCTGCTTCTTGCGGGCCTTTTGCAGCTGCTTTTCCAGCTCGAGCTGCTGTTCGTCGGTCAGCGGGGCGACGGCGCGGGCCGGAGGCGTATCGTGCACTGCGGGATAGCGATAGGACGTGGTCGGGGCAGCCGGCGCGCCCGGGGGTAGACCGCCGAGCTGAGCCGGCATCTGCTCCATCACCGGCGACGGCGAGCAGCCACCCAGCGCCAGGACCCCGCCCAGGATCGCCAGCCACAGCCTCACACGGGCTTTCTCCATCGCCTTGTTCCGTCACCACACCTTGAGAAAAGTCACGAAGACTCAATGAATTATAGCTTAAATTGGCTATCGAGCTAATATGGCCGCAGCAAGGAACCGCACCAGCGCCCCGTCATTGGGGAACCGGTACGGTTCATGCTTCACAAGGCGCCTGTGGCGATGCGCACCTTGCACCGGTCCATCGTCCACGCGATTTGTGGGGCGGGGGATCGACGAGAGACGCATGGACAAGCGCACCGGAGGCCAGGCCGACAGGCCCTTCAAAGAGATGCCGACAAGACCGTCCGGCGAGCCCGTCGTCGCGCCCGCCAACAAGCCAGCGGTGCAGAAGCCGGTGGCGCAGGCCCCTGCACCAGCCGCCAGCGTCGATATCGAGGCCCTGTCGCGCAACCTCGCGCGCCTGATCGAGGAAGGCGGCAAGACGCTCGCCGCCTACATGAAGCCGCGCGAGCAAGGCCAGGTCAAAGACGAGGTCAACGAAGACCTGGTCGATATCGTCCGCACGCTCGGGCAGGTGCTCGAGTACTGGCTCGCTGATCCGCAGCGATCCGCCGAATTGCAGGCCGGCCTCGGTGCTGCCTTCCTCGACCTGTGGGCCGCCGCCGCCCGGCGGCTTACCGGCGAGACCGTGCCGCCGGTGGTGTCGGCCGACCCGCGCGACAAACGCTTCGCCGATCCGGAGTGGTCGCAGAACCAGTACTTCGACTTTCTCAAGCAGGCCTACCTGCTCACGACCCACTGGGCCGAGCATCTCGTCAAGAACGCCGAGGGCGTCGACGCGCACACGCGCGCCAAGGCCGAGTTCTACGTCAAGCAGATCGCCAACGCGATCTCGCCCTCGAATTTCGTCCTGACTAATCCGGAGCTCCTGCGCGAGACCATGGCGTCGAACGCGGAAAACCTGGTGCGCGGCATGCGCATCCTGGCCGAGGACATCGAGGCCGGGCGCGGCAGTTTACGCATCCGCCAGTCGGACGGCTCGAACTTCGAGGTCGGCCGCAATCTGGCCACCACCCCTGGCAAGGTCGTGTTCCAGAACGAGCTGATGCAGCTCATCCAGTACGAAGCCAAGACCGAGGAAGTGCTGAAGATCCCGCTGCTGATCGTGCCGCCGTGGATCAACAAGTTCTACATCCTCGACCTCAAGCCGGAGAAATCCTTCATCAAGTGGTGCGTGGAACAGGGCATCTCGGTGTTCGTGATTTCCTGGGTCAACCCGGACGCCAAGCTCGCGGAGAAAAGCTTCGAGCAGTACATGCGCGAGGGCGTGATCACCGCGATGGACAAGGTCGAGGAGATCACCGGCGAGAAGAAGGTGCATACCATCGGCTATTGCGTCGGCGGCACGCTGCTCGCGATTACGCTTGCCTGGCTGGCCGCCAAGCGCAAGAACCGGGTCGTTTCGGCCACCCTCTTCGCCGCCCAGGTCGACTTCACCTATGCCGGCGATCTCCTGGTGTTCGTCGACGAGGAGCGCATCAAGCAGCTCGAAGCGCGCATGAAGGAACAGGGCTATCTGGACGCCTCGCGCATGGCGACCGCCTTCAACCTCTTGCGCTCCAACGACCTGATCTGGCCTTACGTCGTCAACAACTACCTGCGCGGCAAGACGCCCTACCCGTTCGACCTACTGTTCTGGAATTCAGACGCCACCCGCATGCCGGCGGCCAATCATTCATTCTATCTGCGCAACTGCTATCTCACCAACAAGCTGGCGCGCGGGGAAATGGAGATTGCCGGCACCACGCTCGATCTGCGCAAGGTCAAGATACCGATCTATAACCTCGCCACCCGCGAGGACCACATTGCACCAGCGAAATCGGTGTTGTTCGGCTCGCAGTATTTCGGCGGCCCGGTCACATTCGTGCTTGCCGGCTCCGGCCATATCGCCGGCGTGATCAACCCGCCCGGCAAGCCGAAGTACCAGTACTGGACCGGCGCTGAGCCCTCGGGATCCGACGTCGACAAATGGATGGCGAGCGCCGAGGAACACCCCGGCTCATGGTGGCCGCACTGGCTGGAATGGCTGAAAAGCTACGGCAACGAAACCGTGCCGGCGCGCGAGATTGGCGGCGGCAAGCTTAGCCCCATCGAGGATGCCCCGGGCTCCTATGTGAAGGTGAAGAGCTGGGATTAGCCGCCACAGGCGGCCGCGGCCTTATGCGCCGCCACTTGCGGCTGGGGCACGAAGCGCCGCACCCCATCCCGGCCAAGCGTATAGAGCGGTCGGTACCGGTCGAGCAACGTGCGGCTTTCGACGATGGCCAGGGAGCGGTTGTCGAGGACGAGCCAGCGCGCACCGTTGCGCACCGCGACCATGGCGTGGGTTTCCGGACGCCGCCGCTCCCCCATGATGACGACACGCACGTCATCCGACGCGAAGCCGGCCGCCCGCAACGCGGCATATTTCAGCACCGCAAATTGCTTGCAGTCGCCTTCGCCCGCGGCAAGCGCGGCAAGCGGCGTGGTCCATCGCTCCTGGCGAGCGTCGGCAGCGCGAACGTCGAGCGGCCGGAGCGCGAAATTCACCGCGCGATTGATGTGACCGATGCGGGCAAGCCCACCGAATGCCTTACCCTCGTCGACGATGGCGATGAAGCGCAAGGCCGGCGTTGAGCTGCAACTCGACGGCGCGGTGCGGCAACGCGCGATGACCGACTGCTCGGCCGTCGTTTGCGCCTGCAGCGCGCGCCACGTCGCCGCCAACGGTCCTTGCTCCAGCACGCTGGCACGTCCGAACGGCTCGCCGGCATCGGCCCGCGTCGGAAGGCCGGAGAGCACCAACAAAAGCATGGCGGCCGTCGCCACCCGGCCGATCAGCCGAACTCCGAAAGAGCAGATGCGCATAATCGCTTTTAGGTCCCGTCACGACGCGGCTCGTTGATCTTGCTCAAGCGGGCCACCGGCCCGCGCAAAAAGGGCCGGAACGCTCCGGCCTCTTCTTGGCTGTATTTCAGATACTTACGGCACCAGTTTCACCGGCACCTTTAAATATTGGACCCCGTTGGCTTCCGCCGGCGGCAGCTTGCCAGCACGCATGTTGACCTGAATCGAGGGCAACAGCAGCAAGGGCGCGGCAAGGGTTGAATCGCGCTTGGTGCGCATGGCGACGAAGTCGTCCTCGCTCACGCCATCGCGCACATGGACGTTGCGCGCCCGCTCCTCACCCACCGTCGTCTCCCAGGCGTACTGGTCGCGGCCCGGCGCCTTGTAGTCATGGCAGATGAACAGGCGCGTCTCCGGCGGCAGCGACAGCAGCCGGTGGATCGAGCGATAGAGCGCATGCGCGTCGCCGCCTGGGAAGTCCGCCCGCGCGGTGCCGAAATCAGGCATGAACAAGGTGTCGCCGACGAATACGGCATCGCCGATCTTGTAGGAAACGCAGGCCGGCGTGTGGCCCGGCGTATAGATCACCTCGACGTCGAGCGTGCCGATGTTGAAATGCTCGCCGTCCTTGTAGAGATGATCGAATTCGGAGCCGTCGCCCGACACGTCGTTAGCGTTGAACACCGGGCGGAAGATCTTCTGCACCTCGCGGATGTGCTCGCCGATGCCGACCGTGGCACCGGTCTTGAGCTTGATGTAGGGCGCGCCCGACAGATGGTCGGCGTGGACATGGGTCTCGAGCACGAGGCCGATCTTCACCCCTAGCTCTTTTGCCGCGGCTAGGAGGGCATCGGCGGACTCCACCGTCGCCTCGCCGCTGCGGTGGTCGAAATTGAGCACGGGATCGATCACCGCCCCGTCCAGGGTCGCCGGATCCCAGACCAGATAGCTCACCGTATTGGTCGGCTCATCGAAAAAGGCGCGGATTTCAGGGCTCAAAGACATTTCTGGCGCTCCTTCCATCGTATTCACTTGACTATATATTGCATATCTCTAAATTAGCAATTGCTAATCAATGGAGACGAAAGCCATGTCCGTTCCGAGCGCCCGTTGCGGCCCGGCCAAGCGCGGCGCCGGCAGCGACGAGTTCGAACAGAAGGCCGCCGATGCGGCCCAGTTGCTCAAGCTGCTGGCCAACGAGCACCGCCTGCTCATCCTCTGCCGGCTGTCCGAGACCCGCGAAATGTCGGTGAACGGCCTCGCCGAAGCGGTGGGCCTGAGCCAGTCGGCGCTGTCGCAACATCTCGCCAAGATGCGCGAGGACGGCCTGCTCGGCACCCGGCGCGAAGCGCAGACCGTGTTCTATCGCCTCGCCGACGCCAACGCGACGCGCCTGCTGGCGCTGCTGCGCGACATCTACTGCCCCTGATCCGTTTCCCTACCCGCCCCCTACGCAAGGACAAAGTCATGAGCAAAGTCGAAAACATCACCCCCGAGCGCGCCAAGAAGCTGATCGACGACGGCGCGGCGCTGATAGATGTTCGCGAGTCCCACGAATACGCGCGTGAGAACATTCCCGGTGCGCGAAACTATGCGCTGTCACAGATCAACCGCAGCCATCCGGCGCAGGAGGGCGACACGGTGCTGATCTATCACTGCAAGTCGGGCGCGCGCACCAACATGAACGCGGCGAAGCTCGCCGCAGCATCTGGCGATTGCCACGTCTACCTGCTCGGCGGCGGCATCGAGGCCTGGAAACGCGCCGGCCTGCCGACCTCGCGGCAATCGGCCGGCAGCGCTGCCAACAGCAACGAAGGCGGCATCCTGAGCAAGCTGTCCGGCCTGTTCCGCTAAGGCGCAAAGAACAACAGACCATGCTCGCGCTGCATTATCTGCTGTCGATTGCTTCCGGCGGCATGGTCGGATTCACCCTCGGCCTTATCGGCGGCGGCGGCTCGATCCTGGCGGTGCCGCTGCTCGTCTACGTCGTCGGCGTGCCGGGCACCCATGTCGCCATCGGCACCAGCGCACTGGCGGTCGCCGCCAGCGCCGCATTCAATCTCGCGGGCCATGCCCGTAACCGCACGGTAAAATGGCCATGCGCCATCACCTTCGCGGTCGCCGGGATTGTCGGTGCGGCAACGGGTGCGCACATTGGAAAGCTGGTCGACGGTCATAAACTGCTGCTGTTTTTCGGCATCCTGATGCTGGCCGTCGGCGCGTTGATGCTGCGCCCCCGCAAGTCGGGCGGCAATCCGGACGTCAGGCTCACCGCCATGAGCGCGGGCCGGCTGCTGCCGTTCCTGATCGGCACCGGCTTCCTGGTCGGAGCTCTATCCGGCTTCTTCGGCATCGGCGGCGGCTTCCTGATCGTGCCGGGCCTGATGGCCGCCACCGCCATGCCGCTCATCAATGCGATCGGCTCGTCGCTGGTGTCGGTGACCGCCTTCGGCCTGACCACCGCGGCGAGCTACGCCTGGTCGGGCTTCGTCGATTGGCAACTGGCGGGGCTGTTCATCGCGGGCGGCGCGCTGGGCGGCTTCGCCGGCATCAAGCTCGCGCACCGGTTGGCCGGCCACAAACACGCCTTGACGCTGACCTTTGCCGGCGTGGTGATCGTGGTCGGGCTCTACGTGATCGCCCGGTCACTCTGGTTCTAGTTCCCAGAAGTCGATGGCCTGTTTGGCCGGCGTTTCCTTGCGATAATGCACGGTGGCGTATTTCCCGCCGTGAAAGACCAAGGGTGGCCGCTCGTCGTCACGCAGGCCAAGTACGTGGCCGATGAACAGGCTATGGTCGCCGCAGTCGTGGCGCGCCACGATCTCCGCCGCGATCGCCGCGCAGACATGGGCGAGCACCGGCACGCCGTGCATGTGCTCGAACAACAGTTCCGGCCGTTCCAGCCCTTGGCCCGCGAAATGCTGGCTGATCGCCTCCTGCCCCTGCGCCAGCATGCTGACTCCAAAATGGCCGGTATCGACCAAGGCCTTGTGCAGGCGCGCCTTCGTGGCCACGGACACGATGCACAAGGGCGGCGTGAGCGAGCCGGACATGAAGGCGTTGGCAGTCATGCCGCGCACCCCGCCCTCCGCCTCAGCCGTGATCACGGTCACGCCGGTGGCGAACCGCCCCATGACGCGGCGGAACAGCTTGGAGTCAATCTCGGTCGCCTTTTCAATCACGTTCATCGCCCAATTTGCCCAACATCGACGGCAGACGTTCTAGCTGCCTCGCCCCCCGAGGCAACCCCCCACGCTCGGCGGCGTAGAGCGCGGCCCCGACACGACCGGGGCGCGGCCGGGGCCCGACTCAGGCTACTACTCCCGCAGTCGTTCGTTTTGCGCGTGAAGGCCGGAGAGACGCTTCCCGCATCGCCAATCGGCAGCGACTTGTCCTTCCGTTCATGCATGCGCGCCAACCGCCGGGGAACGAAGATGTCACAGGAACTCTACTGGCTGACGCTGACGGTTATCCTGACCGGGCTTCTGTGGGTACCGTACATTCTCGACCGCATCATGGTGCGCGGGCTTATGGGCACGATGGGCAACCCCTCGCCCGACGATGTGCCGCAATCGTTATGGGCGCAGCGCCTACAGAACGCTCACAAGAACGCGGTCGAGAACCTCGTGATCTTCGCCGCGCTGGTGCTCACGCTCCAGGCGATGAAGCACTCGACCGAGTCCACGGTGATCGCCTGCGCGATCTATTTCTGGGCGCGGCTTGCGCACGTCATCGTCTACTGGGCGGGCATTCCGGTGCTGCGCACATTGTCGTTCGCGGTCGGCTTCCTGGCGCAGGTGATGCTGGTGCTGGCGGTGTTCGGAAAACTGTAAGCTACTTAAGAAAGCGGCGACGCGCGGTCGATGATCGCCCGCGCGTCGATGCCGCGCGGCATCAGGCCGAAGGCGGCACCGCCGTCGCCTTCCAGCCGTGAGGCGCAGAAAGCGTCGGCCACTGCAGCCGGCGCGTGCTTGATCAGGAGCGCGGCCTGCAAGGCCAGCACCAGCTCGCGCACCAGCGCGCGCGCCTGTGATTCATCATTATGCTCAGCACCTTGCAGCCTATCCCGCAAGCGCTGCACGAATGCGCCGAGGCGCCGGTCGCCACTATCGTCGAGTTCCGCTGCCAGCATCTCCGCAGCGCCGCGCGTGCGCGCCAGCGCCCGCAACACGTCGAGGCACATGACGTTGCCCGAGCCTTCCCAGATCGAATTCACCGGCGCCTCGCGGTAGAGCCGCGGCATCACGCACTCCTCGATGTAGCCGGAGCCGCCCAGCACCTCCATGGCCTCAAAGGTGACATACGGCGTGCGCTTGCAGATCCAGAACTTGGCCGCCGGCGTGACCACCCGGCGATAGGCGAGCGAAAGCTCGTCGTCCTCGTCATAGGCGCGCGCGAGACGCAAGGTCAGCACCGTGGCGGCTTCGGTTTCGAGCGCCAGATCGGCCAGCACGTTCTCCATCAGCGGCTGGTCGATCAGCTTCTTCTGGAACACGGTGCGGTGGCGCGCGTGATGCAGCGCCTGCGTAAGCGCCTGC
>Ga0316583_10000034_pt1 | contig 25820 bp, 19 predicted proteins | sample J_170502JBrBrA_D_FD_204513 | JGI IMG/M metagenome (GOLD analysis project Ga0316583, IMG submission 204513) | Rhizosphere microbial communities from salt marsh grasses in Alabama, United States - J_170502JBrBrA | ecosystem: Host-associated > Plants > Roots > Rhizosphere | place: USA: Alabama... | reverse complement strand
TAAACGACAGTTTCGGCCGAATATTCAGCGAGTGACCCTCTATGAAGATGGTCGTAAAGTTCGCAAATACATCTGCACACGCTGTCTAAAAACCTATGCAAAAGGTTAAAGATGCTTTGTGGCTTTATTCTTAAAAGGCTGGCCGTCAGGTCAGCCTTTTTTCTTGTCCACAACGTGATGCCGCAATCATAACTCAAAGGGCGATTTACGGCATCGTCAACTCATCATTCAGCGATTCAAACCCCGATGACGCTCTGCAAGACGCTCTTGGCTCCCGCAGAAAGCAGGGCTTTTTGAACAACCTCTGTATTTTCGGCCGTAACCAGGGCAATCATATTACCCCCACGGCCGCCGCCGCTCATTTTAGCTCCTAAAGCGCCATTTTTGACAGCTGCCAAAACCAGTCGATCAAGTTCCGGCGAAGAAACGGTCATGTCAACAAGCAAAGTGTGATTCTGGTTCATTAACTGCCCAACTTCATTATAATCACCCGCCTGTATCGCCTGGCGGGCCGCCTCGCACAAAGCACCACATCCATCAAACAAGGCATTAAAGCGCTGCGGCTCTTTTTGCCATGAGCGCCTGACGTCGCCCACAACCTCTTTTGTGCTGCTGCTGATCCCAGTATCGCCAACAAGCAGGTGCATAGAGCGTGGCACATGGAAGGTTTCAATGAGATTTTGCGGCTCCTGCCGGACGAAGTAAATCGGCCGTTCATAAGCCACCACGGTATTATCGATTCCACTGGGCGTCCCGTGATGAATCTTCTCCACTTCATAAGTGAGATCTGAAACCCACTCATCCGAAGCAAGTGCATCCAAATCCAGGAACTGCGCCAGGGCTCGCGTCGTCGCCGCGGTGATCGCCGCGCCGCTTCCCAAACCCGCGGCGATTGGTATATTGCTAACCACCGTGATCCGCATATCCGGCAGCCGCTCCAGGCTGGCCGCGATCTGGACTTGTCGCACAGTTAACGCCAGCGCCTCATCCGGCTCTGCATCGCGCAGATTTTGCTCAAAACCCAGGTCCGGAGCCACGAGCAGAACGCCTCCACTTGCGGTAGAGCGGATCGTAGCCTCTGCCCGAACATCCGTCAGCGGGGCGGCGATTGCCGGTCGGCCGTAAACAACCGCGTGCTCGCCAAAAAGAATGATCTTGCCTGGGGCTGAAGCGCTGACTACTTTTCCATCACTCATTAAATCAAGCCTTCCAACTCTTAAGCAAGTATGTATAAGGCGATAAAGGCGACAATTCCCCACAATATAACGGATAGCTGTAGAGGACGGTCACGCAGCACGATCTCTTCCGGTGCGCCGCCTTCATGACGGACATGGATCAAATATAGCCAGCGAAAAATAGCATAAAGCACGAATGGAATTGTTAGCATCATGACATGATTCGCCGGCAGGCCTTCGGCCAGGAAGGTATATAAGCTGTAAGCCACAACCGCACCCGTGGTGACGATTCCCAGCATGCGATCGATCAGATCAATATTGTACTCACTAAGTATTGAACGATGGCTGGTTCCACTTTCGCCCAACAAAACGAGCTCATGACGGCGTCTTCCCAAAACAAGGAACAAAGCCAGAAAACCACTAAATACATACAACCAGGGAGAAAAACGTTCAACCTCAATAACGGCTACACCGGCGGCAATACGCAGGAGAAATCCAGAAGCGACAACCAATACATCCACCAGCACAACGTTTTTCAACCAAAATGAATAAGCAATTTGGATCAATAAATAGAGAAGTAAAATCAGAGCCAGGTTGGGCGATAATAGATAACCGGCTGCCAGGCTGCCTATGGCCAGGATAACCGCGGTTACTGCGGCAACAGTGGGGCTCAACTCTCCTGCAGGGAGGGGACGGTTCTTTTTGATTGGGTGCTGGCGGTCTTTCTCAATATCTACCAAATCATTCATCAGGTAGACAGCACTTGACATCAAACACAACAGAATGAAAGCCTCCACTGTATGCAGTACGCTTTCGAGATCAGTCAGTTTGTTGTCAAAAAACAGGGGTACAAAAACAAAGACATTCTTTGTCCACTGTCGAGGGCGCATTGATTTTATTAGGGCAGTTAACACAAATTTCCTCTTGTCACTACTTACCTAAGCATATTTACCTGCCGGCCGGTAAGCAGTCCATTATAAAGCAAGCTCCCTATTTTACCTGATCCTTGTCTTGTGTCCGTCGTTATTATGAACGAGGAATACACGCTATACCCACCACCGGCCGGCGCAGTACATGATCGAACAGATTCCAAGAAATAAAAAATCCCCAACCAGAACATGCTGGTTGGGGATTATCTAGGTTAGATTAATCTCTGACTATCAGTCTTCAGTGACTTCGCCGTTGCAAACATCGGCGTCATTGTTGTAGAACCAGTTGTAAGAGATATAAGGGAATTGATGATCAGTGCGCATCAAGATTGAAATCTTGTAAGCTCCGGCCAATTCTGCGGGGATATCGAACGTTGCTGCCACATCACCGCCTTCTCCTGTTTCCAGAGTACCGGCTTCATAGTAAGGTATCCAAATCTTAGGCGCCTGGTCCATCCACATACCACCAGGCCGTCCCATCGGCTGGCCCATTGGCTGTCCTGGTCTCAGCTGCCCTGGTCTCATCGGCTGGCCCATGGACTGCATGCCCATAGATGAATTCATCTGATTCTGGTAGGGCGTTGGTCTAGATGGCATCGGCGTATAAGTCTGGGCAACACCCATTTTAACCGCAAATGTCTGGTCGGCCGGGAAATTTTCGCCAACGATAGATACTGTTTCGTTCCTTTCTACAACACAAATTGTAAAGGACGGAACGGTAGAAGTATCTTCGTCCTGTTCATCTTCACCGCCGCCGCCGGCTGCCGGCATTAGAGCAACGGAGGCGAGCTTCGCCGTAGCGCTTGCTTCAGCATCTCCAGCAGCAAAGCGCAAAGTTCCGCTGTCTACCGGTAAATCCATCAGCATATCGCCATTGTCAAAGAAGTAAATAGCAGCCGCATCCAGATATTGAATGAACTGGTCAGAGAGAGAATCGTCGGCACATAAAGCAAGCGTTACCGCGCCAACAGTAATATCGATGGCGCCATCTTCGTCGGCCACGTACGATCCACTCCCGTTGTTGCAATCAGCCTTAATTGCGACCGATCCGTCTTCCAGGAATGTAACCGTATAAACGGACGGATCCTCAATACTCAGGATTCCTTGTACTGGATCGGTAAATTCGGTCCAGCTCCAGACGACACCGGTAAGCGCCGGTTCTCCCGTTTCCGTTTCTTCCTCAGCAGGAGCTTCGACCTCTTCACCTGACGCTGCAGAGACGGTAACAATCTCCACATCTTCTGTCGGATTGTCATTGGTAATAACCGGAATAACGGTATCGCTGGTAAATAGAAGATTACCGTCTCCATCGTTAATGGTGGCTCTCACAACATACGTATTGCCTTCTACAATCTCATCTGGATTGTAGGATATTTCGAATGGGATCGGCACTTGCTCTCCCGCAGTTTCAATCGTCTGCTCGCCCAAAACAACCGCCGGTGCATCGGCTAAGGATGTATCCTGAAGCTGGACATTAACCACTGCATCATCCGGCAAAGCGATACGCTCCATATAAGTTACTGTTCCGGTCACGGTAACTGTCACTTCTGTTTCCTCAGTTGAAGCAGCTTCTTCGCCCTCAGTCACGGCTACAGCATCACCCGCGGCAAAGGTCATGGTTCCCGCATCCGCCGGCAGATCCAAAAGGAGCGCGCCTTCTTCGGTATAGGAGTAAAGCGCTGCCTCACCCAGATACTGAAGGAACTGGTCAGATAATGATTCGGGATCGCAGGCAGCAAGGGTTACGATGCCGATGGCAATATCAATGCTGCCGTCTTCATCAGTAATGTATGTGCCGCTGCCGTTATTGCAATCAGCCTTCACAAAGACAAGCCCCTCCGGCGCGAACTCGACCGTATATTGTTCCGGCGCATCAATTGCCATAGGGCCCTGCACGGGATCAGTGAATTCGGTCCAATTCCAAACAACGTCTGTCAGCTCTGCCGCACCGCCGGTGCCTACTTCAATTTCTGGTTCGGCAGGGGCTGTTTCGGTAGTTTCTTCAACGGCCGTCGTCTCTTCGGAGTTGCTCTCGGCTGCCGCCGCTAAAGGTACGCCGCTTTCCGTCGACTGCACAGCTGTCGCTAACATGTCTGAAGCTGAACCCGTGCCAAGCGCTTCATTTACATCCGTTGGGGTGTAATCGTTATTAAAGAACCAATTGAAGGCATAATAAGGGAAATACTCGTGATCTGATTGTGCCCGAATAGCGATGCGATTTTCACCTTGTAACTCAGCAGGTATGTTGAACCCTAAAGTTTGAGATGAACCATCTCCGGAGTTAAAACTGCCGACAACGATGCCATCGACGCCACGGGTATACATCTGGCCCATTGTTACGGTAAAGTTCTCGTCTTCCGGGAAATCCTCGGTGGTAATAACTACACCATCATCTGCTACTACCATATAAATATAGATCTTAGGTACGGGCCCTTGCCAATACCAGGATTGTGGATACCAGGGCCTACAGTATTGCATACCCCAGGATGGCATATTCCCCATGCCCCATGAGGGGTTCTGCATGCCCCACCCACAATTATTTTGCGGGGGCATAGTTGGGGGTTGGGGTGGTCGCATTGGACCACTCGCCTGGACAGCGCTAAAAACGAGAATGAGTACCAGGGATGCAAATATCATTGCGTATCGCACGCGAGACGATTTCATCGTCTGGACGATTCGTTTGAGCGACTTAGAGTTCATGTCTTCCTCCTAGGCCTAAATAATAGGCAATGCTATTTTGTGCAAATTTCACAATATATTCAGCAAACAGATCGCGGGCGACAGCACTAAATGCAACGCCCAATTACTTGACATAGAGTATGTCGTGTAGTGCAGTATACATAAAATAACCACAAAATGCTATAGAACATGTGTTTCTTATATGACGTAACCTCTATTTTCACGAATAATTTCGGGCGATCACACGCCTATTTCACTATTCTTTATCGCTCCGGTTACAAATCTGCGCGCTGTTTCAGCCAAAATAGCCGCCCCTAAGGGCAGTACGCTCTCATCAATATCGAATCCAGCCGTATGGTGGCTTCTCTCAATCCCATCGGGGATCGCCGCTCCCAGCATAAACATAGCACCCCGATTTTGCCGCGCCATATATGCGAAATCTTCCGCCCCCATCCCGAAAGGCAGCTCCTGCACCTTACATTCAGCGCCGAAATCATCAACCACTGCCCGCAGCCACTTATTGATCTGCGGGTCATTATACAGAGCCGGATACCCTTTTGTTATTCTTAATTCGTAGCTCCCACCAAGGTCTTCACTCAATTTCAATGCGCGCTCGACTTCGTACCACAGCTGCTCGCGGACCCCCGGATCGAAAGAACGAATCGTGCCCTTCAGTTGCACCTGGTTGGGAATGACATTATGAATTTTTCCCCCCTCAATCTGGCCCAGGCTGACAACTACCGGCAAAAGAGGATTTATGCGCCGCGAAGGGATCGCGTAAAGTGAGCTCAGAATAGGCGCCAGCATGGCTAAAGGATCGCTGCCGGCATGCGGATAAGCGCCATGCCCACCATCACCGCGCACCCAGGCGTCAAAACTATCTACTGCCGCCATGCTCATGCCATCGTGAAGGTACACTTCACCTGCAGGATTGGTAGACCATACATGCAGGGCGATCACTGCATCTACTCCTTCCAAAGCGCCATCTTCTAACATGGCCGTGGCGCCGCTAATCCCATTTTCATCAAATGCTTCTTCCGATGGTTGGAAAAGAAAGCGCACATTGCCTCGCCATTCATTTTCCATCATATCCTGGCGCAGCAGCTGTGCTGCTCCGAGCAGCATCGCAGTATGCGCGTCATGGCCGCAGGCGTGCATGATTCCATCATGCTGTGATCGGTATGGGACATCATTACTTTCGGTTATTGGCAGGGCATCCATGTCGGCGCGAATAGCAATTGTTGGTCCGTCATTACCACCTATGTCGCCAACTACGCCTGTGATACCGACACCGGTTTTAATCTCTATGTCGCCGATTTCGCTTAATGTATCAGCGACAAGGCCTGCTGTACGTACTTCCTGAAACCCTAACTCCGGATTACGATGGATATCGCGCCGCAAACGAACCATCTCCGGAGCGATTTTTTGGGCTCGGGATAACATCGTGTCATTCTCTTTGTTCATGTTTCTATTTCCGTTTTAAATATTCTTGCTAAGACCTGGCTATTTCTGCTTTCGTTTCATGCAGGATCATCGGCGAGGGGGAGGACTTCCTTGAACGAAATTTCAATGTCGCGAAAGTTCTCGAATGTGACATCCTGGAAGGGCAGGTGGTAATGATCAACCAATATCCCCATCATAGCCAGGTAATTTGACAGGATCCGTTCCCCCCACACCAGATTGAGCCGCTCGGCCGTTTCCTTGATCGTCTGCTCATCCCCTTCCAGCTCAACAAACAAGCCATAAGGCATTTCATCCAGCACGATCTCCAGATCATTAAGATGATAAGCTTCACGGTATTTCTCATAAGTTTGCTTGGGTTCAAAACCAAGCTGGTCAAGGATCATGGCCATACGATCGAAATCATCGACCCGGACCTCAATCTCCTGTCTTATTTTAGCTTCGCTTTCCTGATCGAACTCTGAAGGGGCTTTAAATGTCAGAATCACGGCCGTATCCTGCCGCAATCGTAAGAGTTTTTCTTCTTTGAGCAGGGCATTCAGCGCGGTGTCGAAGCGGACATTCCGTTCATAAACCCGCGGCCTGACCAATATTGCACCAGCCTCAAGAAGCTGCTCCTTCAGACTCTCCAGATCTTCGACCAGAAACTTTACTTCGACTTCCAGGTTTTTCTTTGCAGGCATAGTAAATACTTCAAACCGGACTTAACTTGGCTCCAAGGAGAGATTATCAGTCGGTAATAATCACAAGAGTTTGATCTTTATCGACATGGTCTCCGGCTCCGACCATGATCTGGCTAACCATCCCACTGCGCGGTGTTCGCAGCTCATTCTCCATCTTCATGGACTCCAGAATGACGATCTTGTCCCCCTTATTCACATGCTGTCCTGTGCTGACCGGAACGGCGATGATAATGCCCGGCATCGGGGACTGGATAACCACTTCACCCTCTTCAACCATAAGTTTTCCACGAGCACTGGCCAGCCGGCGTGAGCGCTCATCCTCAACAGTCACATCATAGAGATCCCCACGAATGAGGACCTGCCAATCACCCTCTTTCTCCTCAACCACGGCTTCCAGAGAATGGTGACCAACAATCAATGAGGTCACTCCCGAATCGGGTATCTTTTTGAAATCAATGTCGTAAGGCTGGCCGTTAACGATAATCCTGTTTTCATGACCAACTTCAATAACATATTCTTGACCGTCAACAGTTGCGTAATATTTCATAGGACTCGTCTAAAACCTAAAAAGGATCGGCCGTTAACGGCTGACTTTATCGCATGCGATCATACCACTTCCAATTAGCAGTTTCTCGCGTACCAGTGCGCACAACTTGTGCCGCTCTCTGGCTCTGCTCATGATAAGCCAGGGCAACCAGGATCGCCGCTTCCATCCCATATGGGCGCTCCCGGTCGGTCATACTAAATTGATTTTCAACAAACTCAATATCAAACTTCCCCGACATAAAGCGATGGCTGTCCATCATACGCTGGTGGAACGGTACATTGGTTTTCACGCCGGTAATGCGGTATTCATTCAACGCGCGGCGCATACGTAGAACAGCTTCCGCGCGCGTCTTTCCATAACAAATGAGCTTGCTGATCATCGGATCATAATAGGGGCTAATATAAATACCGGGGAAAACCCCCGTATCAACACGGACACCGGGCCCCGTAGGCAGCTGGCTGGTCGTAATTAAACCGGTTGAGGGCAGATAATTGTTATAAGGGTCCTCGGCATTAATACGACACTCAATTGCCCATCCCTGAATAGTGACATCTTCCTGGGAAAAGCTCAACCGGCGTCCGCGCGCTACACGCAGCTGCTCCTGGACAATATCAACGCCGGTTACCAACTCTGTGACCGGGTGTTCAACTTGCAAACGCGTATTCATCTCCAGGAAATAAAAATTTTTGTCGCTGTCCACGAGGAATTCAATTGTCCCTGCATTCACATAACCCACAGCTTCTGCCGCCGCTATCGAAACTTCCCCCATTCGTTGACGCAAATCCTCGTCGACGAATATTGACGGGGCTTCCTCGATCAGTTTTTGATGACGGCGTTGCAAAGAGCACTCGCGTTCTCCCAGGGAAATGACATTACCGTACCCATCCGCTAAAATCTGAATCTCAATATGGCGGCTTCCCATTACCATTTTCTCCAGGTAAACCGAATCATCTCCAAAAGCTGCCATTGCTTCCCGCTTTGCGGATGCGACTGCATCTGCCAGCTCGGGAAAAGTTTGGACCGACCGCATCCCTTTACCACCACCGCCGGCAGAGGCTTTCACCATCACCGGGAATCCTATCTCCTGCGCCGCTGCCAGCAATTCCTCTTCGTTCAGTCCCGGCTCTGTGCCAGGTATCACGGGCACTCCGGCCGCCGAAACAGCAGAACGGGCGGTCGCTTTATCACCCATGATCTCGATAGCCTTGGGCGGCGGCCCTACAAAAACCAGATCAGCCTCATAACACGCCCGGGCAAATTCCGCGTTTTCGGCCAGAAACCCATAGCCAGGATGGACCGCTTCAGCGCCTGAGCGCTTGGCAATGTCTATGATCTTGTCGATCACGAGATAACTATCTCGAGCTGTTGACGGCCCAATATGGTAGGCTTCATCAGCAAAACGCACATGGGGCGCATTTCGATCGGCATCAGAATAAATGGCTACTGTTGTTAGACCCAGTTCATGGCAAGCACGCAAGATGCGCATGGCGATCTCACCGCGGTTAGCAATCAGCACCTTATCAAATCGACGGATATGTAGCTCTGAAATGTCCATAGAATAAATTTTTTATTAGCTAAACAATCACCAAGGGGTCCTTAAAGCGGAATATTCCCATGTTTCTTCGGTGGGTTCTGATCGCGCTTATTCTGCAGCATATGCAGCGCATTGATCAGCCGCGGCCGTGTTTGGCTTGGCTCAATAATGTTGTCAATGTATCCCATCCGCGCCGCGATGTAGGGATTGGCGAAGTGTTCGCGATATTCTTCAACAAGTCTCGCCTTCTCGGCCACAGGATCGTCAGCCTCGGCCAGTTCACGGCGGTAAATGATATTCACAGCCGCATCAGGACCCATAACGGCGATTTCGGCCGTCGGCCAGGCGAAATTCAGATCGGCACGAATATGCTTGCTGTTCATAACGCAGTACGCGCCGCCATATGCTTTGCGGGTTACAACCGTGATCTTGGGTACGGTAGCTTCACAAAAAGCATAGAGCAGCTTGGCCCCTTTACGGATGATGCCGCCGTGTTCCTGGTCAACGCCGGGCAAAAAACCGGGTACATCTTCAAACACGATCAGCGGGATATTAAAACTATCGCAAAAGCGAACGAAACGCGCCGCTTTCTCACTGGCATCGCTGTCCAACACCCCCGCCAGGACCATGGGCTGATTGGCTATCACGCCCACACTGTAACCACCAAGCCGTGCAAACCCTACAACGATGTTCTGCGCGAAGTATTCTTGAGTTTCATAAAACTCACCTTCATCTACAATGAGATTGATCACGTCTTTGATGTCATAAGGTTTGGTCGCATCATCAGGCACAATACTGTTAAGCGCATCTTCCGTTCGTAGATCGTCATCATCGCTTAGCTTAAACGGCGGATCTTCCATGTTGTTCGACGGCAGGTAGCTCAACAATTCGCGAATGAGGAACAGGCCGTCAGCTTCCGATTCCGCGGCGACATGCGCGACACCGCTCTTGGTATTGTGAGTCATGGCGCCGCCTAATTCCTCAAAGGATACCTCTTCCCCGGTCACGGCCTTAACCACATCAGGCCCGGTGATAAACATATGGCTTGTCCCTTTGACCATGAAGATGAAGTCGGTCAGGGCAGGAGAATAGACGGCCCCCCCGGCACAGGGTCCCATGATCGCGCTAATTTGCGGGATAACGCCGGATGCCAGAGTATTGCGCAGGAATATATCGGCATAACCACCCAGACTGACCACGCCTTCTTGAATGCGCGCTCCGCCTGAATCATTGATGCCAATGACCGGCGCGCCGTTGCGCATCGCCATTTCCATGATCTTACATACTTTTTCAGCGTGCACCTCGCTCAAGCTTCCGCCAAAAACGGTGAAATCCTGGCTGAAGATATAGACCAAACGGCCGTCGATAGTTCCCCAACCGGTGACCACGCTGTCACCTAGAAATTTTTTTTTGTCCATGCCAAAATTGGTCTCGCGATGGGTGACAAACCCATCAACCTCCCGAAATGAACCCTTGTCAAGTAACAAGTCGATTCGTTCATAGGCAGTTAGTTTGCCTTTGGCCCGCTGTTTGGCGATACGCTCATCACCACCCCCAGACTTTGACAATTTTCTCAGTTCATGCAGTTTTTCAATTTTGGAATCCATTGTTTTAGGTACCCGGCAGACAAAATTCATGCGCTATTTATTCGTTTGCCGGTTTATCCTCCAAAAAATAGGGATTGTTTGCACTTCTGTTTAATGCCCAGGTAGCAAATGAAACAGTGGCAATCATCATAAAGCCGTAAAGAAACCACCGTCCATTATTAATAGGAATCCTGGCAAACAGCCTTAAGATAGCGAGTTCATAAACAAAATGCAGTGCAATAATTAAGGGTACCAGCCAGCGGGTTAAAGCATTTCTACGCCACAGAGCAACTGCCAGAACCCAAAAAACAACCATCCATACCGCGGAGATAAGCATCCGTAGATGTGGATCTGGTCTGACTTGTAAGTCTAATAATAATGCGGATTGCTCTCTTAGTGCAACTACCTTTGCCAATTGCACCAAACCGAGGAAGATCAACAATAGTAAAATCAGGGAAACTGTCCGGGGACGTCTGGGCACATTTTTCATTGGTGCAAATTATATGCCAGGCTAAACCGGCAGCAAGACCAATGAGGATTCCCCTCAACTTTGCCAAGAGGAGCTTGACGGTAGGATAATAGTTCGGACCGGAGGTTTATATCGGGATGGAAGAACAAAACTGGGATCAAGAATGGCAGGGCCTCGAACCTGAACAGCCCCGTTCCGGGCAATGTGGTTGTTGGCTGGCGGCGCTGCTTTTGCTAATTCTCCTTTCCGCCGCCTGTGTTGGTACAGGATATTACGCCTGGCGGCAGCTTGATTTTCCCCTCGAACCGGGTGCAATCCTTTCACCACCAACGATATCCCCCCTGGGTTTTCAACCTGCAGAAGATATCGATGTGCTTGGTACACCGGAAAATGAACCCGCCGGCACACGGCCGTCCATAGCGCCGACAGTGACCCTCCCCGGCAGTACAGCCTCAGAGCCGCAAACAGATAGTGGGGCGGTCGCAGCACAGGCAGTTACTCAGCCGGTGCAGATTGATGGCGATCTCAACGAGTGGGCGGCCTTCCCCACTTATGAATCCGCGTATCGGGTATTTAACAGCGAAAACTGGGATCAGACAGATGACGTGAGCGCCATCTGGCGGCTGGGATGGGACCGGGACAATCTTTATGTGGCCGTTCAGGTCGATGACGACGTCCATGTCCAGACACAAAGTGGCAGCACCATTTTCAAAGGCGATGGGGTCAGTCTGCAAATAGACACGGAGCTTGATGCTGATTTGGGTCCCGGTTTGAGCCCTGACGACTACCAGCTCAATCTCTCCCCGGGTGATTTTGCAAACAACCCGCCGGCCGCTTACCGCTTCCGTGGCGACAGCAGCGGTGCCTTAATCGATCTGGTTGGCCATAACATCCAAATAACCGCCGCGCCTTCCGGCAGCGGCTACACGCTGGAAGCGGCCATCCCCTGGCAAGACTTAGGTGTCTCTCCTGCACCCGGACTCCGCATGGGTATCGCTCTCAATGTCAATGACAATGACACGCCGGGCACGGCCGTGCAGGAAGTTATGATGTCTCAGGTAGCGACTCGCAAATTCAACGATCCTACCAGTTGGGGCCTGATTATCTTGGAATAGGCGTTAATCGGGTTTAAGCAGCTCAAAAACACCTTTACCGCGGTCCTTTTGCACATTATCCCAATCAAAAACACGGCCGTTCATGACGATGTACACGCCATGCGGCAGCATTTGCACCGCAGTAAAGCTTGAGCCAAGGTTAAAAAGAGAGTCGGAACCATAAACGGTATAGGGCACCATTGCTCCGGTAAGGACGATCGTCTTTGGCAGGTGCGCTTCTCCCAGCAAACGCGCCGTCTCCACAATCGTATCCGTGCCGTGCGTCACAATCAGCTGTGATTCAGGCGCCAGCCGGCATGCTTCTAAAATACGCAGGCGATCTTGAGTCGTCATATGCAGGCTGTCAATAAGCTGGTTTGTCTCTACTTCAACAGGAATAGTCACCCGAACCTGGCGCATGATATCAGGTAAATGTGTCTCATGAAATGTAAGGGTACCTTCGATTTCGTCGTAGCGCTTATCGAACGTTCCTCCCGTGACAATAATGCGAATACTCATCTCGATTAATTCATTTATGAGACAACTAAAACACTCACCTGATAAGAGTCAAGGGAATACTATCCACAGACAATGGCTTTGACTCAACTGGCTTTGCCCCTGGTCGTTTTCGTACCGGAGGGCACTGCCACGCATTCGCGGGCGTCTCGCGCCTTAGCTCCTTCAGTTCAGGCAAAATACCGCAGGCAAAGCATTGGTGGCGGCAGTCTATTCGCGTTTCCTGTTCCAGGCTCATCAAGTAATCTTTCGACAGGAATTTCTTAGTCACAGCGATATCGATATGTTCCCAGGGAAAAGTCTCATCCAGCATCCGCCGGCGGTGGGTGTAGAAATGAGGATCTATGCCTTCCTCTTCCATTGCTTCCTGCCAGGCATCCTCCCGGAAATGATCCGCCCAGGCATCGAATTTTGCTCCCTTGCGCCAGGCGCTTTCGATGACTGGCGCCAGCCTTCTATCACCACGGCTGAGAAAACCTTCGAAGAAAGATTCCTCGGGGTCGTTCCAGCGCAGTCGTAGTCCCTGCCCGCGTAAGTCGCTGCGCAGCAAATTTAATTTCTCTTCCACGCGCGCCAGGTCATCCATTGCTTCCCACTGGAAGGGGGTATGTGGTTTGGGAATGAATGTGCTCACGCCGACATTCACACTGGCCTTCTTCCCATGAATTTTCCTACCCTCAGCGAGCACTTGTTTCGCCAGGTCGATAATCGCCTGCACGTCCGCCATTTCTTCAGTAGGATGGCCAATCATGAAGTAGAGTTTAATTGTGCGCCAATTGCGGCGAAAAATCTCACGCGCCGTTTCCAACAGCTCTTCATGGGTGACATACTTATTAATTGTATTGCGCATTTTTTCCGTCGCCGCTTCCGGCGCCAGCGTGAAACCACCGCGGCGGCTGTCTCCCAAATTGTCCATTAGCTGCGTGGAAACCGTCTCAATACGCAGCGACGGCAGTGAGATATTAAGACCCTGATCCCCAAATCGCTCGCCGATTTTCCGGGTCAACTCCAGCACATGTGTGTAATCACTGGAAGAAAGCGACAGCAAGGCGATTTCTTCGTAACCCGTTTTGTCGATAATCGCTTCCATCGCCGATAGGACCTCTTCAACCGGTCTTTCACGAACCGGACGTGTAACCATCCCTGCGTGGCAAAAGCGACAGCCGCGCGTGCAGCCGCGCATGATTTCAATCGGTGCGCGGTTATGCACGGTTTCAATAAAGGGAACAATGAACTCCGTCACCGGCGGCGGTAGTTGGGGAACGATAGTTTTCAACACGCGCGGCGGCGCTTCAGGCATCGTCGATTGGATTGCTTCAATCGTCCCATCTTCGTGATAGCTGACCTCATAAAAACGGGGGACGTAACAGCCCTCGATCTGGGCGATATAGCGCAGTTGCGTCTGGCGATCCAGATGTTTCGCAGCTCGCATAACGCCGATGATCTTCAAGATCGCTTCTTCCCCTTCGCCAATCACAAACACATCAATGAACGGGGCAACCGGCTCCGGATTGTAACAGGCATGGCCGCCGGCGATGATCAGCGGGTAGCCCTCATCCCGTTCTTCGCTGCGCACGGGCATTCCCGCCAAATCGATCAGGTTCAGTGCGTTGGTAAAAAGTTGTTCATAAGGCAGGCTGATCCCCAGAAGATCAAACTCGCTGATTGGATGTTTTGTCTCTAACGAATAGAGCGGCAGCTCTTCCTGGCGCATGATCGCTTCCATGTCCGTCCAGGGGCTAAAAACGCGTTCCGCCAGTAAATTCTTGTGCTTGTTGACGATATCATACAGAATCATCAACCCCAGATTAGACATCCCCAGGTCATAAATATCAGGAAAGGCCAGGGCGACTTTGAAGTCAATGCTCTCCCAATCTTTGACGATTTGATTATATTCACCGCCGAAATAACGGCCCGGTTTAGCCACTCGCGGCAGAATGCGCTCCAGTGCGTATTCAATTTCTGTAACTTTTTTTTGCATAGGCGGGATCTGTATGGTCCTTGATTCGGTCGAAAACAACACCCTCAGACCGGGACACATACCTTTTATCTATTGTTTTGATAATTATAGCGAAAAATCCGCCGGTCTGTCAGATAAAGAAAACGGCCGTCCACTGAACATTAATCTCAGAGGACGGCCGTAAGTCACTCAGTGCGTTATTTTATTGAACACTGACGTTTTGCTGAAGGCGAGCAGTACCGCCTGGACCGGAAGCTTCAATACTGTATTGGGCAATGCCCGTGTTAGAAGGACAATCATTCGTCGTTCCCGCGAGGGGAGCGCCATCCCACAGCACAATACCATCACGTCTGATGACCACGTTGTTGACATCACCTTCCACGCGCCAATTTACCTGGACGCACTGGCCGGCATTGATCGAAGGCGGAGCGACGGTAAAGGACGATATCTTCGGCGCCGTGTTTGACGGTTGGACAAATATCGTGATCTGCCGGATTTCCGTCGATCCGTTCGTGTTCAAAACACGCAGGTTATAAGTCGTCGTCGTGCGCGGACATTGGGTACTGCTGTTAACCCCGGTTGTAGGATAATTGTTGAAATTCTGCCCATCGGGATAGAACCACACTGCCTGGATATTCTGAACATTCCAGGAGAAGGTCACACACTCACCTTCCTGAATGGAGGTGCGATCGACAGTAAAACTTATGGTCGGCGACGGTGTCTGCGTCGGTACGGGAACCGGGGTCGCCGGCGCGGGTATGGTAACGGCAACCCAAACACGCTGGCCGAATGGCTCACCCATATCGTTGCGCATTTCCCAGAATGCTTGGTAAGTACCGGGATATGTAGGAGCCACAAGATCGGCCCAGAAATCATAGGACTGGCCGGGCAAAACCTGTCCCCTCACGGGAACGGTCGAGCCGCCCATCTGTGCCGCAGAGACATTACCGCTGACATAATTTAGGCTGTAGCCACTGCTCCAGGTGCAGGTACCGATATTCTTAACACGCCAACCTTTACGGAAAGCCTGCCCCGGCGACATCACCGGCGGGCTTTGCATATTGTTGTCATCGAGGTTCAAATCACCTATAAAAGCCATAGCATCGGTGCAGCCAACAACTACCGGGGCTTCTTCATCCGCGGGAGGAGTGACCTCCTCGATCGGCGGGATCTCGTCGAGTTCTAAATATTCCTGAGCCAAATCCGCCAGGACACCCTGGTTCTGCAAATTAGTCAACGCCTGGTTAATTTGATTGCGTAATGTATCCTCACCCTGGGGCAAGGCGATAGCAAAGCGCTGGCGATGCAGGCCGGAGGCAATAATGTTGACATCAAACTGCCTTTCTGCAACCTCGGCCGGCGTCTTATCCATCATCACCAGCTGTACACGTCCCGCGACCAGGTCTTCCACTGCCTGGTCAGCTCTGGCGTAGACAAATAGATTCTCCTCAGGCATCAGGCCGGTATCGATAAGATTTTCCCGCGCCCAATCTTCGTAGACTGAGCTGGCCTGGACGCCCAGCGTGTACGCTCCGAGATCGGCCACCTCATTTATGGCTGTGATATCCGACCCGTTTGCAGCCAGGATCGCATCTTCACCAATATAATAAACATTGGAAAAATCAACGGCAGCTTCACGCTCCGGCGTAATTGACAGCGCTGCGATCGCCACATCCACCTGTCCCGACAGCAAGGAATCACCCAACCCATCAAAAGTGATATCCGTCATATCCACAATGAGGCCAAGTTCTTGCCCAATCGCCTGAATCAGGGCGACGTCAAAGCCCGTCAGTTGGAACTCACTGTTATAATACTCAAATGGTGGATAATCGGCCGATATCCCCACATGCATAATGCCATCCGACTGGATGCGCATCCATGCCTGATCAGGGGCTTCTACCAATTCGTTGTCATCAGGGATAGGGGCGCTTGTTGCCGGCACCTCCGTCGCTGGCACTTCTGTTGCCGGTGCAGCGGCCTCTTCCGTAGAAGCCTCACCGGTCGGCGGTTCGCTGGTGGGTTGTTCTCCCGTATCCGAACAGGCCGCCAATACCCCGACCAGAAGGGCCAGGAGGACAACCAGGGTTAATGATCTATCCTTCTTCATGCTTCACCTCTCACACGTAATTGTGTAATGCTATTATGAATGGTATTGTACACCACTGCTTGTGAACAACGTTAACTTCAACTAAACCTTCGAGCTCTAAACAAATAGTTCACCAAACCAGCCTGAACCTAAAGACCACGAAAGTTTTTCAGCATTATTTTTGGGCGATATAAACAACCCATTCCTCACGATCGTATAGATCAATGTTGTCCCAGGCTTCATAAACATCGACATGCGTGAAACCCGCCTGTTTGAACATATCGACCATTTCCGAAACAGCATAAGTCTGGTCGGACAGGTTAACTTCAAGCATATCCTGCGTAGTCAAATCAATCACGTAAAAGCGTTCAACGGATATCCGCTCTTCTTCAAGCCAGTTACGCTCACCCAGGTGCAGAAACGGCGATTCACCCCACAACCCTTTGTCATCCGTATACCACCATGTGCTCGCCTGCTTATCCACGCGATCCTGAATCAAAAGTTCAACGGCTAACTTCGCACCGGGTTTCAGACTGGCAGCGATTTTCGCCAGCAAAGCCTGGGCTTTTTCACGGCGAAACACGGCCATTTGCCCGTAGATGAACAAGGCGCCATCAAAAGTATCTGCCGGCAGAACAGACTCACGGACATCCTGCTCAATAAACTCACAGCTATCCTCAACATTATTTTCCACGGCCAGCGATCGTGCAAAGGCAATAGAAGCCGGACTGAAATCGATCCCTGTCACCTGGCATCCTTTGCGGGCCAGATCAACAGAATAGAGCCCTGGCCCGCAAGTAAAATCCAAGACGTGATCGCCGGCTTGCAGATCGAGCTTCCCCCATAACCAATCCAACGCCTTTTTTCTCTCCTCATGTGTTCTTGAAGCTGCATTGTGAGATTGATCTAGATGTTCACGCAGCATGCGCTCTGAAAACGCAGGGTCATTCCAGGGCAAATTGCCGTCATACAATTCCCACGGTTCAGGAGGATCGGAGCGACGATAGACTCGCCATAGGCCATCAGATAGATCGTTGTATATTTGAGGCATTGTTCTCCTTAATGCATTGTTAAATATCCAATCGAATTTGGGGGCATTATACCATCAGATCATCCACTCAATCAGCGTTCCTGTATCCTATCGATTAGCACAGCACTATTAATCCCGGCCATGAGGCAGTTTCTTGGCTCCAATCTTTCAGCTACAATAGACGTGATCACCTGATGGTGATTTGTTCGCGAAAAAGAAAAAGCGAAATAATGGGAATATTTGACTCGCAGGAAGGGTAAGAATCTTCAAAGAGCCATGCCGCTACTACCTGGGGAAATACTCAACAAACGCTACCGCATCGTCAGTTTATTAGGGCGTGGGCCTTATGGCGCCACCTATCGTGCCTATGATAATGGCGCACAGCAAGAAGTGGCGATAAAAGAATATCTCGATCCCACCGTAGAAACCCAAAGGAGGTTTCGCGAGGAAGCGCGGCGGCTTAGCAACTACAACCACCCCCAGCTGCCTAAGTTTGTGGACCATTTTGCCTTGAGTGACACGGGCCAATACCTGGTCAGTCACTACATCGGCGGCGTCGATTTGCAGCAGCTTCTGGACCAATTCGGCCCCCTGCCCTCTGATAGGATCATCGAGTACCTGCAAGAGGCATGCCGTCCTCTTTCCTACCTTCACGAGCGAAATGCCCTGCATCTGGACATCAAGCCCGCAAATATTCGCGTTACACCTACTGGAGAAGTCTTTTTAGTCGACAGCGGCTTATTGGGATTGGGCATACGGCCGCATGAAGCGGGATACGGCTCTCCCGAGCAGCAGGCCCAGACCGAGGTCACACCAGCAAGTGACATCTACAGCATGGGGGCAACGCTTTATACGCTCTTATGCGCCAAAGTCCCGCCCAAGGCCTTAAGTCGTGAAAGCGGTTTAGAGACAATGCCAGCCGCTCGCGAAGTAAACCCGGATGTAGAACCCTATTTATCCCTGGTAGCTTCGCGCGCGATGTCGCTGCGCCCGGACGCGCGCTACGACTCGGCGAAGGATTTCAGCACCGCACTTAATCGCCCTGCAGGTTTCCGCGAACCTCAGATAAACCAACCGCGCCGGACGCCTGATAACGTAAATGTCGCCTCGCCGCCGCGCCTGCCGCAAAGTCGCCGGCGACAGATGGAAAGGAGAACTATTTTCGGCTTATTGGGACTGCTTCTGGTCATCATTCTGGCTGGAGTAGGTTTCGGCGTTCTCAACTTTGGCGGCCCCGATGAAGTTTCTGATGCCGCCGCCACGGCAACCTTGCAATCGGCCGTTGTCGCCGCCCTGACACAAATTGCTCCAACCGCGACGCCGATTCCAATCCCGACTGATCCCCCCACGCCTACGCCTGAGCCAATTATCACAGATACCGGTTCACGCATGCTTTATGTTCCGGCCGGCATCTACAGCATGGGCAATGATGAAAGCGAAGATAACGATCAAAAACCGGCTCATCTGGTCCGACTGGACACCTATTTTATCGATGAGACCGAAGTCACAAACGGCGCTTATGCCCAATGCGTTGAGGCTGGTGTTTGCGACCCGCCGGACAGCCCCAACGCGACTTATCATCCAGCTTATTATGGAGATTCCACCTTCGACGATTACCCCGTCATCTTCGTAAGCTGGTATGATGCCGATATATTTTGCGAATGGCGCGGCGGTCGCCTGCCAACTGAAGCGGAATGGGAAAAAGCCGCGGGATTTGATCCCGTCGAAGGTCTGAAAACACTTTATCCTTGGGGTGACGCCTTTGATGGGACGCGCCTGAATTTCTGTGATGAAAACTGCCCCCGCGATTTTAGAGACGCGGCAGTCGATGATGGTTACCAGGATACGGCGCCCGTGGGCAGCTACAGCGACGGCAGATCCCCCTTGGGTCTCTATGAAATGTCCGGAAATGTAATGGAATGGGTAAACGATTGGTACAACCGCCGCGCCTACGAGGATTCAGTCGACACCAACCCCCTTGGCCCTCTGGAAGGAGAATTCAAAGTCATACGTGGCGGCTCCTGGCTGTCCGCCCAAGATGAGGTTACCGTAACAGTGCGCGACTCTTTTGATCCTCTGGTAACCCGCGCCAACCTCGGCTTCCGCTGTGCCATGTCCCCATCCTAATATCTACCTCGATTTACAAAGGATCCCCCTCATGCCACCCCCGCAAACTCAATCACTACAGACCTTGACTTCCGGCCTACGCAGCGGGCAAATCCCCCTTCTGGACTACCTGGATCAACTACAGGAGCGGTTCAACACTTACGAACCGCAGGTGCAGGCTTTTATTCCTGAAGAAAAACGCTTCACCCGCTTAAGGGAGGAAGCCGAGCAGCTCTTGGCGCGCTATCCAATGCCCCAGGAACGGCCGCTTCTTTTCGGTCTGCCCATAGGCGCAAAAGATATTTTTCACGTTGACGGTTTCATTACCCACGCCGGAACCAAACTAGACAGCAGCTTACTCCAAGGCCCCGAATCAGCGGCGATTACCAGGATGAAAGAAGCCGGCGCACTCATTCTCGGCAAGACGGTAACCACTGAATTCGCCTATTTCGCCCCCGGCCCAACCCGCAACCCGCGTAATCTTGAATACACGCCGGGCGGTTCCAGCAGTGGTTCCGCGGCTGCCGTAGCCGCCGGGCTTTGTCCTCTGGCCTTCGGAACGCAAACCATAGGCTCAATCAACCGCCCGGCAGCCTTTTGCGGCGTCGTAGGCTGCAAACCCAGCTATGATCGCATAAGCAGAGAGGGCGTCATTCCCGTCTCTCCCTCAGCCGACCACATCGGCTTTTTCGTATCCCAGGCCGCCGATGTCCCCATCGTTGTCCAATTACTATGCAAAGAATGGCGGACCGTTACGGCCGAATCCAAACCCGTGCTGGGCATACCGGATGGCCCCTACCTGGCCCGCGCCTCCCAAGAAGCGCTGCATCACTTCGCAGCCGCATGCCGGCTTCTCGAAGAGTCGGGCCTCATCGTCAAACGCGTGCCCGTTATGCCCGATTTCGACAACATTTACGAGCGTCACAACCAAATCGTCGCGGCCGAGGCCGCCCAGACCCATGAGAATTGGTATCCCGAAAACAGCAGCCTCTATCATCCCAAAACGGCCGATCTGATCGAAAGAGGACAACAAATCGATCAACAAACGCTGCAAGCTGCGCTCCAGGGTCAAACAATCTTACGCAATGAGCTTGACAGGACAATGGCCAAATATGGCATTGACTTATGGCTGTCCCCTTCGGCCGTTGGTCCGGCTCCAAAAGGTCTACAAAGCACGGGAGATCCGGTCATGAACCTTCCCTGGACGCATGCCGGTATGCCAACGATCACGCTGCCCGCCGGCGCCAGTTCAAACGGTCTGCCGCTAGGCTTGCAGGTGGCCGCCCGCTGGTATCAAGATGAAGAACTACTTGCCTGGGCACCCCAACTCGAACAAGCTCTAAAAAATTTGTAACGTTATTAGGGCATCAAACACATCCATTCCCCAACAGAATTTCTAACACCTTCACTATGGAAGAAATCTTGAGAATCACCTTCATTTCGTTAAAATTAACCAAGGTTAAATTATATTTACGACTAACCTAAATAACTATTTTTGTCTTCATAAAAATTTGGTATAATCTTGGCCGTAAGGTTTTGCCATAATCATTATGTATAATATTTTAAGCACGATCGGCAACCCTGGAGCGCGTTCTGTGGATCAAAGACACTTAGAAGATCACGACCAAAGCTGCCTTGAGCTTCTTGACGAAGCTGTAGTAGGCGAAGACGGCATTGTCCATGTCGAATTAGATACGGAAGCGGAAAAGGTTCGCTTCGACTTCGACGCTTCGCGCATCAACGAGGAAGACATTCACCGTATCGCCTCAACACTGGAACCCACCTTGCATGAAAGATGGAACAACTGCACGATGCGGCTCGGAAAGCGCGGCGGCCGCGCCTGCGAGTCGTGCGCTCTGGCCCTTGAACGGCAGGTACAGGAAATTCCCGGGGTGCGGCGAGCAACCGCCAGTTATGCCGGAGGTGTGATGAGCATCCAATACGATGATGCCCTTATTTCACCGGCCGAACTGTCCGAAAGTGTATCAAGTTGGGGCATTCATATTGAGCCCTCCGCCGCCGAACTTCCCATCGAAACAGCCCCCAAAAAGGAAGAAACGGGTCTGCGTCATGCCTGGAATTGGTCGCTCGAAAACCTGCAGGCTGTCTTCACGGCCATTACTTTCGTGGCCATGATCTCCGCGTGGCTTGTGGAGAGAATGACCGGAGCACCCCCTTACCTCGCACCAGCTCTATACGCCCTCGCCTATGCCACGGGCGGCTACTATGGGCTAAAGGCCGGACTCGAATCATTACAGGCCAGGACAATCGACGTCGACCTGCTCATGATCATGGCTGCCATTGGCGCAGCCCTTGTCGGCCAGCCTTTTGAAGGCGCGATGCTGCTTTTCCTCTTCTCGCTTTCCAATGTCTTGCAGGATTACGCGCTTGATCGCACGCGCAACGCGATTCGGGCCATGATGGAATTACGGCCGACCCAGGCAACAGTACGGCGCGGAGACCGGCATTTGGTCCTGGCCATCGAGGAGATCGTCATTGGCGATCACCTCTTAGTCAAACCGGGCGAACGCATCGCCTTAGACGGCGTCGTATTGGTTGGCGAAAGTGCAGTCGATCAGGCAGCCATCACCGGGGAATCCATGCCTGTCTATAAGGTACCGGATGAACAGGTCTTTGCCGGTACGATTAATAAAGAGGGTTACTTAGAAGTTAGCGTAACAAAAATGGCCAAAGATTCGACAATTGCCCGCCTGATCCAGATGGTAGAAGAAGCCCAGAGCGAAAAAGCGGAGACCCAGCGTTTCATTGATAAATATGAGCAGTATTACGCGATAGCTGTCGTTGCCCTCACCGGGCTGGCCATTTTCATCCCCCCGTTACTGCTCGGAGAAGCCCCGGGCGAATCTTTCTACCGAGCGATGACCATTCTGGTTGCCGCGTCACCCTGCGCCATTGTGATCAGCACGCCGGCTACGGTGCTATCGGCCATTGGCAACGGCGCAAAACGCGGCGTCTTATTTAAAGGCGGCAGCTATGTGGAAAATGCCGCCACAATGAAAGTGATCGCCTTCGACAAAACCGGTACATTGACCATCGGCAAGCCGCAGGTAACCGATGTCGTAATCTGCCAAGCCTGGTCAGGAAATCAGGATGAGCTCCTGTCCATCGCCGCGGCCGTCGAAGCAAAATCCGAACACCCCCTGGCCCAGGCGGTGGTTGAAGCAGCCGAAGATCAAAACCTGGCGCTCCCCGTAGCCTCTGAGTTTCAAGCTGCGACGGGCAAAGGAGTTCGCGCATCTGTCAACGGCCGTGTTCTACATATCGGTAACCGGCGCTATTTCGCTGAAATCTCCACAGCCGGATTTGAAGAAGCCTCCGTAATCGTGATGGATCTGCAAAAACAGGGCAAAACCAGCGTCCTTGTTGCCCACATGGATGACGACAATACGCACGCCGCCATTGTCGGCGTCATCGCCTTTGCTGATGTCCTGCGCGAGGATGCCGCCCAGGTAGTTAGTGATCTTTACCAATCAGGTATCGAGCATGTAGTCATGCTGACCGGCGATAATGAAGTAGTAGCGCAACAAATTGCCGCCCAGGTTGGTGTTGACGACTTTTACGCCGAGCTTTTACCCGAAGATAAAGTAGCTGTCGTTAATCAGGTTCGCGAAAAATATGGACCCGTGGCCATGGTCGGTGATGGCGTCAATGACGCGCCTGCCCTGGCCACGGCCGACTTAGGCATTGCTATGGGTGCGGCGGGAACCGATGTCGCCCTGGAGACGGCCGATATCGTCTTGATGTCTGATAATTTAAACAATATTCCTTATGTAATTGGTTTGAGTAAAAAGACGCGCCAGACGCTTATAGTCAATCTCGTCTTCGCCTTGGGCATGATCTGTCTCATGCTCACAGCAATTTTCTGGCGTGATTTAACACTGCCGGCCGCCGTCATCGGCCATGAGGGTGGCACCGTCCTCGTCTCCCTCAATGGCTTACGAATGTTGAATTACAAACCATAAGCAATAGAGTATTACTATGTACAATCCACTTATCGCTCTTCTTATTGCCGCCGCCGTCGCACTTGTTTTAGCAGTCTTGTTCTGGCCTAATCGTGGGCTCGTACCCCGCTGGCGTCAGGGAAGGCGCATGACGATGCGCGTCCGCAGTGAAGATGCCTTAAAACATATTTACAAGTATGAAATGAAAGGCAACCAGGCCACATTCGCGACCATTGCCGGTACCTTGAACATCAGTCTTAATGAAACGGCCGCATTGATCAACCAAATGGAAGCGGACGGTCTGGTCCACACCGAACAGGGAGAGATCACCCTGACGGCCAACGGCCGTGACGCGGCTTTACACATCATTCGCGCCCACCGTCTCTGGGAACGATATCTCGCCGAGGAGACGGGATTTAGCGAACAAACCTGGCATGAACACGCGGAGCAGTTGGAACATTCGATATCTCCCGCAGATGCGGATGCCCTATCCGCCCAGCTCGGGCACCCAATTTACGATCCTCACGGTGATCCAATTCCCACGGCCCAGGGCAGCATTCGCGGTCATGGCGGCGAACCGCTTTCCAAAATGGCCGTGGGCTCGATGTCCCGCATAGTCCATCTTGAAGATGAGCCGGAAGTAGTATATGCCCAGCTGCTCGCTGAGGGACTGAACCTGGGTGAAATCGTGCGTGTCACAGAGGTGAACGCCGATCGCGTTCGTTTCTGGGCCAATGGCGATGAACATCTTCTGGCGCCGATTGTCGCTGCTAACATCTCCGTTGCCCCGCTTGAAAAGCTGGAAGAAATCATCAAGGATAGCCCTGACACCATCAAGCTGTCCCTGCTCAGGCCGGGTGAGGCCGCCGAAGTAATCAATATATCCCCCGCCTCTCGTGGCGCTGAGCGGCGCCGTTTTTTTGACCTGGGCATTTTACCTGGCACCCGCATCACGGCCGAATTCAGCAGCCCCAGTGGCAACCCGGTCGCCTATAAAGTCCGTGGAGCGGTCATCGCCTTACGTGAAGGCCAGGCCGACCTTATTAAAGTTAGACCATTAGAAGTTAAATCATGACTACTGAACAACCCAAAATCCCTGAATTAAAATTTGATAGAAGCGCCTGCGCTACCTGCCCCGCCCACAACGCCGGCAATCTGCTAAAACTGGGCGTTGATATGACGGATTGGGATTACGTCCTGGCCCTCGCCGGCAACCCCAATACCGGGAAAAGCACCGTCTTTAATGCCCTCACCGGCCTGCGTCAGCACACCGGTAACTGGCCGGGAAAAACGGTAACCCGCGCCGAAGGCGGCTACAGCTATAAGGGAGATCGCTACAAGATCGTGGATCTACCGGGCACTTACTCCCTTCTCTCAACGAGCCTTGACGAAGAAGTCGCCCGCGACTTTATCCTTTTCGGCCAGCCTGATGTGACAGTCATCGTCGTCGATGCGACGCGGCTGGAACGCAACCTCAATCTCGCTTTACAAGTGCTGGAAATCACTGATCGCGCCGTAATTTGCCTCAACTTAATGGACGAGGCGCGGCGCCACCACATTGAAATAGACGAAAGGCGCCTATCGCGCGACCTGGGCGTGCCTGTCGTCCCCTGCTCAGCGCGAACAGGCGAAGGCCTGGACGATTTATTAGAAGCCATCCACGACGTCGTGACTGGTGAGTTCGTGTGTCGACCTTACCGGCTCAAGAATGAATCTTCATCCATCCGCCGCGCCCTTGACGAACTCGTACCCAAAATTCAAGCGGTATACCCGGAACTTCCCAACGCACGTTGGGTCGCTTTACGCCTGTTGGACGGCGACGAGCGTATAACCGAGGCTGTACGTTCAGGCGAGCTAGGCAACCTTAATTTCCAGGCTCCGCTTGAGCCGCAAGCCGCCCAATCAATTCCCTTGGAGGTGGCGGCATGACCGCGACAGCAGTCCAGGCCGCCGACATTTTACAAACGGCCGATAACTTGCGTTGGGAAGTCGGTCCGGACTTC
>Ga0316583_10000033_pt1 | contig 25825 bp, 20 predicted proteins | sample J_170502JBrBrA_D_FD_204513 | JGI IMG/M metagenome (GOLD analysis project Ga0316583, IMG submission 204513) | Rhizosphere microbial communities from salt marsh grasses in Alabama, United States - J_170502JBrBrA | ecosystem: Host-associated > Plants > Roots > Rhizosphere | place: USA: Alabama... | reverse complement strand
GTCATGGAAATGATGCAAAACCCGGCCGGGGCGCAATAACCTTTGCGTCAACGTTGCGGGAAATCTTGGTAAATCATCCATTGCTTTACCGGCAAGCCCGGCGTCGTCACCGAGCCGGGCTGCTTGGGAGGTGCAACCATGAAAATTGTAAAAAGCAGCGCGATGCTGATTGCAGCGCTGGCGGTATTGGTAGTTGCAGCGCCAATGCTTTCAGCTTCTTCAACTCCCCGTCTGGTGCTGCAGATTACCGTGGATCAACTGCGCGGCGACCTGCCCGCTCGTTATGCCGATCGTCTCACCGACGGGGGATTCCGCTATTTGATGGAAAAGGGCACCTGGTACATCGATGCCCATTACCGGCACGCCAATACCGAAACCGCCGTGGGCCACGCGACTCTGGCCACCGGGGCCGACCCCTCCCGGCACGGCATCGTCGCCAACGATTGGATTGATCAAAAAACTGGTGCGTTCGTCTACAACACAGAGGACGACCGCCACCACATCATTGGGCGAGAGCCCAAAGCACACGAGGGAGTTTCTCCGCGCAACCTGGCAGCCTCCACCTTTGGAGATGAGCTGGTTGTCCATAACGGCGGCCGCTCGCGGGTATTTAGTGTGTCGGTCAAAGATCGGGGCGCCATCCTGCCGGGCGGGCACGCCGGCAAGGCGTTCTGGTTTTCGAAAAGCAGCGGCGAATTTGTGACCAGCACCTATTACTATGACGACTACCCGCAATGGGTGAAGCAATGGAATGCTGCCAAACCGGCCGATGCGTTCAAGGGAAAATCCTGGGAATTACTAAACGATCGCGCCACCTACGTTCACGGCCAGATGGACGATCGCCCTTACGAAGCCGACCTCAAGCCCCTGGGCCGCATTTTTCCCCACCCGTTGGGCGGCGACACCAAATATTTCTACCTGTTTCTTACCCTCACACCCGTTGGCGACATGCTTACGCTCGATTTTGCCAAGGCCCTGGTGGAAAACGAAAAGCTGGGTCACAACGACACTGGCGCGCCGGACTACCTCCAGATCAGTTTTTCTTCCACCGACTACATCGGGCACCTGTTCGGGCCATCGAGCCTTGAGACCGAAGACAATATCCTGCGCCTGGACCGCACCCTGGCCGATCTTTTCCAATTCATCGATGAGAAGGTTGGCCTGGGCAACACCCTGATTGTGCTCAGCGCCGACCACGGGGCGCCCGAGGCACCGGAATATATGGCCTCCCTGGGGCTTTCCACCGGACGGTTCGCCTTCGACTGGTTTAAGACTGAGGGGCCTCTGACAGAAGCCCTGCAGAAAAAATACGGTCGGGCGGATTTTATCGTCGGCCACAGCCACCCGTATCTCTACCTGAACCTGGAGGCTATCTCTTCGGCCGGACTGGATCTGGGCAATGTGGAGCGTTTTGTCGCCGACGAATTGATGAAGATCCCCGGCATAGCCTACTCCATGACCCGCGACGATCTTTTGACCGGCCGCATCACCGAGTCACCGGTCCAGAACCAGATCCGCCGCAGCTTTCATCCGACGCGCTCCGGCAACATCCACATGGTGCCCGAGCAATACTGGTTTCTGCACTCCACCGAGGAGGCCGAGAAGATGGGCATCGGATCGATTGCGGCGATCCATGGTTCCCCCTGGGCGTACGACACCTACGTGCCGATCTTTTTTGCGGGCAGCGGTGTACCGGCCCAGATCATCGGGCGGCGGGTGGCCCCGACCGATATCGCTGCGACACTTTCGGCGTACCTCGGCATTAAACCCCCTTCCGGGTCGGTGGGCAGTGTGCTGACCGAGATTTTGCCCTGAATAGACTTTTTTGCTATTAAAAAAAGTTACAACTCGATACCCATCCATAAGAATGATTTTTTAGGAAACAACATGATTACACGATTATATCACTGCGCGATGTTGGGACTATTAAGTGTCTTTTTGCTTATTTCTACGGCCTGGGGCGGTGGCGTTTGGCTCTACGAAGGCGGAACGCCGGATCTGGGCACGGCCGGTGCCGGGCGGGCGGCTCTGGCCACAGACGCTTCCACGGCCGGCACCAATCCTGCGGGAATGACGCGCCTGGACCGTTCCCAGATGCTGTCGGCCGTGCAGGGACTTTATGTGAATTCCAAATTTGACACCCAGTCATCCGGGTTCGGCGGTGGTGACGGCGGCAATGCCGGGGGATTTGTACCAAGCGGCGGGCTGCACTACGTGCATCGCGTCTCCAACGATTTCAGGCTCGGGATCAGCGCAGGCTCCTACTTCGGCCTGGGTGTCGATTACGGTGATGACTGGGCCGGTCGCTACTACACCACCAAAGCAGAGCTGCTGACTTTCGGCGTTAACCCGGGCGCAGGTTACCGGGTCAACAAATGGCTGGCAGTCGGGGCGGGATTCAGCGTGCTCTACGCCACCCTCGACCAGAGAGCGGCCGTCAACAACAGTGCCGTGCCCGGGCAGGCGGGGTTGTCTGACGGCAAGCTTGAGCTCGATGCCGACGATGTTGGGTACGGCTTCAACCTGGGCATTCTCGTGTCTCCCTGGAGCAGCACCCGATTCGGCCTCACCTATCGCTCCGAAGTGGATCTGGAATTCAAGGATTCAGCCTCCCTGAAAAACATCGGCCCAGTTCTGCAGGGTTTGCTCAACGCATCCGGGGTTGCCGGCAGCAAGGTGGACATCGACATGACCATCCCCCAGGCGGTGATGTTCAGCGGTTACCACCAGCTGAACCCGCGCTGGGCCATAATGGGCAACATCGGCTGGCAGCAATGGAGTAAATTTGGCAAGCAAGACCTGACGCTGAGCTCTACCACCGCTACGACTTTCACCAAGGATCTGGATTATGACGACACCTGGCACTTCGCCCTGGGCACCCAGTACCGGTTTGCCGAAAGCTGGCTGTGGTCGGTGGGCGTCGCCTACGATACCTCTCCCACTGATGAGGACACCCGCACACCCGATTTGCCCCTGGACAGGCAGATCCGCATCGGCACGGGAATTCAATACGACTGGAACCAAAATGTGACCGTAGGTGCGGCCTATGAATATCTGGATGCGGGTGACGCCGAAATCGATCAGGAAGGCGGGCCCCTTCAGAGACCCCTCAAAGGTGACTACGACACAAACGCAATTCATTTCTTTGCCGTCAATCTGATCTGGAAGTTTTAATTTGTCATTAGATTAGCTAACGCTATACACAAATTTCAAGAATGATAGATGTCGGCTATGATGACAGAATCGACATCGGTCAAAATCTGTTTGAGATTGGCATTTGAAATACAAAAGCAAATTTGTTGATACAAACGGTAAAAGGAATCAACAACACAACAACCCATTTGCTATTGGTTGAAAGCGTATCGGCCATTGCCGGATTAGGCCGGAAAACGACCCGTCTTCGCTAAAGCTACGCCGGGCAGGCAAGTCGTGCCGGAGACAGGTAAATCCACAAACCTGCAGGCTGGCAATATTTTTACCAATTTGTTATATTCAAATCCAGTTCTCCATCACTCCATTACTACAAGGAGAAAAACCATCATGCCCAAACCCATCTACCTGGATTATAATGCAACCACACCGCACGATCCGGAGGTGATTGCAGCCATGCGGCCGTTTTTCGAGGAAGAATTCGGCAATCCGTCCAGTACCCATTATTACGGTGGCAAACCCAAACAGGCGGTCATCAAAGCCCGCGAGCAGGTTGCTTCTTTGCTCAATTGTCGGCCGGAAGAAATCATCTTTACCAGCGGCGGCACGGAATCAAACAATTTTGCAATCAAAGGCTGTGCCCAATCCTTGCATCATAAGGGCAACCATATCATCACTTCTCAGATCGAACATCCAGCTGTACTTGAGGTCTGTCATTTTTTAGAAACAGAGGGATTTGAAATCACCTATTTGCCGGTGGACGAATTCGGTCTGGTAAGTGCAGCGGACGTGGCCGCGGCCGTCAAAAAAGAAAGCATATTGATTTCCATCATGCATGCCAACAACGAGGTCGGTACGGTTGAGCCCATTGCCGAAATTGCACAGCTGGCCAAAAAACATGGCATTGCCTTCCATACGGATGCGGCCCAGTCCGTGGGCAAAATCCCGGTAGATGTTAACCTGCTGGGGGTGGATCTGCTTTCGATTGCCGGACACAAGGTATACGCCCCCAAAGGTGTCGGCGCCCTTTACATCCGGCATGGACTGGCACCGCTAAAATTCATGCATGGCGCCGGGCAGGAAATGGCCGTACGCGCCGGTACCGAAAATGTGCTTGAAATCGTCGGTCTGGGAAGCGCCTGCGAAATTGCTAAACGCGATCTGGAAAAAAATATGAAACATATGCAGGCCATGCGCGATCGGCTTTATGAGGGAATCAAAAAAGGATGTGATCAGATAAAACTCAACGGGCATCCGCAAAAACGGTTGCCCAACACGCTTAGCATTTCATTTCTGGGATTGGAGGCCAATCGAGTTCTGGATACCATCGGAAACGAGGTTGCCGCTTCCGCCGGAGCTGCCTGTCATTCCGACACCGTTCAAATTTCCGACGTACTTACAGCCATGGATGTCCCCCTGGAGTGGGCAAAAGGCACCTTAAGGTTAACCACCGGAAGAATGACCACTGAAGCGGATATCGATAGGGCCGTTCGAATCATTACAGATGCGGTAAAAATATTAAGCTAAAGCGAGATTTTCAGTAATCCAGTGTTCATGTTGGATAAAGATTGACTGCCGTTTTCTAGCGGGATTTGATGAGCAACCAAATCAGGGCACCCAGCAGAAATACCAGACAGACGAGCAGAAATTGGCTCTCAGACATAAAGTCCCCCCATTCATTTATGTACGGATACGCGTTATTTTCCCTTTCCCGTGACCATCAATGGGCTGATCCGGCAAGCAGACTATAGGTTCCAGCGCATTCTGGCCGGATCACCCAAAATGAGCCGGTGCGACTCGGCTGCCGCTACCCCTGAACCTTCCTGACTCCACTGGTCGTTGGTGATTTTGAATTGCCAGCAGGCGTCTGATTCTTTCCCTGGTGGGCGGATGGGTGCGCAAAAGCGATCCTTCTGGTATTCGCAGACGAACCGGCCAAGCGATCCGCCTAAAAAAATTATCCTGATAGCGATCCATTTTAGCCAGTGCAGATGCGAGTGCGCGGCCGTCTCCCAACAGCTCCGCAGCACCGATGTCAGCCCGGTATTCGCGTGTTCGCGAAAGCGCAAGCTGTAAAACGGCGCTTATCGACGGTGCAAATATCAACAGAAAAATGGCGGTCCAACTGATCTTATACTGACCCCAAAGCAGTAAGGGCAGGTTGAGAATTAATAGGAATTGACCCATTAAAGAAAGCATATGTATCAGCTGATGCGCAAAAGCGGCAAATCCCATAATACGCATGTCGTTGTGACGAAGATGGCTGATTTCATGGGCAAACACGCCGGATAACTCATCGAAGTCGAGACGGCGCAAAAGGCCTTCGGAGACCACGATGGCCGCAGTTTTATGGTTGCCGATGGTGAAGGCATTCATCGTTTCAGCGGGACTGTAATACAGCATCGGCCGATGAGGCAACCGGGCGCGCTCAGCTAATGCCTGCAGTTTGTCAAAAAGGTGCGGGGCTTCATGATAATTCAGACGACGCGCCCGGTGTAACTTCAGGATGACTTGTGGAGACACCATCGGATGAATCAGGTAAAGCAAAATGACCGCACCAACAGCCATCAGCGCAAGAGGCTTCCCCCCAATAAGCCAACCCATCAGCCCTAAAATCATTGCCAATGATAACACCAGCAGCAATGACTGAATGGAGGTATAAAATTTGTTTTTAATCCAGTTCGCTTCATTCATTTCAATAATCTCGAATCAGTTTTGGAGTAAATGGTCAAAAAACAACCTGTTTAAGACAATAAATTAATTACTTAAACCTTTATGTCAATAATTATTATTATTGAAATAATAACATTATTATTAGTTTAATTTAAATTATAGTAATGAGAAAGCGGGGTTCCGAAATGACAGGGAAAGACGACTATTTCTTTGATGATAACAAGAAAAGGTGCACAAAGCGGGGATCAATATCGGCTGCGGCGACCCGGCCATATTCGCTCTCAATCTCGTTGAAAAGATCTTCAAAAGTCTGGCCCAAGCGTTCGGAAATTTCATAATCTTTTAAGTCGGTTTCTGCCGCCAGCCAGCTTAAAAACGAGGTTTTCATTTCTACAGGGATTTTTCCGGCCGCTTGGCGATCGGGATCATTTCGGCCCGGCAGCAGTTTTTCAAAAAAGGGTTGAAACTGCTTAAGCGTCAATGCCTTTAGCTTTTCACCCTTCAATCTGCGAGAATGCCGGGCCCACAGCGTCAGCAAAAGATTTTTAAATGTCAGAAAGCCGTAACCGGAGGGAGAATCCAGCCTGATGTTCATCAAGGAAAGTAAATCATCTATAGCAACGACCTGATCAAAAACGGCTTCTGTCTGGCGGATATCCTCAAGGGAAGCAAACTCGCGGTATAAGACGCCGCTCCTGTAATTATCATAAAACAGCGGCTTTTTAACGAGGAGGCCGCCTAAGATGCCCATCCATTGCTCCCCCCAGAACGTCAGTTTCAGGTCGGCCCTGGCAAACCAGCATTCCGCAAGCCACTTTTCCGCCCGCCATTTCAGTTCCAGTGCCGCGCCGAATCCGGCTCTGAATATGTCCTGAAGCGCATAACGTGTAATCGCTGCCGCCGCCCGGGCAGGGTCCACTTTTTTATCTTTTAGCATTCGCTCCAAACCGATGCTGACATAACCGCTGGCCTTTTTGACAATCTGCTGGAGTCCTTCACGTTCGCCAATGGTCCGGTGATCAGCAACCACGATCTGGTTGCACAGATTGGCGAACTCGGTCTGGACCAGCTGCAGAACATTGGCCGCTTCAATTTTCTGCAAAGCGCGGGTAAAGTGATTGTCCTGCTTCAATTCGCGCAAAGGCGCAATGGGTACCGGCAACGTGGAAATCTGGTCCAGTGCGCGCGGGATAAATTTTTGGCCTTTCTTTTCCAGCTCCCCGGGTTTCAGGGGCTGATAGATGCCGACGGCCTCATCAAATGGCAAAAAGCCTTTTTCCGCCAGCCGCAAGGACCGCCAGCGATAACAGTCCTCTTCGGTTTCAGCCGGGATGATGTGAGCCGCCTCCAGCAAGACACTCTGAAATGTACGATGATCGTGGGCGGCCAGGCTTTGCGTAATCCGCTCAAGCAAGGCCCGCCGCTGGGAATCGGCTAATTTTTCGGATTCGGTTTCAACCGCAAGATCGATAAATTTGAAATAGTAGGTGTTGTCCAGGGTAAAGAATTCATCGCCAAATTCAGATGGATCCTGATCATGTTCCCGTATTCTCACCTCAAGGTTTCGAAACAGATACAGCTCGACGAATTCAAGTTGCTCTTCCAGAAACCACCCGATAAAGCGCCTGGGATCGGCTTCCAGCAGCAGGCTGAGCCAGCGCGTGACCATCTTCAGATCCGGGCGATCCTTTTGCCAGGTCTCCAAATCAACAATGTGCTCCCACTGTTTGTTGGTTGCCAGTGAAAGCAGCGGCACCGAATCTTCAGGTCCGATTTCATTGATCAATACATAAAAATCCTGTTCCGGAAACGAATGCACCAGGGCTGCCGGCTGGGAATCATCCAGAATTCGAGCAAGGGCTTTTTCGGGGGGCAGTTCCAGGATTTTTCTTCGTTTTTCCTGAAGCTGCAACACGCGTTGCAGTATTTTTGTGTTTTCCGGTTTCTTGGCCATCACTATAGCATCGTGTATGCTGTTAATATAATTTTTCACCGAATCGCGGCAAGATGCCGCTCCCACTTCTGAATAAAAGATGTGGGAGTGGCTTCCAGCCACGAATGGAGGTGATCCGGTATTTTTAGCTGATATAGCCCTCTTCAGCTGCACGGGACTTCCAGGGCGCAAATTTCAAAAGAAGCAACATGCCGGGAATGGCAATCAGCGTGCAGCCGATAAAAAAATTTTCCCAGCCGAGACTTTTGGCCATAAAACCGGTCACCGAAGATGCCAGCGCCCGGGGCAAGCCCATCAGGCTGGTCAGCAAGGCATACTGCGTCGCCGTAAATTTTTTGTTGGTAATGCTGGCCATAAAGGCCACAAAGGCGGCAGTTCCCATTCCACTGCTCAGGTTCTCGAATGCAATCACACCCGACAACATGACAATGTTATACCCGATCCTGGCCAAAATCGCAAAACAGGCGGTGGACAACGCCTGCAGAATCCCAAAAATCCAGAGGCCACGGTTGATTCCCATTTTAAGCAAGGTGAGCCCGCCCAAAAAGGCACCCGTCATGGTGGCGGCGGTGCCGAACAATTTGACGACCGTGCCGATCTCGCTTTTGGAAAACCCAATTTCCAGATAAAACGGCGTTGTGATGGCACTGGCCATGGTGTCGCCGATTTTATACAATAAAATAAAGGCTAAAATCCAGATGGCCCCGCTGCGGCTGAAATAATCAACCAGCGGATTGAGCATCGCCTCTTTCATTGTCTGAGGTGTGCCGGCAACCACCTTTGGCTCGGGAGTTAACAGCGTGGTGATAACGCCAGGCAGCAAACAGACCGCCATGATAAAGTAAACCCGAGAGAATGACATGTAATCGGCCATAATCAGGCCGCCTCCTGAGGCCAACAGCATGCCCAAACGGTATCCATATATATACATCGAAGAACCCAAACCCAGTTCTTCATCCGGCAGGTCTTCGCGCCGATAGGCATCGATGACGATATCCTGGGTAGCGCTGAAAAAGGCCACCAGAAGGGCAGCGGCAATCATCAGACCGGTATTTTTTACCGGATCCGAATAACCCAACCCCGCAATTGAAATCATCAAGGCCATCTGGGCAACTAAAAGCCAACCCCGGCGACGCCCGAGGAAAGGCAGAATAAACCGATCCAAAAACGGTGCCCATAAAAATTTCCAGGTGTAAGGAATTTGCACCAGGGTAATCATTCCTATCCAGGTTAAATCGACACCCCCTTCTTTCATCCAGGCCTGCAGAACGCCCATGGTCAGCAGCAGCGGCAGCCCACCGGTAAATCCCATTAAAAAGGCCACCAGCATGCGACGGCTAAAAATGACATTAAGGGTGGATTGTTGGATCGGCAGGTTCAAATTGGGCATTCCCATTCACCACAAAGAACACGAAGATCCACGAAGAAAAAGGGTTGATATTTTTTAATCGTTAACTTCGTATCCCTGGTGAGCTTCGTGGTGAGGTCAGGTTCATGATGATTTATAATCTACAAGCTGCTGCGGGGTTACGACCGGCCCGTATTTTTCCTTGAGCGCGGTAAGTTCATCGCGTTGCTTCTTCAGTATATCAAATAAGCGCGCGGGAATATGTTGTTCTTTACCGTAAGCCTCTACCTGCAAATCAATCCGCGCAACGATATTGTCGATGTACAAAGAAAACTGTTTGAAATACAGGTCTTCTGAATATTCTTTGTCGATGCGTTCTTTAAACAGTTTCTTTAGATCTTCATACTTTGGCAGATAACCGATGGGCGTTTCAATGGCATCCACTTCCTGATGAGCGCGTCGCTCCAGCCAGGCCATCCAGGCCTTGACATCTTTTTTTTCCCCCAGCAATTTTTTGGAATTGCCGCCTCTGGCCTCATCGGACAGGAAGTAATTAAGGCCCGCCAGAATCGGACGTTTATCGCCGGCAATTTTGTCACTGTTGAAAAAAACAAACTGCGCATCCATATATTCACCCAATGATCCTGGGGTAAAGGGCGCATTGGCCCACGGCTGTCGACGAACGCCGCTGGCCCCGACTTCGGTGGCAGTGGCCGCCGATACGATGCAGGCGCCGATGACAACGCCCTCATCGGAGTTCTTCGATACCCAGACCGGCGGCATGGTGTCACTATCACGCCCGCTGTAGGTAATGATGCGGGTCTCAACCCCCTCGGGGGCCTCATTTTTATCCGAATAGTTTTCCAGGGCGCTGTTGGACAGCGTGCAGCGCGAGTTGGGGTGCGACATGGGAATGGCCTTGCCCTTTTCGTCTACCATGCCCTTCTCCCAGGGCCCCTGAAAATTGGTGCCTTTGACCGGCGGCGGCTCTTCCCCGTTGCCGGTCCACTGGGGAATCCCATTTTCATCAATGAGCACATTGGACCAGATGACCTCGGTGCCCTCATGGCGCAGACATTTCATTAAATACGGATCGCCCTCCCAGTTAACATCTTCGACGATACCAAAAATTCCGCATTCCGGATTGATTGAACGCACGCTGCCATCATCTGCAATCCACAGCTGCGCCAGGTCATCACCGACAAAATGATCACCGGCCATCGCTGAGGTGGTTTTGCCGCAGCCGCTGGGTGCCGCACCGACCATCCAGGTAATGCGCCCGCCGGGTCCCTCGATACCGGTGATAAACATATGCTCGGCAATTTGTTCACCTTTTTTTTCATAGACGGATCGATCGACCGAAAAGCGGTGGTTCCCCTTTTTCATTAACAGCGTGTTGCCGGCATAAGTGCAGTTGAAGCTGTAGGTTGTCAGGTGGCTGCGGTCCATATAAACCCGGGCACTGGGCAAATCTTCGGGCCGGTTCAGACCTTCGCTGTGGATGTTGGCGTAGAAATGTCCGAGTTTTTCGACCTCCTGATCAAAATCGGCAAAGGCATGGCGATAAAGGATGGCGGCACTGTGCATGACATAGGTCGAACTGGATATTTCAAGCGCCGGGTTGGATGCCGGTGCGCCCACCGGGCCCCTTAAAAAAAATCCGACTATCATCGTTTTGCCGTTCATGATTCCGGACATTTTCTGCCGTATATCTTCCAGCGCTTCAGCCCGATCCTTTTTTAGCGCTAGTGAATTGACCTCTTCGCCTTGATTGTAAATGTAAAACGTCCGATCAATAATACGGCCCTGCTCTTGTTTTAAATCATAATGAATCGTATGGCCTGGCATGGGCAGCGGTGATTCTTCGCCTTTTGTCAGGGAAAGTTCTCTGACAAATTGCCGGTCTTCCTCCGATCCCGTATCGATAAAAACAGCGTCAGGTTTGCAGAGCACAATGGCATTGGCTATTTTTTTTAGAACATCGGGGTTCTGAATGCGCTTGAGTTTGTCCAGGTTTTCCGCATTGATTGCATCTTTAAATACCTGCTGGGCTTCTTTAAGATCGGTGACCCCGCCCAATTCCGTTATGATGTCGATACAGTCTTTAAAAGGTCCCATGCCCATTCTCCTTTATAAAATTTCTCAAATTTAGCTTTTAGTCTATCATTTAAACGGCGGAGGGTCAAAAATTGAAACCGGATACGACCCGAGATCCATATCCGTCGTTGTTACACCGCGTGGCAAGCAATAATAATCTCCTGCAACGGGCGTTTGGGCACATGATGCACGCCTTGAGAATCACGCCAGTAGCGTATACTGCCATCCGGCCCAACGGTTTCGATCACAATTTCTTCTTTGGGTTTTCCAATCGCCAGAACGAGCAAAATTTTTAAATGTGCTTCGATATTTAAAATCTTTCTCAAGCTCTTGCGGTCAATCGTCGCCAGCATGCACCCGGCCAGCCCTTTTTCTCTGGCCCCCAGGAGCATGGACTGGCCGGCGATACCATGATCGACGCCAAAATCTTTTCTGATGGTGGTGTCACCGAGGATCACAATGTAGGCCGCGGGTCTTTCCCCGGGATCGGGTCCCTGCCAATCCTTTAAATAATGAGCCCAGCCCAGACATGAAAATATTTCTGCATTTATTCGCGGCTGGCATGTCAGGATGTACTTTAAAGGCTGAAAATTGGCGCCGGAGGCCGACAACCGCGCCAGATCGACAAGTTCTTCCAGCACCTTTTCATCAACCGGATGGTTCTCATAAAAGCGCCGGCAACTTCTGTTGGCATGCACCAAATCGGCAATCAATATTCTTCCTCCCTGTCCTGATTGTATAAAAATCTTTCCTCGGGCGGCATGTGCCTTCGAATCCAGGTCAGTACTTTGTCCACCTCCTGTTTGAGTTCATTGAGCGCTTTGCCGCGGTGGCTGACCCGGCTTTTTTCAGCAATCGTCATTTGCCCGAAAGTTTTGTTCAGCGGGGGGTAAAAGAAAATGGGATCGTACCCGAAACCGTTTTGACCGGCGGGCTGTTGGGCAATCAGGCCCTCACAGCGCGCCTCGTAGGTAAGGGCCGGGCCGGACGGAACCGCGATGGAAAGCACACATTCAAAAGCCGCATTGCGATGGGTTTGACCTTTCATCGCTTTTAGCAATTTGGCAACCCGCTGTTCATCGGTGGCATTTTCACCGGCATAACGCGCTGACAGAACACCGGGGGCGCCGTCCAGTGCCTCCACCACCAGACCGGAATCGTCGGCCAGTGCCGGGACGCCCAGTATTTTCGACGTGAAACTGGCTTTTTTATAGGCATTTTCATCAAAGGTTTCGCCATCTTCTTGCACTTGCGGAATGGGTCCAAAATCATTCAGACTCTTGATCTCAATCGCAAAGCCCGCCAACAGTTCTTGAATTTCGGTAATTTTCCCCGGGTTTCCGCTCGCAATCACCAGAGGGATTTTATTTGCCATCGCATCCTCGCTGCCGATAAAATTTCACCATGAAGGACAGGTAGCTACTGAATTGCTAACCTAAATCATGCTCGAATCTTTGTAAAGATTTTAAATCAGGTTAGAAGTAATCGACTCCATCTAAAACTCTTTACACGCTCTGTATGACTGGTATATTATTTTAATCGCCGCTTATCCGGGCCGACACCATTTCGAAAAACAATTCTGGAAGCTATGAGAATACGCAAACGTTTATATTATTTGCTGGTTTTAATTTTTATGGTCATTATGGCCGGCAGCACCGGCTATTACATTATTTTTGATGGCCAGCCCAAATTTTTGGATTGTATTTACATGACGGTGGTTTCCCTGACCACGGTCGGCTACGACGAGGTCTTAAATATTAGGGGAAACGATACGGCCCAGATTTTTACGATGCTGTTGATTACCTTCGGCATGGGTGTAATCCTTTACGGCATCAGTTCCCTGACGGCTTTAATTTTAGAGGGAGAACTTTCAGGAATTTTAAGGAAAAAAAGAATGGCAAAGCACATCAATAAATTATCCGATCATTATATCGTCTGCGGCGGGGGTCAAACCGGCAGCGGGGTGATTACCGAACTGTACAAAAACAACGAGGTTGCCGTTTTGATCGAAGAAGATACGGAAAGAATCGAGCGCTGCAAGGAAATATGTGAGCTGCTTTATATCCAGGGGGATGCCACCGATGATGAAAACCTGTTCGCCGCCGGAATCGAACGCGCGGCGGGGATTATCATCACGCTGCCGTCTGACAAGGACACCCTTTATGTCACCATGACCGCCCGGATGCTCAATCATAATATTCGCATTATCAGCCGCATGACCAATCCGCATCTGGAACCCAAGCTGATCAAAGCCGGCGCTGATGCCGTGGTGTGCCCCAATGCAATCGGCGCGCTGCGCATGGCATCAGAGATGATCCGACCGACGGCGGTTGATTTCCTGGATCGTATGTTGCGCTCCAGCCGGGGCAATCTCAGGATTCATGAATTAACGGTTTCAGAGAATTCAAAATTCAACCAGAAAGAAATCCGCGAATGCGGCCTAAAACAACGCTACGGTCTGCTGGTGTTGGGGTCTAAAGCCGACGACAATGAAATTGAATTTAACCCGCCGCCCGAACAGGTGCTAACAGCGGGAATGACCTTGATTGTCATGGGGTCTGTGGGGGAAATTGCCCGCGCTCAAAATGCTTTTCAAAAATAATCCGGTAATATTTGAAAGGAGAAAAGGTTGCGTCGATGGAACGGGTGGGGTGATGCGTCAATTCAGATGGGATTGTCTCGCAAAGGCCTGGCCCTTTTAAAAGAGCAAATCGGAGACGGAACAGTATGTCCGGATTACCCCCTGGATAAATTTTTAGAACGCATACCGGAACCGCGACTGCCCCGACATCCGCTGGTAACCGCAGACCCGCGGCAGCGTCTTGAGTGTGCCCACGGGCAGAGCCTGCCGGATTGGGTTCGGTTGCGCAGCGGCACCCTTGCGCATTTTCCCGATGGCGTAGCCCGGCCCAAAACCGAAGAGGACATCCAGGCTTTGCTAGCATACGCTACTGACCAAAATGCCATCGTCATCCCTTATGGGGGCGGCACCAGCGTTGCCGGTCATCTGGAAATAGATGAAAGCGAGCGACCGGTGCTCAGTGTTGCGCTGAGCGGTCTAAACCGCCTGATAGACATTGAAGAAAACAATTTGCTGGCAACATTTGAATCCGGAATCTTCGGCCCCGAACTTGAAAAGCACCTCAATTCTAAAGGGTTTACACTGGGTCATTATCCGCAGAGTTTTGAATATTCCACGCTGGGCGGCTGGGTTACCACCCGCTCCAGCGGTCAGCAATCCAGGCACTACGGCAGGATCGAACAACTTTTTGCCGGCGGAGAAATCTCCACATTTAAAGGTCAGTTAAAACTACCGCCGTTTCCGGCTTCAGCAGCCGGTCCGGATATCCGGCAGCTGGTCCTGGGATCTGAAGGACGAATGGGGATCTTGACCCGGGTCATTGTCAAAATTTCACCATTGCCGGATGTCAACGATATCCACGGGGTGTTTTTTCCTTCCTGGAATCAGGCTTGTCAGGCGGTGCAAACGCTGGCTCAATCTCAAATTCCGCTTTCCATGGTTCGCCTGAGCAATCCGCAGGAAACGCGGGCCAATTTGGCCTTGGCCGGACAGGAACAGCAGATCAAATGGCTCAAGCGCTATTTGCAATTACGCGGCATCGATCCGAATCCGGCCTGTATGTGTCTGATTGGCTATATCGGATCTCGCAAACAGGCCCGGGTTGCGAAAGGTGAAGCCGGGTCGATCATTGGCCGCTTCAAGGGCATTACGGTCGGCAAACGTATCGGAAATGCCTGGAAAAAAAACCGGTTTCGATCGGCATATTTGCGCAATACCCTCTGGGACCTGGGTTATGCCGTTGATACTCTGGAAACAGCGGTGAACTGGGATAAGGTGACGGATACAATGGCACGGGTTGAAAAAGGGCTGGAACAGGCGCTGAATTCGGTTAATGAGCGCATCCTGGCTTTTAGCCACCTTTCGCACGTTTATGCCACCGGTTCCAGCATCTATACGACCTATGTTTTTCGTCAGGCCGAAACCCCCCAAAAGACCCTTGAACACTGGCGGAAACTGAAACAGGCAGCCAGCGGGGCAATTGTGGAAGCCGGGGGAACCATTAGTCATCATCATGGCATTGGTAAAGACCATTCGCCCTACCTGGAAGCCGAAAAAGGACCCATTGGAATAAACACGCTCCAACAGGTCTTCAGTTATCTGGATCCCAATCAGCAAATGAATCCGGGCAAACTGTTGCCGTGAAAACCAGAAGACAACTGAACGAAATTGGGGGATAAAAAAGATCAAGAAAATAGCGGTTTAGGCCGATTATGGGTAATAGCGGGACATAAACTGACGACCGAAAAGGAAGGCTTGCCAGGGTATTATCAACTCAGATGAATTTAGATGTGAACATAAACAACATTGCCCGGCAATGGGATCTGGTGGTAATCGGCGGCGGGATAACCGGTGCCGGGATTTTGCGCGAGGCCACCAATATGGGGTTGCAGGCGCTTCTGGTGGAGCAGAAGGACTTTGCCTGGGGAACCTCGAGCCGCTCTTCAAAACTGGTCCACGGCGGCTTGCGCTACCTAAAAGAAGGGCATTTTTTGCTCACAAAGATGGCGGTTGAAGAACGCCAGCATCTGCTAAAAGAAGTCCCCGGACTGGTCGAACCCCTGGAATTTTTACTACCGGTATACGAGCATCAGCGCCCCGGCAAGCATACCCTTAAAATCGGTCTGTCGTTGTATGACCTGATGGCCCGCGAGCACCAGCACCGTTTTCTCGAAAAATCCGAATTTTACCGGCGTATGCCCTATGCCCGGCAGCAGGGCCTGAAGGGTGGATTTTTCTTTTATGACGCCCAGGTTGACGATTCGCGGCTGGTGCTGCGCCTGATCAATGAATCCGTTGCCGCCGGCGCCGGTGCCTTAAACTACACGGCCGCAATCGATATTTTGCGCAATGACACCGGGGATGTAATCGGGGTCAAAATCGAGGATACCGAAACCCGCGAAGCCAGAACACTTGAAACCCCGCTGATCATTAATGCCACCGGTTGCTGGGCTGAAATGCTTCATCCCTCACCTGAACCCGGTCGCCACCTGCGTCCCCTGCGCGGCAGTCATCTCGTATTTTCAGCCGAGGCGCTGCCGATCAACGTCGGCGTCTGCTTTGTTCATCCACGAGACAACCGCACCATTTTTGTTTTGCCCTGGGAGGGCGCCGTTCTGGTCGGGACCACCGATCTGGATCACAAAACGGACCTCTCCCTTGAGCCTACCATTACCGAAGGCGAAATCGCTTACCTGCTGGAAGGCCTAAACGCCATATTTCCATCGCTTGACATTTCCTTAAATGACTGTATTTCAGCATTTGCCGGCTTGCGACCCATTTTAAGCGATGGCCGGTTGTCTCCTTCGGAGGAATCACGCGAACATGTTGTCTGGGTGAATCAGGGTCTGGTAACCGTCACGGGCGGAAAACTGACGACGTTCCGCCGGTTGGCCTGGGATGCCCTCAAGGCCGCCAAACCGTTTATGGTATCTCAAAAATTCTCGGATACGCACAAACCGCTCTTTAACAGACCACCGGATAAAGCGATTAATCATTTTGGCTTAGCCGACGACGTCTGGGACCGGCTTTATGGCCGTTACGGTCAAAGCGCGGATGCGTTGGTGCAAGCAGCAGAGGCGCGGGATTTAGAGCAAATTCCGGCTACCCACACCCTGTGGGCCGAGTTGCCGTTCGTGGCCGCAAACGAGCGGGTGCGCCATCTGAGTGACCTGCTATTGAGAAGAGTGCGTATCGGTCTGCTGACCCCCCAAGGCGGCAAAGAACACCTGAAACGTATCCGGGCCCTGTGCCAACCGGCTCTGCCCTGGGACAGCAAGCGCTGGAAAGAAGAAATTGCCATGTATTTGGAGCTGTGGAGACATTCCCACGCGCTGCCGGCACAGCGCACCACCCCCAAAAGGGTAAAGATCTTAAATCCTTTTGTCGCCGTTGGCCAATGGTTCAATCGGATTGCCGGCAAAATTTGGCCGAAACGGTGGGGCAGTAATCCCCATTAATTTGCGCTTCGCGCAAATCAGTTGGGATCAGAAGTCAGAGGACAGAGCTCAGAAGACAAATAACAGAGACTGGAAACAAGAAACCATACACCAATCAATTTTCCACAGTTTGAATATCGAATATCGAACAAGGAATTTCGAATCATGAAGTATTTTTTCCCTTCGACATTCATAATTCCTTGTTTGGTGTTCTGCGGTTCTCTTTTTTCAGACGCCTGAAAACTGACACCCATGAGGGCGCCCCTGAATCCCAAATTGAGGGTCCTAGTATAATGGTCACCAAAGATCTCATCCTGGCAATCGACAACGGAACCCAGAGCCTTAAAGCGTTAATCTTCGATGCCACCGGACAGCTGTTGGCCAAAGAAGCCGTGACTTTTATCCCCTATTATTCGGAGCAACCGGCCTGGGCGGAGCAGGACCCAAAAATATTCTGGCAGGCCCTGGTCAAGGCCTGCCAGGCTGTCTGGCAGCATCCCAAGGTCGATAAAGATCGCGTTGCCGGAGTAGCCTTAACCACCCAGCGCGGAAGCGTCGTCAATGTTGATAAAGAGGGAAGACCGCTGCGTCCTGCGATGATGTGGCTGGATCAGCGCAAAACTTACGGGCTGCCGCCGGTGAGCGGCCTCTGGGGATTGATTTTCAAAATTGCCCGCCTGACGAAAACGGTTGCCTATCTTCAGCAGGAAGCCGAAGCCAACTGGATCCATACTTATCAGCCGGACATCTGGCGAAAAACACATAAATATTTGTTGCTTTCCGGTTACCTGACTTACCGGCTAACCGGTGATTTTGTTGATTCCGTCGGCTGCCAGGTGGCTTATATCCCGTTTGACTATAAGCGCTTGCGCTGGTCAGCCAGCTGGGACTGGAAATGGCGGGTTTTGCCGGGAATAGATCCGGCCATGCTACCCGATCTGGTCCCGCCGGGAGCCCCTCTGGGTGAGATCACCACCGCGGCAGCCCGAGAAACCGGAATTCCTCAGGGTTTGCCGCTGATCGCGGCGGCGGCTGACAAGGCCTGCGAGGTTATTGGCTCCGGCAGCCTCGAATCGTCTGTCGGCTGTTTAAGTTACGGCACCACCGCCACCATCAACGTCACGCATAAAAAATATATCGAACCCATTCCGCTGTTGCCCGCTTATCCATCAGCCGTATCAAACTTTTACACCATCGAAGTCCAGGTATATCGGGGCTACTGGATGGTCAAATGGTTTAAAGAACAATTCGGCCAGCATGAGCAGCAGGAAGCCGCCCGTCAGGGAATCGCTCCGGAAGCCCTTTTTGATAAACTGGTGGAAGCCATTCCACCCGGATCAATGGGACTGATGCTCCAGCCCTACTGGACCCCCGGTCTCAAAATGCCGGGACCGGAGGCCAAGGGCGCCATTGTCGGCTTCGGCGACATCCATACCCGCGCCCATCTATATCGCTCAATTTTAGAAGGACTCGCCTATGCCCTGCGGGAAGGCAAAGAACGTATCGAAAACCGCAGTGGCACTGCGATAACCGCACTGCGGGTATCCGGCGGCGGCAGCCAGAGCCGCAGCGCCCTCCAGCTAACAGCCGATATATTCGGTCTGCCCACCGCCAAACCTCATATTTACGAGACCTCCGGTCTGGGGGCGGCCATTGATGCCGCTGTGGGGTTGGACCTGCATCCGGATTTTAAAACCGCTGTTGACGCCATGACGCACATCGGTGAAGTCTTTGAACCCGATCAAAAAAACCATGCGTTATATGATGCGCTTTACCTTGACGTTTACAAAAAGATGTATCGACGGTTGAAACCGCTGTATGAGCGCATCCGAGAAATCACCGGATATCCAAAATGATCGAAAGCGAAATCAAACAAATTGCGCCCTGTAATGAATTATATAAATATATAATATCAATAACTTATAACAGGTTTCAGCGAGTCGCCAATCTTCTTTACAAACCTTGAGGGTTATGCCATAAATCCGTTCAGTGCTAAAAGAACTTTCCATTCGAAATTTTGCCATTATTGATGATCTGCAAATCGGTTTTTCCCAGGGTCTGACCATCCTCAGCGGGGAAACCGGTGCCGGCAAATCTATCATCCTTAATGCAGTAAACCTTTTGCTGGGCAGCCGCGCAGCGGCCGATCTGGTTCGCACGGGTGCTGAAAGCGCCGAGCTGGAAGCCCTTTTTGAAATTGCCGCTTCCAGCCGAGTCGCCAAAATAATGAGTGCAAACGGATATGAGGCTTCCGAAGGTTTACTGGTCAGACGAATTATTTCCCGCCACGATGCCAACCGAGTGTACATCAACGGTCGTATGGCCACCATCCAGTTGCTCAATGCCATCACCGAAAATTTAGCCAGCATTTCCGGGCAACATGCCCATCAGCTGCTGTTAAAAGAAGAACAGCATCTGTTCATTCTCGATCAATTTGGCGGGTTGATTCCATTACGTGAAGCCGTCAATATCTGTTTTAAAAAACTGCTTCCGCAGCTAGAAAAATTAAGGGAATTAAAGACCATCAAGGAACGGCAGGCGGAACACATAGAGCTGTTGGAATTTCAAAAAAAAGAAATCACGGCAACCAATCCTGCGCCGGGCGAAGACCAGGATCTTGAGCAACAACGGGCGCGATTAAAAAACGCAGCAGAACTTTATCAGACCGTATACAACAGCATCGAATCGCTGTATAGTGCCCCGGGTTCCGTCATGGAAAAACTGGTCGCTGTCGAAAAAGATCTGGATAAAATCAGTCGGATTGACGCGCAGCTAACTTCAAAAACACAAAATCTTCAGAATACCGCATACCTGCTTGAAGATTTGATTGAGGGATTGCGCAGCTACCTGAATTCGATTCAGATAGACGAGAAGCAGCTGGAAGCCGTCGAAGAAAGGCTAGATAGCCTCAATAAGCTCAAGCGCAAATACGGTGGATCACTGGATGCGGTATTTGAAAAACTCAAATTCATAGAGCAGGAACTGTCCGGCATCGAAAATATAGCTGAAAAGATAACAGAAGCCGAAACCCATATCGACCAGTTACATGCCGAACTCAAGGATCTCGCCTTGAAGTTGTCCCATAAACGCAAAAAAGCAGCTGACAGTTTTGCCAAAAAGGTGATCGGCCAGCTGGCCACTTTAAAGATGTCAAAAACCAACTTTTTCGTAACGGTGGCGCCCACACCGGCCGATGAAAAAACCGACCCGCATCTGACGGCCGGAAGCCACACTATCACCGAAACCGGCCTCGACCGGGCGACGTTTTTAATTGCCCCCAATGTAGGGGAGGATTTAAAGCCCCTGGCAAACATTGCCTCCGGTGGTGAACTTTCACGGGTAATCCTGGCATTAAAGGCCTTGCTGGCAACAACCGATTCGGTCGAGACGGTGGTTTTCGATGAAGTCGATGCCGGTATCGGCGGCGGGGTGGCCGAAGTCGTTGGTAAAAAGCTGGCCGATCTTGCCAAACACCATCAGGTGATCTGTATTACCCACCTGCCTCAAATTGCAAAATTCGGCGACCAGCATTTCCGAATATCAAAACAGGTTTCTGCCGGCAGAACCCGAACCTCGATTACTTTGCTGAATCCGGAAGACCGCTATCAAGAAATCGCCAGAATGTTAGGCGGTGAAAAAATAACCCAAACGACTTTAGCACATGCCCGCGAGATGTTAGACCGCTAGCCCGGCCGGAATTCAAGCCGGCTAAACCGCAAGGGAGGAAATTGATGATAAAAAATCTGGTGGCATGGGCCGTGACATTTTGTTTACTGATTACGCCGGCAGTCGCCGAAAAGATAGACCCTGCCAAAAGAGCCGATATTGAAAAATTGATACGCATTACAGGACCGCCCGACGTAACCAAGCAAACTTCACATTTCTTCATTCGTCAATTTAGCCAAACGATCAAGGCTTCAAGGCCAGATTTGCCGGCTAAAACATATCAAATCCTCAGTGATGAGATAAACAAAGTGGTTGAAGAACATATGACCGCCAAGGGTGGCTTTCTTGATCGGGTCGTTCCCATATATGCCAAACACTTTAATCACAGGGAAATAAAGGGGTTACTGAAATTTTACCAGACAGATTTGGGCCAAAAAACCATCAAGGTCTGGCCGCTAATTCTTCAGGAGAGTATGTTGCTGGCCCAAGACTGGTGGAAAGCGCTTGCTCCCCTGATTAAAGACCGCGTCAACAATCGATTCAAAAAAGAAGGCATTGAACTGGCGATATAACGATGCTGTATACAGCGGTATTTTCAATTTTAATAAGGACCACCTCCCAATAGGAACGGATCGGATAATAGTTCAGAAAAATTATTTTCTGGCTGCCGGCGGCTCCCCTTGACCCTGCGATTGTCATTGCTTATAATTCCTATTAATAGGGTGAATTGCACCGTATATTCGGCAGCCATTTAACTCTCAAATGAATCAAATCCATTTCTGCTTTTACGAGGTGGGTTTTTTAATAGAACCCATCTCAGAAATGTCTTTTGGCCCAATATCTTTGTTGGAGCCTCGCTTTAAATCCTTCGATTCGCTTCAGGCGGACCTCCGATTTCAAGTTCGGCCCCGCCGCGCGTGTCCCGGCGAAGCCTCTAGGCGAAGACGGAATCTTGAACCAAAATCCTATTTTTGAGAGGGGTTCTGGAAGCAGGAGTTTTAATCGTGGAACGTATGTATCAAAAAAGTGCTATTTGGTTTTGTTTGATCATTTTATCCGCAGCATGGAATTTGCCGGCATTCGGCAGGAATAGCTCGGAGGTCGTTTTTGATCAAAAATCAAAAAAGCAAATTATAAGCGGTGTTCTGAACAAAAAACTGCTGATCATGCCCCAGTTAAATAAATTAAATTTCGGATTTGGAAGATACAGCGGCATTGAATATTACTATGAAAAAACCGTCAGCAAGATATTTTTTCAGGATAAAAAACTGAATGCTGAAATTATTGATGTCAGCATCAACGAATCGGAGATCACCCTCGAGCTGTCGCATCCCATTCTAGGAACCGGAACCGTTAATTTTTCATTTAGCGCAGATCTTATCCAACATACTACCCCGCAGGACATACAAAAAATTTTGCTTGAAACCCTCGGTGATGAAAATCATCAATATGTTGTCTTGGATCCTGCAAATAAGCTTTACCACCTGTGGTCCTGTAATCATTTCGCTGATCCGCACCGTGAGGCCCGGATGAAACGCGAAGACGCCGATCAGCAAGGCTATTTACCCAGCAATTTTTGTTTTAAAAAAATAGTTTATCTGCCGGAACTATCCATAGAAAAAGCCATTGAAGCAGATTGGCTCATGCGACTCCGTAATTACGAGCCCGTTGAAAAAGAATCCGAAAAACAGACACATTTGTCATCAGTTGGGGAAAAAGTACTTAAAAACTGGCCGTTTCAGCTGCTGGGCTATCATTATGCTTTTTATTTAGTCGAAAGCAGTGAAATAAACGCTTTTGCGATCCCTACCGGCAAAATTATACTCACCACTGCCCTTTTTGACTCACTGGCTAAAGACGACGAACTAACAGCGCTTCTGGTTTTTGCGATTGCAAACATCGAACAACGATACAGCTTAAAAAATTATTACAATTGTTTGGAAGATCAAGAATACACCGATGCCATGAAAAAATTGGCAACCGTGGCCGGTGCCCTGGGCGGACCAGCCGGCGGCGGGATTGCCGGCGCCTTAAATCTGACACTTCCCGGCGAGGCTTGCAGCCCCCAGTCGCTGATCAGTTACCCGTACGATTATGTCCAGCAGGCCGATGCGCTGGTCGCGCTCTATTTTGAAATTCATAAAAAAAATCGCCAGGCGGCCGTGTCCCTGATTAAAAAGCTGCAGTTCAGCGAACTGAGGGCAAAACTGCACCCGGACCTGCGCATGCATCAGCCTCAAAAAATTTCAGCTAATACGCGCATCAGACGCATGCAAAACATCAAATTCAAAAATTTCAATGAAAACAGCCATTTTATTTTGAAACGCAGCGGCAAACCACCGGTGCAGCTAAATCTGAAATACCAGCACATCTTTAAAGACGAAAATAAAGTGCATATCTATCTGGATCAAAAAGCGTTGGTGCAGCTGGAGCAGACCGGGGATGACGAAACGGACATATGGCTTTCAGTCACAGATAAAAGCGGCGTACACAGATTCAAACAGCAAAATGAGCTGCTAACGGAAGATGTGTGGGGCGCCCATTTAACCTTTAGCGCCTCAAACCCTAAAAAGAATAAATTTTTACAGGATCCCGAAAAGATCGTTTTGACGGTAGGCCCGGCCACAGGGCCGAACGACAGGCTAAACAATCAACCGGCAAAAGATTACACCTTTGTTCCCGGAACAATTGAATGGTAAAGTTTATTGAATAAATGCCGATAAAACAAGATAACAGTGTGTTAACACACTGTCACCCAATGCTCAGAGGGTGATTCGTAATGAATCACCCTCGCCCATTGGGCCCGACCGTCCTGACCGCACCTGCATTTCCTTCCCATTTCCATCCGGCCCGATCATAGATCATGGTAACCTTGCATTTAATTAGAAGTGGTTTCAAAACCACTAGTAGGTTAAAGCACAAACCGAACTACTATATATAGTATGGTTTTAGGAAAACTCTTGCCCACCTATTATGGAAATTTTTCCACAAACCGCAGGATTTAACCATCCAGTCTCACAGACAAAGCATAGATAGATATACATTATCATTAAACATTGTTAACTTGTCATTAAACCGGCACGTTTTATGCTAAGCCATAGAAGCGATCGATTTAATAAACCGATAACCTTAGGTTGGAGAACCCTGTGCATGCAAGAAAATCTGATTTCTTTGCTGATTGCATTAGTTAGCGCCCTTTTAATTGTTGTATCATTTGTCATTTACATCGGCTTTTAGGAATTTGTCTGAAAGAATTAGAGCGGCTTACCGGCAATTTATCTTGGCCAGCGGCTTCTGATTCAAAATTCTGAGAATCCCAGTAACCTTGCTAACTGAAGGTGTCAGATGGACTCGAATCCTGAGAATAGGGACACGCCCCGGTTTAAGCATGAAGCAACCGTTATGATCGAAAATTATCCTACGGGTAATTATCACGAAGGGAGGATGTTCAATTACAGCCGAAGCGGGATGTATTTTGAATCAGACTTTGCACCCAAAATAGGTTCCGATATTTTTGTTGGCATTGAAAACTCGCCGTATTCTTCCGGCCATGATGTTTATCGCGCGAGGGTTATCTGGTGCAGGGAATTACCTGAAAAGGCTTCATTTTATTATTATGGCGTTGGCATAAAATATTACTAGCCAGATAATACGAATTCCAATTGGGATTCGTATTATCTACGGATCGACTGCGCCAGATCGTTTATTCGTTCTCTGAATGAGATCAGGTACCTGGCCATCTTCCCACGGTGGTCGGCCGTAACGGAATCATGTTTTCCTCTTAGAACAATCAGCGGATCAAAAGTGCAAATCAGCTCCATCTCCTGTATAGCAATCTTGATATTTTCTTCTCCGCCCTTTTCTTTTATCACCGGGTAAAGATAAACGAAAGTCCGAATAAAATCCCGCAGCACCAGGATAACCCCCTGGGTATAATAAATACGATCATCCAGCTCCGTATACGGCACTTCATTTTCAGGCTGCACCAGAAGGCCAAGGGGCTGGTCAAGAACCTGTTTGCCGATGATAAAGGTGAGCATGTTGTACATATCATCCGAGCGCATGTTATAGACCGCCTTACCGGCAGCCAATTCGTCTTCGTATTTGCGTATCAGTTCAATGCCTTTGCGATATTGACTTTCAGTGGATGGGAACCACCAGCTGTCTTCGCTAAAGGCAAAATATTTTTCTCGGGCCTCTTTTAAAAAGTTATCTTCTTTATCTACGGTTCCGTACTTGGCCAGATTTGTAGAAAAAAAGTTGACCAGCATTCGGGTTGCAAATATAACACCCCGCTGCCGATTGGCGCGGTTGTCAAGCCAGCGCGTGGGAGAAACAATCAAATCATTGACCGACCAGCCAAATGTCGAGCGCATCTCCTCCTCCAGTCGATTGCTGATTGCGGCACTGAGCGCAATTCCTTTTTTATTTTCGGCTGAATTCGGCTTGGTTTGATCGAGTATGGAATTGATCTTTGAACTGAACCATGGGAAGCGCGTCGCATCAATTGTGGTATACCCTTTATACAAACCCCAATAGATTCCAACAGTCAGCGGCCAGATTAAAATAAAAGCCAGCAATATGATCACACTCCATTTGCCAAAAGCCGTCATTTTGGGAATCAGTTTTTTTTGCATTATGCCTCCCAGTTCCGCTGTGCAAAATTAAGAGCCTGATCGGCTCATAGCAATTTTTGCAAAGTTAAGCAGTTCGACCCCGGGTGTCAATATAATCTGCACTGCTGCCGCCAGATTTTCACTCGCGGTTGCCCCCCAAGGCGGTTTCAATTGTTTCTTGACACCGAATACCAGCATGTTAATTTGAGTTTGGAATTAGTTCATTTTCCAAGAAACCCGACGAAATTCTTTTAAACGTATAGAAGTGGTTTCAAAACCACTTCTGGTGGAATCTGCCATGCT
>Ga0316583_10000032_pt1 | contig 26421 bp, 23 predicted proteins | sample J_170502JBrBrA_D_FD_204513 | JGI IMG/M metagenome (GOLD analysis project Ga0316583, IMG submission 204513) | Rhizosphere microbial communities from salt marsh grasses in Alabama, United States - J_170502JBrBrA | ecosystem: Host-associated > Plants > Roots > Rhizosphere | place: USA: Alabama... | reverse complement strand
CCCCGTCCTGGAGATGGCGGGGCTTCCCGGACGTGTCCTGCCCTTCGACCGCGGACTCGCCGGATGGTGGAGAGCCGTGCGCGCGCTGCGCCCGGCCGGCTACCGGGAAGGCGTCCTGCTCACCCCCTCGTTCAGCGCCGCGTGGCTCTTCCGTTGGGGCGGCGTCGCCCACCTGAGGGGGACCATGGGCGATGCGCGCACCTGGCTGCTGGCGGACCCGGTGCCCCGGAGCGCCCTCCGGGGGCGCCATCGCATCAACCAGTACAAGCTCCTCATGGGACAGGATCCGGACACGGAGGCGCGCAACCACCCACTGACGCCCCCCGGCGCCGAGACCGCCACGTGGCGGGACAGGCTCGGTGGTGGGGCACCGGTGGTGGGCCTCTTTCCCGGCTCGAACGCTCCGGCTCGCCGGTGGCCGGTGGAGCGCTTCGTCGAGGCGGGCGCCGCCCTGGCCCGCCGGGGCGTCCGCATCGTGGTTCTCGGGGGGCCCGGCGAGCGGGATCTGACGCGCACGGTGGCCGAGGGTGTACCCGGAGCGCTGGACGCAGGTGGAGCCACCGACCTCCCGGGACTGGCGGCGCTGCTCTCCATATGCCATCTGGTGGTGACGAACGACACCGGGCCGATGCACCTGGCCGGCGCGGTGGGCGTCCCCACCGTGACGCTCTGGGGCTCCTCCGACCCTGCGGAGGTCCGGCCGGTAGGAGCGCGGGATGCGCGCGTGACCGGGGCACCGCTCCCGTGCAAGCCGTGCTTTCGCAACCAGTGTCCGCGGTCCGGAGCGGGTACACTGCTTCAAGAAGCTCATGAGGAGTGCATGCATCTCATAGCTATCGAAGACGTCGTGGCCACGGCCGAATCCCTCCTCGACGGGGGGAGCGCGTGAGCCGGTCCTGGGCGGTGGGTGTGGACATCGGCGGCACCAACGTCGTGGTCGGGCTGGTCCGCGCCGATGGAGGGGGAGCCGTTGCGCTGCGGTCGGCCCCCACCGCATCCATGGGTGACGCGGAAGGGGCCGTCGCGGACATCGCCACGATGGTGGACGAGGTGATCTCGGAGGGCCTCGGGAAGGTGGACGGCCGGCGTCGAGACGTGGCGGGCATCGGTATCGGATGCCCGGGCCCCCTCGATCTGGAGGCCGGCGTCGTCCTCGAGCCGTTCAACCTCGATTGGAAGGACTTCCCTCTGAGGGAGCGGCTGTCCGCGGCGGTGGACCTTCCGGCGCACCTCGACAACGACGCCAACTGCGCCACGTGGGGCGAGTACTGGCAAGGGGTGGGGCGGGGCGTCCGCTCCCTCGTGGGGGTGACGCTGGGGACGGGGATCGGCGGGGGCGTCGTCCTCGACGGTCGGCTCGTCCACGGCGCGTCCTCGACGGCGGGTGAGGTCGGGCACATGACCATCGATGTCGAGGGACGGCCGTGTAAGTGCGGCAACCGCGGCTGCCTGGAGGCGTACGCCTCCGGGCCCAACATCGCGGCACGCGCACGGGAGGGGGTGGAGAGGGGGGCCGTGTCCACTCTCTCGGAGCTCGCCGGGGGTGATCCGGCGACGATCACGGCGGCGACGGTGTACGAGGCGGTCGTCCACGGCGACGCGTACGCACGCGAAGTGATGGAGGAGACGGCCAGGATCCTCGGCGCCGGGATCGCCAACCTCGTGAACATCCTCAACCCGGAGATGGTGGTCATCGTCGGCGGTGTCACCCGGGCCGGCGCGTACCTGTTCGACCCCCTCCGTGCCGAGGTCCGACAGCGGGCGTTCCCCGTGGCGGAGCGCGCGTGCCGAATCGTTCCCGGCGAGCTTCCCGACACCGCCGGGGTCATCGGCGCAGCGGGTCTCTTCCTCGCGGGCCGACAGGCGGGCTGACGCGGTGGAGCGGCGCACCGTGGGCGTCGTGGGGACTCTGGTCTGGGATCGGATCCTGGATCGCGACGGGCGGGTGGAGCCCGTCGAGGAGTGGGGGGGCATCGCCTACGCGCTCTCGGCGCTGCGGGCCGCGCTGCCGGTGCGGTGGAGCATCCTGCCCATCGTGAAGGTCGGGAGGGACCTGGCGGAGGACGCCTACCGCTTCCTGCGCGAGATCCCCGGCCTCGATGTCTCGGGCCTGGTGGTCGTACCCGAGCCCAACAACAGGGTGGAGCTCCGCTACTCCTCGGCGGAGCGGCGAGCCGAGCGCCTCAGCGGTGGCGTGCCGCCGTGGAGATGGCCCGAGCTGGCGCCCCTCGTGGAGATGTGCGACGCCCTGTACGTGAACTTCATCTCCGGCTTCGAGATGGCGCTGGAGACCGCCATGGCGCTGCGCGCAGGATACTCCGGGCCCACCTATGCGGACCTGCACTCCCTCTTCCTGGGGATGAACGTCACCGGGCTTCGCGTGCCGCAGGCGCTCCAGGGGTGGCGCGACTGGCTGCGCTGCTTCGACAGCGTCCAGATGAACGAGGACGAGTTCGCGCTCCTGGGCGTGGCGACGGGGGACCCCTGGCACCTCGCGGCCGAGGCGCTCGGCCCGCACCTGAAGCTCCTGGCGGTGACCCTGGGGCCGCGGGGCGCCGCGTACGTCGCCAGTGGCGACTTCGAGGCCGACCCGGACACGTGGCGCCGCCGTCGGCCTCTGGAGGCGCCCACCTCGGCCCGCAGCGGGTTGGTGGGCCGGGAGGGGGCGCCGGCGGTTGGAGATCCCACAGGGTGTGGGGACGTGTGGGGTGCTACCTTCTTCTCCAGGTTGCTGGCCGGTGACGGGCTGGAGGTGGCCATGCAGGAAGCCAATCGGCTCGCGGCGCGAAACGTGGAGCACCGGGGCGCGCGGGGTCTCTTTCGCCACCTCCGCGGCCAGCTCTCGGGCGTGGAGGAGTGAGGTCGTGGAGGTCATCACAATCCCCGGGTCCCTCGACGGCCAGAGCGTGGACGGCTTCTTCGATCGTGTCACGGAGGCTCCGACGGGGCGTGCCCTCTTCGACGGGCGGCACGTGCGATGGGTGGATCCCAACGGGATGGTGGGCCTGCTCACCGGTGGCGCGGTCGCCGGTGAGCGTACCGGGGCGCTGCCACGCCTGGAGCTTCCGGAGAATCCGGACGTCCTGGGATACCTCTCCCGCATGGGCTTCTTCCAGGAGGCCCGGAGCATCTTCGAGTTCGATGACCGGGTTCCGCGCCGGAGTGGCGGATCCTCCGACGTGCTCCTGGAGATCACGCCCGTGCGGGCGAACGTGGACGTCCACGAGGTGGTGAACCGGGTCCAGTCGCGCTCCGGGGCCATCCTGGCGTCGCGGCTGGGCTACCCGGCCGCCTCAGTGGTCCAGTTCAGCGTGATCCTCTCCGAGGTCTGCCAGAACATCATCGAGCACGCCGAGTCGCCGGGGTGGGTGGCCGCCCAGGCGTACAACTGGTCGAGGCGGTTGGGGCGGTGGGTGGTGGTCATCTCGGTCATGGACCTCGGCAGGGGGTTCAGGGGCTCCCTGGGAAGCGAGCACGCGGCGCGCTACGGCGATCGGTGGAGCGACGCCACGGCCCTGGAGGCAGCCTTCCTGCACGGCCTCACGCGCTTCCCGGACTCGGGGCGCGGCCAGGGGATCCAACAGATCCGGCGGCAGGTCCAGCGGTGGAACGGCGCCATCACCATCCGCAGCGGCAGCGCCCGCATCGGTCAGGTTCCCGAGTGGGACGACACCCCGCCTCTCGTCGACGGCCTGGCCCCCTTTCCCGGAGCCCAGATCAGCATCGTGCTGCCGGCCAGGGCCGCCGGGAGCCCGGAAGGCGCGGGATGAGCGAGCGCCCGGTGGACCCCATCGCCATCGACGTAAGCGACCTCCTCCAGAAGACCGTCGCCTCGCTGCACTCCCACCTGGTGACGCGGCCGACGGGCCGCGCCGTGCGCATGGCCATCGAGGCGCGGCTCGGCGAGACGGGAGAGATGTCGCTGTCCCTCATCGACCTCTCCGAGGTCACGGTGCTGGACTTCTCCTGCGCCGACGAGGTGGTGGCGAAGCTCGTCCAGCGCTCCCAGGGTCCGGGAGGCTCCGGGACCTTCTTCGTCTTTCGCGGCGTGCGGGAACCCCACCGGGACCAGATCGAGGTGGTGCTGTCGAGGCAGGGGCTGGCGGCGGTGGCCCAGACCGACGAGGGACGATTCGAGCTCCTCGGGGCGACCACGCCAGCGGAGGCCGCAACCTGGCGTGTCCTGGAGGACAGGGGGCTCCTGGCCGGCGAGGATGTCACGGAGGCCCTTCCCGGCCGCGACGGGCGGGACGCGCTGGAGCGCCTGGTCCATCGGCATCTGGCCTTCCAGAGTCCCATCACCGGGCGATGGCACGCCTTGAGCCGCCTCGTGTCCCACCTGCTGTAGGAGCCTGTCCGGGCAGTTCAGCGGGCCTGCGGGCGGCCTCTCCGGACACGTCCGGCGGCCCCCGGGAGTCTCCGGGACGTTCGGGAGCGACGCCTCGCGCCGCCGCCGCCGGCGCTCTACCTTGGCGCCCGGAACGACCGAGACCCTCGTTCAACCGTGCCTCCCCATGTCCTCAGACCTCCCGTCACGCAACCGTCCGGGCTCCTCCACCCTGGGAATCCACGGAGGAGAAGCCGCCCGCCAGCCGGGCGCCCCCGTGGTGCCTCCCCTCGTCCAGAGCGCGACGTTCCTGTGGGGCAAGCCCTCGGATGGAGAGCTCCTCTACAGCCGGTATGGCAACAATCCGAACCAGCAAGCGCTGGCACGCAAGGTAGCCGCACTGGAGGGCACGAAGGCGGCCACGGTGCTGGCCAGCGGTATGGGTGCGACGGCGATGACCCTGCTGGCGCTCACGACGAGCGGCGATCACATTGTGGCGTCCAAGCTGCTGTACGGGGCGACGCAGTCCCTGCTCGGGACGGAGCTGCCCAGGCGTGGTGTCGAGACCACATTCGTGGAGCCGGACGGAGGGCGAACGTGGCGCGGGGCGCTGCGTCCGAAGACGCGGGTGCTCTTCGTGGAGACACCCACGAACCCCACGCTGAGGATCGTCGACCCGCGCCCCCTCTCCGAGCTGGCCCGGGAGCGGGGCATCGTCCTGGTGATGGATGCCACCTTTGCGTCTCCGGTGAACCTGAGACCGGCCGAGCTGGGTGTGGATGTGGTCATCCACAGCGCGACGAAGTACCTGAGCGGCCATTCCGACCTCATCGCCGGAGTGGTGGCCGGACCGGCCGAGCTCATCGCGGAGGTCACGCGCGTGTCCCGCTTGTACGGGCCTGCCATCGACCCGCACGCATGCTGGCTCCTGGACCGCGGCATACGTACGCTCGACGTGCGCATGGGTCGACACAACGAGAATGCCCTGGAGCTGGCACGCTGGTTCGAGGCGCAGCCCCTGGTGGAGAGGGTCTTCCACCCGGGCCTGGAAAGCCACCCCGACCACGCGCTCGCGCGGGAGCTGCTGTCGGGGTTCGGCGGCATGCTCAGCCTGGTGTTGAAGGGAGGTGGCGAGGCCGCCGACCGGTTCACCGCCGCCCTGAAGCTGGCCGTGGTGGCGCCCAGCCTTGGGGGTGTCGAGACCCTGGTCTCCCAACCGCGCTACACGTCCCACGCCGCCCTGAGCCCGGCGGAGCTCGCGGCGCAGGGGATCGCCGACGGCTTCGTGCGCATCAGCGTGGGGGTCGAGAACGTGGAGGACCTCCGGGCCGACTTCGCTCAGGCGCTGGAGGCGCTGGCGGCGTAGCGGCGCGCCGCGAGCACGCGAGCTCCCGCGAGGTGCCCAGGAGGAGGCGCGACCGGCCGGAATGCTCCCGGCCGGCGCTCGCGCGTCCGCCGTCCTGCCCTACTTGGCTCCCATGAACGGGTATTGATAGTCCGTGGGCGGCACGAACGTCTCCTTGATGGAGCGTGCGCTCACCCAGCGGAGCAGGTTCAGCATGGAGCCCGCCTTGTCGTTGGTGCCGGATGCCCTCGCACCGCCGAAGGGCTGCTGCCCCACCACCGCGCCGGTGGGCTTGTCGTTGACGTAGAAGTTGCCCGCGGCGTTGCGCAGCGCGTCCATGGCCTCGCGCACCGCCCGGCGGTCGTCGGCGAAGACCGCGCCCGTGAGCGCGTACGGCGACGTGGAGTCCACCAGCCCCAGCGTCTTCTTCCAATCGGCGTCCTTGTACACATGGACCGTGAAGACCGGCCCGAAGATCTCCTCGCACATGGACTCGTAGTCCGCCGTCTTCGCCAGGATGACCGTGGGCCGGATGAAGTAGCCCTTGGAGTCGTCGCACTCGCCGCCGGCGATGATCCTGGCGTCCTTGGACTTGCGCGCCCGGTCGATGTAGCCCTTGATCTTGTCGAAGGCCGCCTTGTCGATGACGGCGCCCATGAAGTTCGAGAAGTCCGCCACGTCGCCCATGGTGATCCCGTTCACCGTCTCCACCAGGGGCTTGTGGATCCGTTTCCAGAGGCTCTCCGGGACGTACGCCCGCGACGCCGCGCTGCACTTCTGGCCCTGGTACTCGAACGCCCCCCGCACGATGGCCGTGAGGAGGGCCTCGGGGTTCGCGGAGGGGTGCGCTACGATGAAGTCCTTGCCCCCGGTCTCGCCCACGATGCGCGGATACGAGCGGTAGGACCCGACGTTGGCACCGATGTCACGCCAGAAGGAATTGAAGACCTCCGTGGAGCCCGTGAAGTGGACGCCGCCGAAGCTGGGGTCGGCGAGCACGGCCTTGGTGATCTGGGCCGAGTTCCCGGTGATGAAGTTGATGACGCCCGGCGGCAGCCCCGCCGCCTCGAAGAGCCTGGCCAGGTAGTAGCTCGACAGCAGGGACGTACGCGCCGGCTTCCACACCACCGTGTTGCCCATGATGGCGGGTGAGGAGGGCAGGTTGCCGCCGATGGACGTGAAGTTGAAGGGCGTGATGGCGTAGACGAAGCCCTCCAGCGCCCGGTACTCCGAGCGGTTCCACATGCCCGGAGAGGAGAGCGGCTGCTGGCCGTGGATCATCTCGGCGAAGTGGACGTTGAACCGGAAGAAGTCCACCAGCTCGCACGCCGAGTCGATCTCCGCCTGGTGGGCGGTCTTGCTCTGACCGAGCATGGTGGCGGCGTTCACCGTCTGCCGCCACGGCCCGGCCAGCAGCTCGGCGGCCTTGAGGAAGATGGCCGCCCGGTCCTCCCAGCGCATGGCGGACCACTCGCGCTGCGCGCGCATGGCCGCGGCGATGGCCTTCTTCACCTCCCTGGGACCGGCCTTGTGCGCCTTGGCGAGGACGTGCCGGTGCTTGTGGGGCATCACCACGTCGAGGGTGTCACCCGTGCGGATCTCCTCACCGCCGATGATGAGGGGGATCTCGATGGTGGTCTCCGTCATCTCCTTGAGCCGGGCCTTCAGGGCCGCGCGCTCGGGGCTGCGGGGAGCGTAGGAGAGGACGGGCTCGTTGACCGGTGGGGGTACCTTCACGTTACCGCTCATGGTGGGTCTTCTTGGGATAGATCGATTCGGAGCCGGGAGCCGTCGCGCGAGCCTGCAAGAGCAAGGAAAGGGCGGGGGAACCAGTCGTTCTCCCGCCCCCGCTGGGCCTCTCCGGCGCAAGAATTGGCACGAGGGGAATCTCACCTTCGAGAGATCCTCACGCAACCGCTTCCGGCCCCCTTCGGGTGTGGAAAGGACGGGGGGCACGCGCGGTTGGGATCCGACCTCGGATCCTGCCTGTTTCCGGGTGGCCGAGGGGGGGCGTGGATGTGGTGGAGTGCCGCCCGCCGCGGGAATCGCGCGCCGGTTCCGGGGGATGGACCATATCGGGCAAAACCCGGTAAAAGGGCTCGATGATGCAGCGCCCGAGGGTGCCACAAGCCGCGTGCAGACTGGCGATTTCAAGTTGACCCCCTTCCCGGGCGCCGGTAGATTTTTCGCGGTTTCCGGGCCCTCCGGGGCTTCCGACTCCGGAAGAGACAGCCGTTGGACATGACCGCCCGAGAGAAGATCCTGGAGGTGCTCGACGCGATACGCCCGGCGATCCAGGCCGACGGCGGGGACGTCGAGCTGCTGGCCTACCGCGAGGCTGAAGGCGTCGTCGAGGTGCGGCTGCTGGGTGCGTGTGAGTCCTGCCCCATCTCCCTGATGACGCTTCGGGAAGGCATCGAGCGGCGTCTCAAGAGCACGGTTCCGGGCATCATCGCGGTGACCGCCTCTTGAGCGGTCCCCCGCGTCGACGGTAGCGTCCCGCGCAGCCACACTCCTGTGAATTGGTTTGAGATATGAGCATAGACGAGCTCCGCGGCTCGGTGATGGCAGCCCTCTCCCGTGTCGCCCACCCCCGGACCGGCCAGGACCTCGTGTCCGGCGGACACGTCCAGAACGTAGAGATCGGTGAGGACGGCGAGGTGCGCTTCGCCTTTCTCCTGCGCCCCGAGGATCCGGGGGACCTGGTGAAGGTGGTCCGGGGCGCCGTCGAGGCGATTCCCGGCGTCTCCTCCGTGAAGATCAACGTGCAGCTCCCCCAGATGGCGGCGAGCGGTGGGGGTGGGAGGCACGGCGGACTCAAGCCCGGCTCGGTGCCCGCGCCCACCCCGAAGCCGGGGGTGCTCACCCAGGTGGGCCACGTGATTGCGGTGAGCTCGGGAAAGGGGGGCGTGGGCAAGTCGATGGTGGCGTCCAATCTGGCCGCCGCGCTGGCCGCGCGTGGGCTCCGGGTGGGGTTGCTGGACGCGGACATCTATGGGCCCAACATCCCCCTGATGTTCGGCGAGACGCGAAAGCCGCGCGTCACGGGCGAGAAGGGCAGAGAGATGATCGAGCCCCTCGAGGCCCACGGCGTACGCCTCATGAGCCTCGGCTTCCTCCTGGACAAGGAGCAGCCCGCCATCATGCGGGGGCCGCTCATCTCCGGGATACTGAAGCAGTTCCTGGAGCAGGTGGCATGGGGGCCGCTGGACACCATGGTGGTGGACATGCCTCCCGGAACCGGCGACGCCCAGCTCTCGCTGGTTCAGTCCATCGACCTGGACGGAGCCGTCATGGTGACGACGCCTCAGGAGGTGTCCACCGGAGACGTGCGGCGCGGCGTGAAGATGTTCGAGCGCGTGAACACGCGCGTGCTGGGGATCGTGGAGAACATGAGCGGCTTCGTGTGCCCGCACTGCGGAGAGCCGGTGGACGTCTTCGGCTCCGGGGGGGGAGAGCGTCTCGCCGCCGAGATGAAGCTCCCGTTCCTGGGTCGTGTGCCGTTGGACCCCGCCGTGCGGAAGGCCGGAGACGAGGGACGCCCCACCGTGGTGGCCGCGCCCGAATCCCCTGCGGGTAAGGCGCTCTTCGAGGTGACCCGCGTCGTGGAAGAAGCGCTGCAGGCCCTGCGCTAGCGTCCTACGTCGGAGGGGTTACTCGCCCTCGAGCCACTTCCTGTCGGCCGAGGACAAGGAGTTCTTGCCCCGCACCTTCTCTACGACCTTCAGCACGATCCAGCCCACCAGGAGGATCGGGGCCACCTTCGTGAGCAGGAACATGGCGAGGCCGAACGTCAGGGAGAACACCACTCCCACGATGGACAGCACGACTCCCGCCACGATGAGGGTCAGGAGACCCACGGCGAAAAACGTCAACAGTGTGCCGATCATCGTTTCTACCTCCCCTTATCGAATCTCCCGGGGGGACGCTCAGCGGACCCACACCACCTTGACGCTGCCGAACGCGGCGTTCAGGTCGATGTCGATCTTGCGCTTCGCCTTGTCCCAGTCGAGAGAGTAGTATCGGTCGCCCCGCTTCACCAAACCCTCGGAGTCGAGGGAGGTGAGGAAGCTGTCCTTGTGCAGGCTCACACCGAGCCCTTCGGGAAAACGGAGCTCCAGCGAGCCGAGTCCCATGTTCACCTTTACGTCGGCATCGCGCTGCCAGTTCCCGTCGAACCCCAGCGTCACCGACCCCACGCCGGCCGAGACGTCGATGTCGTCGGCGTTGAGGTTGCCGAGATGGCGGGCCTCGAAATCCGCCGCGCCCACCTCGAATGTCGCCTTCTCCATTCTCACGGCATTGAGCTCGGAGATGTCCACGGTGGACTCCGACGCGCCGGTTCCCAGCTCCAGCCGCGTCAGGGAGAGCCCTCCCAGGTCCAGGTCCGCGCGCACCGCGCCGAACTTCAGGTCCAGGTCCATAGGCACGTTCCGGGCCAACCGGAGGTCCATCGAGCCCTCGGAGCGTTTCTTTCCCAGGTGGACCGAGTTGCCCACCGACTCGACACCGAGGCGGAGCTCGTTCCCCTCGTACTGCGCCTGCGGCCGAAAGGAGTCCTCGTCGTACCGGAGCTGCATGCGATAGAGCATGCCCGCGGCGGCGGGGCCCATGCTGAAAGCTCCGGCCCCGTAGGTCACCTTCACGTCCAGGCTCTTCTCCCCGCTCATCACACGGGACATGGTCACCGTGCGCCAGCTCTGGGCGGCCGTCGCGGCGGGCAAGAAGGCGGCCGAGGTCAGGACGGCCGCGAGCACCCGGCGTCCGAGTGCCGCGGACATTCGGTCGCGAGGCCTACGCATCTCCGTCCTCCCGAGGCCCGGAGCTTTCATCGGCGTCAGGCTCCGCCGTGGCGCTTGCGGCAGGGGACGAGACGTTCCCCTGGTCCACATCGACGTCGACGGAGCTCTCCCAACTGGCGTCGTACGGTCCCGGGTACGTGCTCCCGCGACGCCCCCCCCGCGTGAGGATCACGGCACCGAATCCGATCTGGATCGCGACGATGCCGAGCATCACGCCCACGAAGGTCAGCAGCCCGCGCACGAGGCCGAAGAACGGCACCACGTACAGGACATGGGCGGCCATGAACGCCGCACCCAGGGCCACGAGCCCTCCGGCGATGGCGTAGACGGGGTTCGACTTGCGGATCCACCCCGTATACCGGTACTCGCTGTCGGCAAGCCACTCGCCCACGTTCCTGGCCACCGCCAGGTACCCCAGGATGCCGGCGGCCACCGCCGCCAGCGGGAAGAGCGGGATCCAGGCGATCATCACCGGGATGCCCACGATGGACACCGCCAGGGCCACCATTCCGAGGATCCAGACCGGAATCAACAGGAAGGTGCCCGCCACCCCCACGAGCGCGGAGCGCCCGGGGCTCCGGCGCGCGGTCTCGGCGACGGTGTCGAGCTTGTCTCCCGCGAAGGAGACCACGCCCATGCCGATGAGGGCGAGGACGAGGATCGTCACCAGGTCCCCGATGAGCCCTCCCACTGCGTTGAAGATCCCCCGGAAGGGAGCGAAGAGCGAGCGGGACGGATGGGTGTGCACGCGCGTGGCGGCGCGGAGCTGCTCGCGCATCTCGCTGCGGAGCTCGTTGCGCACCTCGTCCCGGATGTGGGCCCGGGTGGCGCTGTCGACGGAGCTCTCGCCCATGGACACGTTGACGACCCGGCCCCCGACGGAGCCACCGTCGCGCTGCAGGCTGGAGTCCGCCAACCGGACGTCACCCGTGACGTGGCTCCCCTCCGCCAGCTCCAGTGTGCCTCCCACCACCACAATGTCGCCGTCCACGGTGCCCGCGACGCGGGCGTCGCCCTGGATGACCACCAGGCTTCCCTTCACCGTGTCGTCGGCCGCGACGTTCACGTCCTCGCCGACGTGGAGCTGGGTGTTCTTCCCCAGGCCCTTGAGGGCCTGCTCGAACACCCCGAGGTGGCCGGCCTGGCTCAGCAGGGCGCGGGCCGTCGCTCCCTGGGCTCCCTCCTGGGCGCCGCCCTGCCCCGCGGAGAGGGAGACGCCCGCTTTCGGCGCCTCCGTGCGGGTGCCGGTGGACCCCGTGAGGGCGCCGTGGAGAGCGGTGGCGATCCGCCCTGCCACGCCCTCCTCGTCTCCCTTCAGGCCTTCCGGCGGAGACCAGTCCCGGAGCATCCCGGCCAGAGCCCCGTCGTCGACGGCGACGGCACCCGCCAGGAGAGTCCGCCAGGCCGTATCCAGGCCGTCCGCGGGCTGATAGCTGCCCACGGTCTGGCCGTCGATGACGACGGAGCCGTCATGGAGGGCGATCTCCAGAGGATTGCCGTGGGCGAACTCCAGGCGGAGCGTCGCCTCCGACTTCCCTACCGACACCTCCTTGGAGAGCACGGAGCGCGTTTGTGCCCACGCGCCGGCAGGCACCAGGAGTACCCCAAGGCCCAGGGCCAGCAGGCCCCTACGAGAGCGAAGCATGTGCGTACCCACCCTCCGCCCGGCGGGCGGAGACGAGGTTCCGGTAGAGCACCCATACGGCGGACACGGTGCCCAGCGAGAAGAACAGGAAGACCGCCGCCAGCGTCCACGGCGAATGCACGAGGGACCCGAGGAACGAATACACTCCGAAGAGGCCCTCGCTCTCCAGCGCGGTCTTCGACACGGCTCCCCAGGCGGCGGCGGCGAGGCCGGAGCCCTTCCACCAGGCGAAGGAAGCCAGAGTGCCCGGCGTGATGCCCGGACGCGTGAAGATCGTCCAGAGGAGCAGCCCGAGGATCACGGCCGGCGTGACCGCCACACCGTAGACGGCGGCCCAGGCCCTTCGGGTTCTGGGCACGATCCGCCCAGCCGCCGCCAGCGCCTGCCGCCACTCCGGCACCCGCACCCGGGCCGGCCGGGCCACCGTCACGTGCGCCATCACCCGTTCGGCGAAGCCGTCCCCGGGGACCAGCCTGGGCACCTGCCCCAGACGAGCCGCGAGGACGCGCCACCCGGCGACTTCCTTCGTGCACGACGGGCACGTGTCGAGGTGGGCGCGCACGCGGGCGGCCCTCTGATGCGGAAGCGCCCCGTCCACGAAGTCCTGAAGGCGTTCAGAGGTGGGATGCCGCGCCGTGCGGCCGAAGCCCAGCAGCGCCGCCGCCCGGGCTGCCCAGGGAAGCGGTTGCGGAGCCCGTACCGCCGCCAGGACCCGGTCCTGGAAGCCTGCGGCCGGAGCCAGCGCGGGCAGCTCGCCGAGCTCGTCGAAGAGGAGCCGCCACCCGTCGAGCTCCGCCGCGCAGCGGGCGCACGACGCCAGGTGCTCCTCGACCCGGGCGCGCTCTCCCCTGGAGAGCTCGCCCTCGAGGAGGGCCTGGAGCGTCTCAGCGCCCAGATGCCCGTCAAGTGCCCGGTTCGTCACGGAAGGACTCCTCTTGCTGTGTTCCGTCCGTCCCTACGGCAGGCGTTCGGGTTGGGTTTCATGACCGGACCTCCCGGTGGAGCCGTGGGCGCCCGGCCATTCGTCCCTGTGGCACAACGTCGTTCATGGGATCGACACCTCAAGTCGTCAGGTGTGCGAGACGCTCTTTGAGCTCGTTCCTCGCCCGGTGCAGGTAGGTCTTCACGGTGCCCAGCGGTAGCCCCATGATCTCGGCGATCTCGTCGTAGGCGTATCCCTCGACATGACGCAGCAGGATCACGGTCCTGTACTCCTCCCGGAGCTGGCCGATGGCTTCTTCGATCTGTCCGCCGAGCTCCTTGTGCTCCAGGTACTCGTGGGGGTTCTCGTCGTGGGATTCGACCACCAGCCGCGTCTGGCTGAGCTCGTCCTGCGACGTCGCGTTGGGAGAGCCGTGGATGGACACGGTGCTCAGCTTGCGCTTGCGCAGGTGATCGATGGTGTGGTTGTTGGCGATCTTGAAGATCCAGTTGCTGAACTTGTAGCTGGTGTTGTAGCTGCCGATGGCGTTGAAGGCCCGGATGAACGCCTCCTGCGCCAGGTCCTCGGCCAGCGTGCGGTCCCGCACCATGCGGTAGATCAGGGAGAATACCGGTCGCTCGTACCGCGAGAGCAACTCGCGGAACGCCCCCTCGCGGCCCTTGGCCGCGAGGGCAGCCAGCTCCCGATCATCCAGCTGGGTGTATTCCAGAGCGGGCAGCCCTCTCGCGTCCGGCCGAGGTTGCACGTGCCACCGGAGGGTGGCGTGAGTGAGGGAAGCGGCGTCGGAGAGCATCGTGCCGCCCTACGCGGACGCCGCCCCGGCGGTTTCGAGGGCGCCGTTGAGCGCCCCCGACGGTTCCCCTAACTTCCGGCCCCGCCGTGCCGTGACGAGGGCGCCTCCCTCCGTCACCGACCCGTCAAGTCCGGGGCTTGCCGAATCTTACGCCGTCGGAGCGCGCCTGTCATGCCGTCAGAGGACCCCGCCACGCCGCAGGCCGGAGTCGCTCGCCAACGACAGGTTCAGCGCCTCTTCTCGGAGATCGCTCCCAGGTACGACCTCCTGAACCACGTGCTCAGCCTGAACGTGGACAGGGCGTGGCGCCGTCGGGCCGTGGACCTCCTGCGCTGGGAGCACGCGCGGGGAGGGCGCTACCTGGATGCCTGCGCCGGCACCTTCGATCTCGCTCTGGAGCTGTGCGGGCGTGCGGGCTTCGCGGGTCGCGTGGTGGCCGCCGACTTCGCCCAGCCCATGCTCCGGGAGGGGTCGGGCAAGCTCAGGTCGACGCCCGTCACCCCGGTGTGCGGGGACTCCCTCCACCTCCCCTTTCCGGCGGATACCTTCGACGGAGCCACCGTGGGCTTCGGCGTACGGAACCTCGCCGACCTTCCGGCCGGCCTCTCGGAGCTGAGGCGGGTGCTCAGGCCCGGCGCCCGGCTCGTCGTGTTGGAGTTCACGACGCCCCCGAACCCCCTGGTGCGGTGGAGCTACCTCTTCTACTTCCACCGGATCCTGCCGGTGGCGGGGCGGGTCATATCCGGCCACCCCTGGGCGTACACGTACCTCCCCGAATCGGTGAAGGAGTTCCCCGGGCCCGCCGAGCTGGAAGGCCTGTTCCGGGAGGTCGGCTTCGGGGAGACCGGGCACCGCCTCCTCACCTTCGGGATCGCGGCTCTCCACTGGGGGGTGAAGTAACGCTTCCGCGGGCCTCCTGCCGGGAGGTCCCGCTCCGCCCTTCCCCCGCCGACGGCACGTCCAGCACGGTGAGGGGCCCCAGAGCCGCCAGGGCGGCGCGGCCGATGCGGTCCGGATCGCCCACCACCAGGATCGTCATCCGCGCTGGGTCCACATGGGCCCGGAAGACCTGGTTGACCATCTTCGGCGTGACGCCCTGGATGCCCTTCAGGTACTGCTCGAGCCAGTCCTCCCGAAGACCCTCCGAGAGATAGAACATCCTCCGCGAGACGATCTGTGCCGCGTCCTCGAAGTTGAAGACGAACCCGTTCACCTGCTGGTCGACCGCCGTCTTCACCTCGCCTGCGGAGGGAGGCGCATCGCGCATCCCGTCCATGATCTTCAGGATCAGGCGGATGGCGGCCACCGTGCTCTCCGGACGCGTGCGCGTCACCGCACCCATCAGCCCGTCTTGCCGGCGGGGCATGGTCCACAGCGAGGAAGCCGAGTACGCATACCCCTTCTCCGTACGCACCTGTGTCATCAGACGGCTGGACAGGCCGCCCCCGAGGATGTCGTTGCCGATCTGCGCGGCGAAGAAGGCCGGTTCGAGGCCGATGCGGACGTTCGTGGGTTGCGCCATGACGATGACGCTCTGATCCAGCTTGCGCGGGATGAGGAGGACGCCGGGTGTCCGCCGGATGTGGGGCGTGGGCCATGGTGGCAGAGGGGCGGAGCATGCGGGCCATCCCTTGAGCATGCGTTCCAGCAGGGGCTTCAGCTTCTCCCAGGACACGTCCCCGGTGGCGCCCAGGATGAGATTACCCGGACACACGATGCGGGCGTGGAGTCGCTCGAACACGCTTCGCGCCAGCTTCTCCGGAGCCAGATCCGACGCCTGCATCTGCCAGCCGACGGGGTGGTCTCCGTACATGAGCCGGTTGAACTCGGTGAAGGCCAGGAGCCCCGGGTCGTCGCCGCGACGCTGCACGCTCTCCATCTCCTGGCCGCGCCACACTTCCACCTGCGCCGAGTCGAAGCGCGGGGCGCGCATCATCTGCCCCCAGAGCCAGAGTGCCGTGTCCAGGTGGCTGGTGAGCGTGTTCATGCTCGAGGCCACGCTCTGGCCCCCGCCTCCGAACGACGTCTGGATCGCATAGTACTCCAGGAGCTCGTCCACGGAGTCCGGGGAGAGGGAGCGGGTGCCTCCGTATCGCAGCAGCGTCGGCAGGGCCGTCCCCGCGGCGTATTCGCTTCGGGGGAACAGCCCGTACCCGCCCTTGAAGCGCGCGAACACGCTCACCAGAGGCAGGGAGTGGTCCTCGAGGAACAGGACCGGCACGCCGGCCACCCGCTCGAGCTGCGGCTCGGCGGGATGGAAGGCGAGAGGAGGGAACCGCATGGTATCGGCGGCTACCCTGCCCACCGGGGCCTGGGCGGCCGCGGGGGAGGCTGTAGCCGCTGCCAGGACGACGGCGAGAACGAGGGCGGCACCCCGCCGCCCGGCGGCGGATCTCATGATCCGCCCTGCTCCCGCACCAGGGTGGCGACCGTACGGTTCTCCTGTGTGAAATAGCGCGCCGTCACCCGGCGAACGTCCGCGGGCGTCACGGCGCCCAGCCGGGTCGCGAACCGGAAGGTCTCGCGCCAGTCCCCGTACAGCGACGTCGATTGGGCCAGCTGGAAGGCGAGACCGAGGTTGGACACGAGACGCCGCAGGCTCCCCGCGGCCACCTGGTTCTTCACGCGCTCCAGCTCCGAAGGGGTGGGGCCGTCCGCCGCCAGGCGGGCGAGCTCGCGGTAGATGGCGGCCTCCACCTCCGCGGTCGTGTGCGGCGCCCGCGGCGTGGCCGCCACCTCGAAGAGGCGAGGATACCGGTCGCCGGGTCCGATGGAGGACGTCACGGAAGCAGCCAGGCGATCGCCCTCCACCAGGCGCCGATAGAGGCGGGAGGTACGGCCGCCGGTGAGGAGGCTGGTGAGCATCTCCAGCGCAGGCGCGTCGGGATCGTACACCGAGGGGACGTGCCAACCGATGCGGAGCTGGGGCTGGGCATCCCAGCGCACCACCACGCGGCGCTCTCCCCGTTGCGGGGGCTCCCTGGCCAGCACCGGCGGGGGGTCCTCGCCTCGGGGCACCGGTCCCAGGTACTCGTCCGCCCACGCGACGACCTTCGCCGGATCCACGTCCCCGACGACGGCCAACACGGCGTTGTTCGGACCGTAGAAGCGCCGGTAGTAATCCCTGACGTCGCGTCTCGTCAGGTTCTCCAGATCCGACGTGTAGCCGACGACGGGCTGGCGGTACGGATGCACCGTATACGCCGCCGCGAGCTCCGCCTCGTCCAGGAGCCCCGCGGGGTTGGTGTCGATGCGCATACGACGCTCCTCCGTCACCACGTTGCGCTCCGTGTAGAACTCGCGGAAGACGGCGTTGCGCATGAGGTCTCCCTCGAGCACGAACCAGAGCCGGGCGCGGTTCGAGGGAAGCTCCACGTAGTAGATCGTCGATTCGTTGGTGGTGGTGGCGTTGAGGCTCTCGGCCCCGGCCCGAGTCAGGATCCTGGAGTACTCGTTGGGCACGACGTAGGCGCCGGCGCTGTCCCCCAGGGCCGTGATGAACGCCGAGAGCCGGGCCACGGAGGCAGAATCGCCCAGGGCCCGGTCCCGGATCAGGGTGTCCTCGGCGGCGTCCTGGCGCGCGTAGAGGGCCCGCTCGGCGTTGATGTTGCGTGTGCCGACGGTGGTGGTCCCCTTGAAGAGAAGGTGCTCCAGCAGGTGGGTGGTCCCCGTGGTGCCCAGGTGCTCGTCCACGCCGCCGACCTGGTACAGCAGCACGAAGGAGACCGTCGGCGCCCCCTGTCGCCGCAGCACCAGGACCCGAAGGCCGTTGTCCAGGGTGCGCTCCTGCACCGGAAGGCGCTCGCCCGGGGTCGGGGCCGCCTGTGCCGGAGGCGCTGTCTGGGCCGGCGCCTGACCCGGTGCCGCCACGGCCGCCGCGACGACCGCGGCGAGAAGACACGCCGCGGAGGGAGGGCGGAGCGTCATGGGCGTCGCCCTCCGCCGCGACGGGGCTGGCAGGTCGGACAGTAGTACGCCGAACGGTTGGAGATCACCGTGCGCCGGAGCTCGGTGCCGCACGCGGGGCAGGGCTCGCCCTCGCGGCCGTACACGTGCAGGCGGCGGCCGTAGCCTCCGGCTTCGCCGTCCGCGTTGCGGTAGTCCCTGATGGTGGTTCCCCCATGGTCGATGGCCGCCTGGAGCACGCTCCGGATGGCCTCGTGCAGGCGCACGGCCTCCCGCCGCGTCACCGTGCGTGCGCGCCTGGCTGGATGGATTCCCGCCAGATGGAGCGCCTCGCTGGCGTAGATGTTCCCCACGCCTGCTATACGTCGCTGGTCCAGCAGCCATGACCGCACCGGGGAGACCGAGGCGCGCAGCGCCCTGAAGAGCCCCTCCCCGGTGAAGGCGTCCTCCAGGGGCTCCGGCCCCATGCGCGCCTGGCGCTCCGTCCAGGCATCCGCCTCGAGCACCTCCACGGTTCCGAAGCGTCGCTGATCATCGAAGACCAGAACACCGCCGGACCGGAAGCGGAAGCGCACCGCCGGGTGGGTCGGCACCGCCCCTCCGCGAGGGACCTCCCGGAAGCGCAGGAGGGTGCCCGTCATGCCCAGGTTCACCGCGATGACACGGCCGCCGTCGAGGAGGAGCAGAACGTTCTTCCCCCTGCGCCCTACGCCCTCGATGCGCCGCCCCCGGACGCGTGCGGCGAAGGCGCGAGGCGAAGCCCTGAGCACGTCGGGGTGCGGGACGTCCACGCCGCGTATGCGCTCGCCCGGCACGGTGCGGCGCAGACCGCGAACGATGGTCTCGGCTTCGGGGAGCTCGGGCATGGGTGGCGGGGGTGGGGGCTACGCGTTGGCCGACCCTGGCGCGCGGGCCAGCTCGCGCCACGCGATGTCGCGGCGGAAAAACGCCCCCTCGAAGGTCACGGCGGAGGCGGCCTCCCGGCTGCGCTTCGCCGCCTCCTCCACGTCGGCCCCCAGCGCCGTGACGGCGAGGACCCGGCCCCCGGACGTGACCAGCCGTTCACCCTCCTCCAGGGTGGTGCCCGCATGGAAGACCGCGACACCGTCACTCTCGAGCCCCCCGGGAATGTGGATCTCCTTGCCCTTCTCGTACGGGCCGGGATACCCGGCGGAGGCCATCACCGTGGTCACGGCGGCCCCCGCACGCCACCGGGCCGTACGTCCCCGCAGGGACCCTCCCTCCGCCACCGTGGCCAGCAGCTCCAGGAGCGACGATTCCATGAGCGGCAGCACCGCCTGCGTCTCGGGGTCGCCGAACCGGCAGTTGAACTCCACGACCTTGAGACCTTCCTTTGTGCTCATGAGACCGGCGTAGAGGAGTCCCTGGAAGGTGCACCCGTCCGCGGTCAGAGCGCGCAGTGTGGGCTCGAACACGCGCGTGCGCGCCTCGTGGAGCAACGCGGGCGTGACGATGGAGACCGGAGCATACGCGCCCATGCCGCCGGTGTTGGGGCCCACGTCGCCCTCGCCGACGCGCTTGTGGTCCTGGGAGGGCAGCAGGAGCAGCGGGAGGGTGCCGTCGCTCACCGCGAACATGGAGAGCTCCTCGCCCTCCATGAAGTCCTCCACCACCACCTCCCGGCCGGCCTCTCCGAAGGCGAGGTCTCCGAGCATGGAGCGGGCGGCGTCCACGGCCTCCTCAACGGTGGCGCACACCACGGCTCCCTTGCCGGCCGCGAGCCCCGACGCCTTCACCACCACCGGCGCGCCGTGCTCGCGCAGGTACGCTTCGGCGCCGGGCAAGTCGCGGAACGTGCGGTGCTCGGCCGTGGGCACGCCCGCATTCCTCATGAGATCCTTGGCGAAGGCCTTGCTGGACTCGATGCGGGCGGCCTCGCGGGTGGGTCCGAAGATCGGGAGGCCCTTGGCCCGGAAGCGATCGACGATGCCCGCGGCGAGGGGGCCCTCGGGCCCCACCACCGTGAGGTCGATGCGCTGCGACGCGGCCCACCCGGAGAGCGCCTCCACGTCGGTGGGGACGATGGGAACGGCCCTGGAGTGGGGAGCCATGCCGCCGTTGGGGCGGGTGGCGAAGATGTCCGCGTCAGGGGCGTCGCGCCGGAGCTTCCAGAGGAGGGCGTGCTCCCGCCCGCCGTTGCCCACGATGAGGATGCGCATGGGGCTCAAGATAAAGGGAAGGGGCGCCCGGGCCACCCGCCCGGCCGCCCCCTGTCGACTCCTTCGGTGCCCGCCCGGCGATCAGCCCTTGAACGTACCCATGAACTGCTCGCCCATGCGCTTGGCGGCGGCGGTCATGGTGTCGAGAAAGTCCTTGGCGCCGTCGGCGTACGCCTTGGCGGCCTCGCGCAGGTCATCCTGGTAGGCCCCGTCGGCATCCCCCCGGCGCGCGTACTCGCCACGGAGGATGCGGTCGTAATCACCGCCCTCGATCCACGTCCGCAGCTCGCTCACACGGATTACCCAGAAGGGGTGCGTCGAGCCGATGAGGTTGAGGATCTTGAAGACCTGGTCGGCGATGTCGCCGGCGTCACGATACTCCTCGGCCTGCACGATGAACTCCTGCAGGCTCGTCTCCTGATCGTTCCCGCCCCCGGCCATCTTCAGCATGGTGCGCATGACGACCTCGGAGTCCTGGATGGCCAGGAGTCCCGCCCGGTCGCTGGACAGCTCGCTCTTCCGGTTCCACTCCAGGAGGGCGACCAGCACCGCCCGCGCCGCCAACCCGACGATGGGGAAGCCCATCTGGGCGAGCTGGAGCAACAAGTACGTCATCGTCCGGTACAGGACGTGGTCGCTGAGGATGTGGCCGAGCTCGTGGCCCAGGATGTAGGCCAGCTGCTGGTCGTCGAGGAGCGCCACCGTGCCCGAGTTCAGGATGATGAACGGCGACTCCATGCCGTAGGCGCCGGCGTTGACGATGGGGGTCTGCGACACGTAGAGCGGATAGTCTTCGGGCGAGTCCAGCGTCTTCAACACGTCCTGGTACAGCCCGTGCACCCGCCCGAACTGGTTCGCGCTCACGCGCACGGCGTTGGCCTGGAAGGCCAGGCGGACGGGCTTCTCGCCGAAGAACCCGAAGAGCCTGCGCAGCACCTCGTCGAACACGGGGATCTTCCGAAGCGCCTGGAGGGCCGCCTTGTCGGCGGGGTGCTCCCACGCCCGGGGCGCGATGTCGGTGAGGATACGGCGTGCTCTCGCCTCCGTGTCGCCCTCCCCTGGGGCCCCGTCGGTACGGTTCTTATCGTCGGCCATTGTCACATCCCCTTGTGTGAGTTCCCCCGTCGCACCCCCACACCCACGCTCTCATGCGCCGCAGACCGCAGCGCAGGCGCTTGTGCCGAGAGGGGACCCGGGCGCTCGTTGTCCCTGACTACGGTGGGCCTCGACCCCGGGTTTCGTGTCTTCATGGGCTCTTCGGCCACTTCTACCCCAGGACGCGCTCCAGGTCCTCCAGCAGGTCGGCCTCGTCCTCGATGCCCACCGAGAGCCGCACCAGCCCGGGTGTGATGCCCATGGCGGCGCGCCGCTCCTCGGGCACCGAGGCGTGGGTCATGAGCGCAGGTACGCTGATGAGGGACTCGACTCCTCCCAGGCTCTCGGCCAGCGCGAATACCCGGCAGTGCTCCGTGAGGGACCGCGCGCGCTCGAGGGTGCCCACGTCCACGGAGACCATGCCGGTGAAGCCGTCCATCTGCCGGGCCGCCAGCTCGTGCTGCGGGTGGCCGGGCAGCCCGGGGTAGTAGACCCGGTCCACCCTGGGGTGCGCCTCCAGGTAGCGAGCCACCGCCAGGCCGTTGGCGTTGTGCTGGCGCATGCGCACGTGGAGCGTCTTGACGCCCCGGAGGGTGAGCCAGCAGTCCATGGGGCCGGGCACCGCGCCGGTGGACATCCGCAGGAAGAGCAGCTCTTCGGCCAGCGCTTCGTCCCTCACAGCCACGATCCCGTGGATGACGTCGCTGTGTCCGTTGATGTACTTGGTGGCCGAGTGGACGCTCAAGTCGGCGCCCAGCTCCAGGGGCCTCTGGTTGTACGGCGACGCGAAGGTGTTGTCCACGGAGAGGAGGGCGCCGGCGTCGTGGGCCACGGCGGCCACGGCCCGGATGTCGCAGATGCGCATCATCGGGTTCGTGGGTGTCTCGACGTGGACGAGCCTGGTGTTGGGCCGCAGCGCCGCCCGAACGGCTTCCGTGTCGCCGGAGTCCACATACGTGAAGTCGATGCCCAACCGGGCGAAGACCTTGTCGAACAACCGGGCGGTGCCTCCGTACGTGTTCTGCTCGCTCACCACGTGATCCCCTGCGGAGAGGCGCTTCACGATGGCCTCGATGGCCGCGAGGCCGGACGCGAAGGCCACGGCACGCGTCCCCGATTCGAGCTCGGCGATGTTGGCTTCCAGAGCTTCCCGCGTGGGGTTTGCGGTCCGTCCGTAGTCGTACGTGCCGCCCCTGGGCTCCCCCACGGCCGGCTGGACGTAGGTGGACGTCTGGAAGATGGGGGTCATGATGGCGCCGGTGACCGGCTCGGGGGTCACGCCAGCGTGGACGGCCCGGGTTCCGAACCGGGACCGGGGGGAGGGCTGCTCGGTCATCACGAGGGTGTCCTGGGATGGGCTCGGGGTGCTCCGGGATGTGCCGGATCGTCTGCGGACCGCTGCGTGCGTCTGCGTACCGCAGGGGGATCGCTCGAATGTGGCAATGTACCGGCGCCCCGTCGGGAGGCGCCACCGGGCCGACGCACCGCAGCTCCCCCGGCGGTGGGGAAACCGGCGGCGGGCGCGGTGGCCCCGGCATCCGGTGGGAAACATATGTGTTGACGACCCGGAACCCCGTGAAGCACAGTAGATTATATGGTCTCGTCGCCTCGAGCGGCGACGCCGACGCCCACCCCCTTTCTCTGAGGAACCCGTGACCCTCCTGCTCCCCCCAGATCTCATGGTGAGCGTGTCCGGCGTACGGGGCAGGGTGGGCACCACGCTCACGCCCGAGCTGATGGCGGGGATCGCGGCGGCGTTCGGGGCCTTTCTGCGGTCGGAGGGCGAGGACGGACCTGTCCTGGTGGGGCGGGATTCCCGGACCTCGGGCCCCATGCTGGCGCGAGCGGTGATCGCCGGCCTGCAGTCGGTGGGGTGCGACGTCGTGGACCTGGGCGTGGTGCCCACGCCCACGCTTCTCCTCGCGGTGGAGGATGCGGGAGCCGCCGGCGGGCTGGGCGTGACCGCCAGCCACAACCCCGCGGAGTGGAACGCGCTGAAGCTGGTCTCGGGAGAGGGCATCTTCCTGGACGCGGAGCGCTCCGCGCGGTTCCGGACGTACCTGGCGGAGGCCGACGCGCCGCGGGTCCCCTGGGACCGCCTGGGGTCCGTGAGCGCCGACGACGGCGCGTGGAAGCGGCACCTCGAGCGGATCCTCGCCCTGCCCTTTCTCGACGTGCCCGCCCTCCGGCGCCGGGGCCCGCACGTCGCGGTGGACTGCGTGCACGGGGCAGGGGGGCCACCCCTCACCGACGTCCTCGAGGCCCTGGGGTGTACCTGGACCGGGATCGGCATGGAGCCGGACGGTCTCTTTCCCCGGGATCCCGAGCCCACCGCGGCGAATCTGGCGGAGTTGGGCGCCCTGGTGAGGGAGACGGGGGCGGACATCGGTCTCGCCGTGGACCCCGACGTGGACCGCCTCTCCCTGGTGGACGAGACCGGACAGCCCATGGGCGAGGAGCTGACGCTGGCGCTGTCCGCGGCGGCGGTGCTCCGGCGCACGCCGGGACCCGTGGTCACGAACCTCTCCACCAGCCAGGTGGTGGACGACGTCGCCGGCGCCTTCGGGTGCAGCGTGATCCGCGCTCCCGTGGGCGAGGTCAACGTGGCCCGGAGGATGCAGAAGGAGCGAGCGGTGGTGGGAGGAGAGGGGAACGGAGGCGTGATCCTGCCCGCCCTTCATCACACCCGTGACGCGCCTCTCGCGGCCGCTCTGATCCTGCAGCACCTTGCAGACGAGGACGTTCCTCCGTCCCGGGCGGCGGCCCGGTGGCCCACGTACGCGATCGTGAAGCGGAAGCTCTCCTTTCCGCGGGAGACCCTGCCCGAGGCATACGAGGCCCTCGCCCGGGATCTGGATGCGCCGGAGCGCGACGACGGCGACGGGCTGCGCCTGGCGTGGCGCGGCCGGAGCTCGTGGCTGCACGTGCGCCCGTCCGGCACCGAGCCGGTGGTGCGCCTCATCGCCGAGGCGCCGAGGGCGGCGGAGGCGGAGGCGCTGGTGAAGCGGGCGGCGGCGGTCCTGGAGGGGGTGGCGTGAGGGAAGGGCGCCGCCACGGCGGTGCCCGGAGAACGGAACACTACGGAAGGCTGAACAGCAGACAGCGCACGAAACAGGGGAGGACAGCCGCATGTGCGGTATCGTAGGGTACGTGGGACCCAAAGAAGCTGCTCCTATCCTGCTCCAGGGCCTGAAGCGCCTGGAGTATCGCGGCTATGATTCCGCCGGCATCGCCCTGGTGAACGGCGGCACGCGGCTTCAGGTGGTGAAGAAGCCCGGGAAGATCGTCGCCCTCGAGGAGGCCCTGTCCTCCATCAAAGCGAAGGGGACGTGCGGTATCGCGCACACCCGCTGGGCGACCCACGGCGCGCCCACGGAGCCCAACGCGCACCCGCACACGTCGGCAGCCGGCGACATCGCTCTCGTCCACAACGGCATCGTCGAGAATGCCCAGACACTGCGCGCGCACCTGCGTGACCACGGCTTCGAGTTCCTCTCCGAGACCGACACCGAGACCATCGTCCACCTCGTCGACCACCTGTGGGACGACGGCATGGGCCTGGAGGACGCGGTGGCGGCGGCCCTCGCCCGGGTGGAGGGCACCTACGGCATCGCGGTGGTGTCCGCGCGGGATCCGCAGAAGATCGTCGTGGCACGGCGCGGGAGCCCTCTCCTCATCGGCGTGGGCGCCCAGGGCGAGATGCTGGCCGGCTCCGACGCCACGGCAGTCGTCGCGCACACCCGGGACGTCGTCTACCTGAACGACGGGGACTACGCGGTGCTGACCCCAGACGGGTATCGCACGTTTCACCTCGACCACGGAGAGGTGCGCCGCTCCGTGGAGCGTGTGACGTGGGACGTGGGCGCCATAGAGAAGGGCGGTTATCCGCACTTCATGCTCAAGGAGATCTTCGAGCAGCCCTCGAGCCTGCGTGACGTCATGCGCGGTCGCTTGTTGGAGGAGAACGGAGACGCCCGGCTGGGCGGCATCGCGGCCCACCAGTTCGACCTGGGACGCGTGCGTCGCATCGTCATCACCGCATGCGGCACGAGCTGGCATGCCGGACTCGTCGGCGAATACATGCTGGAAGAGCTGGCGCGCATGCCGGTGGACGTCGAGTACGCCTCGGAGTTCCGGTACCGCAGCCCGGTGCTGGAGGAGGGGACCCTCGCCCTGGCCATCAGCCAGTCCGGCGAGACGGCGGACACGCTGGCGGCGCTGCGGGAGGCGCGGCAGCGCGGGGCCACCACCATGGGCGTGGTGAACGTCGTGGGGTCGGCCATCGCCCGCGACACGGACTTCGGCGTCTACCTGCACGCGGGCCCGGAGATCGGGGTGGCGTCCACCAAGGCGTTCACCAGCCAGATGGTGGCGCTGGCCCTCTTCACGCTGCACATGGGACGCCGCCGGCACCTCTCGGTGGTGCAGGGCAAGGAGATGGTCGAGGCTCTCCGCCGCCTCCCCGACCAGGTCGAGGAGGTGCTGGGGCTGAACGACCAGGTGCGGGCCCTGGCCGAGGAGTACGCCGACTGCGGGAACTTCCTGTATCTGGGACGGGGCTATCAGTTCCCGGTTGCCCTGGAGGGCGCCCTCAAGCTCAAGGAGGTGAGCTACATCCACGCCGAGGGATATCCGGCGGCCGAGATGAAGCACGGCCCCATCGCGCTCATCGACGACGACATGCCGGTGGTGTTCCTCGCGCCCCGCGACCAGGTGTACCAGAAGGTCCTGTCGAACATCGAGGAGGTGAACGCGCGGGGTGGGCGCATCATCGCGGTGGTGAGCGACGGCGACACCGAGCTGAAGTCCAAGGTCGATCACGTCATCAGGGTGCCGCAGACGATTCCGTGCCTCCTCCCGGTGCTCACCACGGTGCCCCTGCAGCTCCTGGCCTACCACATGGCGGTGCTTCGTGGCGCCGACGTGGACCAGCCGCGCAATCTGGCCAAGTCCGTCACCGTCGAGTGAGCCCCGGGGGGCGGAGAGGGGTGCGGCGAGCGTGAGGGTCGTCCTGCAGCGGGTGGCGCGCGCCCGGGTTACCGTCGCGGGCAGAACGACGGGTGAGATCGGCCGTGGTCACGTGCTGCTGGTGGGATTTCGCGACGGCGACGGCGATGCCCAGCTCGAGTGGATGGCGGACAAGGTGCTCGGCCTTCGCGTCTTCGGCGATTCCCAGGGGAAGATGAACCTGGCTCTCGAGGAGATCGGCGGTGACCTGCTGGTGGTGAGCCAGTTCACCCTGTACGGAGACACGCGCAAGGGGCGACGTCCCAGCTTCGTCGGCGCCGCGGCGCCGGAGGTGGCGGAGCCCCTGTACCGGCGCTTCGTGGGAGTGCTGCGCGAGCGCGCGCCCGGCCGGGTGGAGACCGGCGAGTTCGGCGCCAT
>Ga0316583_10000031_pt1 | contig 26498 bp, 18 predicted proteins | sample J_170502JBrBrA_D_FD_204513 | JGI IMG/M metagenome (GOLD analysis project Ga0316583, IMG submission 204513) | Rhizosphere microbial communities from salt marsh grasses in Alabama, United States - J_170502JBrBrA | ecosystem: Host-associated > Plants > Roots > Rhizosphere | place: USA: Alabama... | reverse complement strand
CAACCAGATACCGTTCGTTGAGAAAGAAGAGTAGCATAGTTGGTATAGTCACCAGTACGGATGCAGATAACCGGGATCAATAACAAGAATGACCAAAATCCAGTATCAGAGTTCGGAAGAGCAACTGATGTCAGAAAGTAGGTATTTTTGTCCTCAATAAGTCAGCCTCAATCAGTAAGTCAGACCGGTCCAAAATGAGTAAACTGGGCGGGCGGGCAATCGATTCGAAGCAAAAAGTACTTCACGATTGGATTTCAGATTCTGGTTCCGCTATCTCAAAAGAAGAAGTTCTCTTTCCATAACACTACACCCTCCTTCCACTCGTTCTTTCGAATCACACACAGACCATTGCCTATCCTTCCATTCCGGCGGTATCCAAGCTGCGTTGAGGTGCATTCTGATGTGGCGGTGCATATCAAGTAGCCCAATTTTTCCTGGACCAAATGGACAAGAGTATACTAAGCTTGCCTAGCTGCATAGTGGCAGGGAAAAAGTTTGGACGTCGACTAGAAAGAAGAAACTGGACTTTGGAAAAAGCCTAGGTGCGCACGAAAGGAAAGCTCTCTGGCAGGCTTAGTAGTTCGATTAGGCTTGGATAAGCTGGGCGAACCCCCATGCCATGAATCATACTCGTCACCCGGAAAAGTGGAATTCCTCGTCCGATCTGTAGTGCCCGGTCCTACGTTCCTCCTATCACCAAAGCTGTTTGAACTTCCTTTTCACATCAACTTGCACTAGCGAACCGAACATGAATTAATGAACCGGCAGAAAGGCCTATCACCCTCATCTCTTCCGGCACTAGCTCACTTCTCCGTTCTGAACTACCGAACTTCTTTCTCCTCGCCAAATTAGAGTGAGGGAAACGAGCGGAAGACTTGGTTAGAGTCAGATAAGGCCTACTCCTAAGCGTTGATAAGATCCGAATCCCCCAGCCGGCGAGAAGGAAGTTTGGAGCCTTATAGTCTGACCTCCTCTATTATCTCCGAATCTCTATCTATGAGTGACTAATATTTCCGAACGGAGTCTTTCTGCCAGCAATCCAGTGAGTTCCTTTCTGTCAGTTGGTTTGATCCCTTTGAGCTGTAGTGCATGAAGGCCAGTCTGATAGTTGCCTTATACCCTTTCGAAAGAAAGCTAGCGTAGAAGTCACAGTTATCGAACTTTTCATTTCGGCCAATCCAGTAATATAAGAAAAGACATTGACGGTAAGACTTGCAAGTATAGCAGCGAATCCTTCAAACAGGGAGGCGATAGGAGGTCATACAGAAATGGTTTGAAGGCTATAGACTGATTTATGAGTTCAGTTCTTTATCTAAGACCATCAGTAGAGGTAGTCCAGTTAGCCTGTTAGCCTGCCGGCGTTTTGATTAGCCAGTATTAATTTGTTTGATTCGTTAGATCAGATTGATTTGTTTTCGCCCTTTTCCTGCGAGTAGGAGATATGCCTGCAAGTTTGGGAAGGCAGCCTTTTAGTTGTGTTAGTCGTATACTCGGTAGTTCCAGTTGGAAAGCTAGCAAGCAAGTCAACAAAATAGGAATGCTCCTTCCGAAAGCTTTATCATAGAATAGTTTTTGGTTTTTTATCATAGCATAGTAAGTAGACATCTAGTAATAAATAACAACCTCTCTTTCTTTTTTCTATTTATAGCTAAGACTAGGGTGAAGGTATCTCAAGTCCAACAGTAAGGGAAGAAAGAGTAATAATCTAGGGAAAAGCTGAGTTTGAGTTGTATAATACGTTAATGAAATAAAGAGCGAGTATATAGCGTGCACTTTCCTTTTATCAAGTTGCCCATCACTACCATCTCCGGCTCCCTTTTTAGTCCCTTATATAGATCCCAATGGGTCTGAGTGCACCCGGTCATCTTCAGAGGTCGGTCGAATTGCCTGGAAATGTCTACGAAAGAAGAAGCCAGCTTATCCAGTCCCTTATCGGCCAGCGAGCTCGTCGAGACTAGACTTTGGCACTGCTTGCATATTCTCATAAATAGTGTCTTTTTTGCATTTCTTTTTGTGAGACTCTATTCAGCTAGTATATCAAGGACTTATGAGAACTGCTAACAACTCGTAGTTCATTGAGTAGAAGAGTGCCCCCGAAATGATACCGGGGAGCACTCTTCCGCATAGACCGTACAACAACCTGAACCGCACAAGCCTGGGCTGGGCCTACCCCCATCCCGAGAGGAGCCGTATGAGGCGGAAACTCCACGTACGGTTTTGAAGCCGAGCCTTTACAGCAATGGCTTAGGGACCGATATGATGATTGGTTTAGGTAGGGCGGCCGTATAGTGGAAGCGAGCACCTGTAGGGATGAGTGCGTGAGAGCACAAAAACGCATGGGACTCACCCTTTCCTCGGGAATGGAGAAGGGAAACATAGCATGTCACAAGAGCGAGGCGAGGATACGATTTCCTACTTAGAGAGGGACGACTCGCGAGCCGGGCTTTGGAGATGAGGCTTTTTGGCGAAGCCAAGTCCATTTCGGGCCACCAAACCCTGCAACTTTTGAAAAGGACCGAGGAGTTGTCACACTCCCTGCCTTCCAACGGTGCCTAGAGGACGGGCCAGGCGCAGCAGAGCGACGACCTGGGAGCGGATTACCCACTTCAGGGGGACAGGAGACGGCCATCTCCAGGCACATCACGACCTACAGGCAAGACCGGCGAGACCCGGGGAGAAAACCCGATTGGGAGTCAGAGGATCCATAGTACCTGCAGCCTAACGCACTTCTTCTTCATCTTTTTGTGGATAAGGGATCTCTTTTCTGCAAGGGGAAGCAATCAGCGGAGCAGATTTGACTCGACACAACCTAACGATACATCCAATACCAATGATCTCGTGACTCGAATTTGATTGAGAGTGGAATCACTCCAAATCGCATTCATCCTCAATGACGTGAATAAAAAAAAAGCAAATTGATCTGATGGCTTCTATGCTCAGCTGGGAATTTCCCCACCCAATAGAATGAAAGAAAGAAATAGGGCGGGCAAGGTCTTGCCTCGAGCAAGTTTCTAGGAATTAGGTAGAGTAATATGCGCGGGCCAGGCATCAAAGAAGCTCTTTATTCATCTGAGCTCGAAATATCAACATCGAAAAGAGATCTAGGCGTCGACGAAATCCCACTTTCTTGATTACCTTCCTCCGACTTTCATCCAGATTGCTGCCCACCTGACGCGAACAAATGGGATTATGATGACTCAGGAATCTCCTCCGTAGCACTACTATGCACTCTGTTTCACGGTTAACTGGGAATTTCACTCTAATTATTGAAGAATTTGGCATTTCTTTCATTAAGTCTTTCTCGCTCATCTTTCTCATAGCCCGGCGTCTGAGAGCTAGGAGCGACCGGTCACCTCCCTAGCCCAGCCCGAGTCAAGAATCAAGTTCATACCACCTCGAACCTTGGTTGCTTCAAGCATGTAGAGAGTACGCTGAATACTGACTTTTCAATCTGATCTGTCTTTTTTCGTAGTTCATGATCATCGGTAATTTCCAGAAATGTTCATTTCCAAATATCAACCTTGTCATGGGATTTCTTGAGCATGACAGCAACCACGTATCAGAAGAGCAGATGAGCTAGAAATATCTGACGACTTGCATCACGAGCGTGCATCCCAATGCAAATTGGCTCCCCGCGAGAAAAGGTCCTTTGCATGGTCAAAGAAAGGGAGATCAACATAAAGGATGAGGGAAGTGCGGTAGGGTCTTCTAACTCCAGGAACTGCAAAAGGGATCCGCTAATTGCTTGATCTGCGGCTCTTGCCTCTGCATTTGGATTTGTGCGTGGAATAGTCTTCGCAAAGGACATATCAGAGACAAGTGTTGGGTTCCCAAACGCAAAATAAGTTGAGTCAATAGTTGGATGGGAATCTTTTTTGTGGTTTATGAGCGGAAGAATGAACAAGGAAGAAAGAATGTGAAGTGCTGCAGGGGCTCACCCATATCCCGACATCTTCATCTAGCGAGTACTTCTATTATCAGGCTTCAACCACCGGTGCTACGGGAGAGAAAGAAAGAAAAGACTGCCTTGCCTCTGAAGCTAGTATATTTTATACCTCCCAATGATGTTCCCGGGAAGAGAAAACGCAAGCCAAACTCTTTTTGAGTGGGAAGACAAACCAATAGATTGTGGTCCTTCATCCCTGAGTGCACTCATTGCCTCTTTTGCCCTAGAAACCATTCCTTTCTTTTCAGCTAGCAACTCCTCTATGCCGGTCCCTTCCTATGGAATTCAAGCCATCTCTTCCGTTAGCTTTATCTAGCCTTCTCGCTTGACTAACATGTTGACTTATACATGTCTAAGCAAGAATTGCAACATCCATCTCAGTCAAAGATATCTCTGTCATAAGGGGAAAGAAAGTTTCATTGAGTAGTATTATACGGTGGGCCCATGAAAGAATCGACCTGCCTGCCCCGTAGGCATATCCACAGGAGCGCACTCAGAAAGTTCCCAATAATGAGTTCATTCAGAAGATGCGAGCGCTGGGCCTTGAATTACCAGATTCCTCAGAAGGAAAGAGTTGAGGGCGGCAGCTTGCGTAAAGAGCGGAAAGAGCGTACAGGGCTTTTGGTTGAGTTGGAGGACGAGGCCTGAGACCTGCTCTTCCTACTGCTACTGCTCATGCTGCAAGACATTGCTTGTTGCGAACTGCTTTGTTCTCGAGGAGCTCACCCTTACCCTTCCGGCGCTTTCAAACATATAGGACATAGACGAATATATAAGAACAAGAAGTGAGAAAAGTCCATTAGAATGCTTGCCAACTGCCCTTGGTCTCATTGAGCTCCTTCGTGTCCGCCTTTCTCTTTTGGGAATTCTGTCTTTTGCTTAACACAAGCCTTTCCCTTTCTAGATAGAGATAGAGAAAGGTTAGGGCGGCAGCTTCATGCCAGACCCTGAACCACCGCGTACATCAGCCAAAAGACCTAGGCCGTGCTTTAGGCTACAAAACAGACTTAACCAATTGCGGCGCTTTCTTCGTCCCGGATCCCATGCTGACTAGTGAATTCGTTCTTTTCCCGCTAATCACTTCACGATCCCATTCCCCCGAAACCCGTTATTGCTAACCATAAGCTTTCTTCTTTTTTTCTACAGTATCAAACTCTTTTATAGCGCCGAAGTCAAGTGGGTGTCAAGCAGCTTATGGCGCATTTTGCATTTCATTTTGAAGTGTAGAGTTTGTTGATTGAATTTCCAAATAGAGTTTGGGAAAAACAGACAGAATAGACTATGACTCGAGAAAGAAATGTGATTGACTAAAGTGCAGAAGACAAGTACGTCATCAAGCAGCACTTATTCCAGAAACTAAGCAGATATCCAGGAAATCTAACTCACTTATCAAAAAAGTCAAGTTCGGGGCCAGGCGACCGACCCACTTTCTCCATACCTTTTGATCCTTTGTGCCGAAGCCCTTGCTTGCATGCTATAGAAGGACGAATTGGCGGGGTCGGCTATGACTTCGGTTCCTGCTTTGAGCCTTTAGAAGAGAAGGTTTTGGGAATGGGAGGACGACGAAACTAATAAGCCAGTGCGCCGAGATTCTCCCCTAGTACAAATGAGCCAAGGATTCTTCCAAGAGAGTACGCGAGCGCAACGAGCCACATAGATGGAAGTGGGTCATTTGTCAGTCAATACTGTGTTCCATGCCTGCTCTAAGCACATAGAAGTTGACTACCACTTCGTTCGTGACCTCGTCGTCGCGGGCAAATTGCTCATTCGACTTGTTCGTAGCAACAATCAAGTGGCGGACATTTTCACTAAAGGATTACCTGAACCAGCCTTCCTTTTCGCGGCAAACTGCTGTCTCCTGCCTGCCCAACGCTTCTATAAACTTCCAAAGAAATAGCAATCTCATTCCTTGCTTCTCCTTCTAGATAGACACCTTATAGGGGCTTGCAGTCAAGTCAAGGTATTCTCCTATCCTTCTATCTTATGGCTTAGGGGATTGCCTCAGCTATCTCATTCCCCAACCGGAATTCCAAATTGGAGACTGATTGAAGAAGCTAACTAGAGGACCTTGAAAGGCCTCTCCTATCTGTCAATAAGCACATCAACCAGTGTCCACCCGTCAGTCAGGGAAGAAAGAAGAGTGCACGAAATAAGAAAGAAGAAAAGCTGAAACAAAAGCCAAGCCATAGTTAGGGATAATAGTTAGCCATACGTTTTCACTGTTGGAAGGTCATACATGGAGACAATTCCGACAAAGGTTTTTTCTTGCAATGTCCCGGAATTGGAATGGTTTGATTGAGAGGACTACTGTTTAAGGAACAGGTGGACATCTCCATCATCCCCATTTCCTTTTCCTTTTCTGCAATTTCTTCTGTTTCGTTTCTTTCTCCTTTCGGATCCGTATCGGATTCTTCCTCATCTGCCTTCATAACCCGAATATTACCCTTCCTCCTTGCCTGGCAATTATGGCCGGGGACAAATTTCTCCTCACACCAATCAAACTTCCCTTCCTTGCGTCTTCTTTCTCTAATTGCTTCAATACTATCCTTCTCGGGTCGCGGGTCCAGAGAATTTACTGGTTTGCGATACGTTGTCCCTATGTACGCACGTCAAATGAAGAGTATCTGAGTCCAGGCTTTGGTGATAGAGTGATCGAGGTTCCTACTTTCACTACATCATTTGCTTCGACTTATAAGGTTCCTGTACCAGACTATTAGTATCGTAGCCTTCCTCATTGGATAGTAAGACATGCATTTTCCATAGATATTCAACATCCAAAGGAACATTGTAGAATGCTCTACTGATGGAACAGTCTTTAGGAGAACTTCCATGCATGAATCGTGTTCTATGTGAGTGAAGAAATTGGCCTCTTTCCACTGTTCATTGAATGGCTTGGGTAGAGGTGAGAGCATCCATCAAGTTCGCCGCTTTGATCTTTTTGCTTTCTCCTGTGACTTCAGCAATCTCCTAGTCGATCTTCCCACTTCGATATTATTGACTAGGGTTGGGGAAGACCTAGGCATTTCTTTCTGACTTATAGAATTGGATGATTCAGAAGTTGAAGTCAAGTCAGTTCTACGCTTCTCAGCCCTTTCGAACTTCACGAGATGCCATCACAGCCTATTCCGAAAAGGTGCCAATCAAGCTCTAAAGTAATCGCCTTTCTTTCCCTCTTTTAGCTAGGTTATTTGAACTGAACCCAATCCCATCCGTGCTATTTAGGTTATATTCTTTTGACCACTTATTCTGTTCGAAAACCATTTCTTTGTGGAGATCCTCTAGCCTTGTCAACCAAGCACATCATCTTTATGGAAGACCCCTCTCGAGCGAGTTGTAGTTGGCTTTCTTTCCCGTAACTGAAATGAAAACGAGCCTCCGTTACTTATTAATGCCAACTTTCCAAGCCCTCGTATACTTGACTTTGACTCTGGCGCATTGCCTGCTTTGCTCTTTTGCCATAAGCTCTTGACTTTCCTTTGCTTCGGAAAGCCTGAAACTCAGCTCAGCCCACTCAACATCCCACCCGAAGTGAAGAGAGTACCCCTTGGCCTTCAAAGGTGTCCCCCTTTCCCAACAAGCCTAGTTTCCAAATTGGTAAATGAATGCATTCAATCAATATTGGCATTGTGAAGTGGAATGCTTTCCACCAAAGTCCTACTGGAATGGAAGGAAGTAGACCGGGAGAAAAAGGCCGGAATCTCGTGAGCGTCGAAAGAATAGATTCATCTTCAAAAGCCGCCGTCCATAGGCAGTTGGGCGCATTCCATTAGGCTCTGGAAGTAGACTCTCAGTCCATACTAGGGCGCCGGTGGGTCATCAAGCCAGTCGATATCGCAGCCAGCTCTCTACGTACTCCTCCTGCCCGTTCGGTTCTTCCTATGGTCTAGCGCGAGATCCAATCATTCGCTATTTCGTCTTCCAGCTCAAAAGGAGGCTTTCTTGCAACCAACTGACACTGACCTCAAGGCAGACACCATAACCATAGCAACTGAGAACTCTCACCTGAGGCACGGAAGGAAAGGCGAGCTCCGAGTGAAGAGTTCCGATGACCCAAGCCTTCTGAAAGGGATGCGAGCAAGACAGGGATTGGAGCCGTGCTGATGCCAGGAGGGAGATGGCCTATCTTAGTAAGGGGCTTGGTAATAAAGGAAGTGATTTATATACTTACGAGAAAGACTTCCTAGCCATTTTGCTAGCGATTGAGAAATGGAGGCACTACTTTGAAGGCGGTTCACTATTGATAAGAACAGACCACAAAAGCCTTAAGCACTTGTCCGACCAAAAACTGTCACACCCCTTGCAATACAAGGTGCTAACTAAGCTACTAGGCCTGGATTACAAGATTCAATCAAAAAAGGGCTGACTAATAGAACAGCCGAGCCCTTTCAAGGAGGGGCGAGCCAGAGCAAGAAGGTCAATTGTCATAACTCAGCTGTGAGCTGGTGCCTGACTGGCTTAAGAAGGTCAAGAATAGCTATTTAGATGACGAGGAAGCCCAGGAATTGCTCTCTACACTAAGTCAGGAAGGTCTCAAGTAACTCACTTGAAAGCCTCCCCGGAGATGGTACTGGGACTGTCTTGGCACTGTCTTTTCCCCCCCTGAAATGGTAGTCGGATGGTCTACTTGCTCTCACCGGAACTGGTAATCGGACAGTTGACTTGGCCTCACCGGAACTGGTAATCGGAAGATCTACTTGGTCTCCCCGTAAGACGCCCTCCCTCTATCCGACTGATAGCCTTGATCATATGACTGAGAGGTAAGGTGTCGCATTCTAGGAGGTGAAGGGTCATACCTCCAAAGACCACGATGCAGCCTCTTCTGGTCCCTCTTTTAGTAGATTCTGCTAGGAAGATGAATGAAGACCGGGCTCTTTCTTTCACTTCTGACTTAGCCAGGCTGATACTTATCGTCGAGTACACTTACCCAGGCTAACACTTCTCGTCGAGTACTAAGCTTCTGGCCCTCCTTTGACTGTGGGGTTAATCGGGTGAATCCTTCAAGGTCAACGTACGTAGCAGCAAGGATAGAGCCTCTTTCTTGTTATCGCTCGGTGACTCTTTCTCCTTCTCGCTCGGGAAAACAAAGACTCCAGATAGCCACTGTACTGGTCCTTCACACTGTACTGGACCTTAAGGCATTCTACCCTTCTCGAATCCCCGCCAACCACCACTGCATTGACCACTAAGAGTTGATCGGCTGGCAACTTCCCTACACAGATGGGGCTGTTCACTTCCGTACACAGAGATTGATTCATTCTTCCGAGTCTTATGAGCAAGAAGGAAGCCTTCATTCTTCGGAGTATTATGAGCAACCTACCTTCGTTGTTGTTCAGAAGTCAGTCTTGTTTGGTAAGACGGAATTGGACAAAGAGAGTGGTCGAGCGGCCCAAAAAAGACCTGAATTACAAGGGATAAGAGCTCCTCCCCTTATTTGTCTTTAAGGCTGGAATCCCGCTTTAAGGAGAACCGTCAAAGGCTGGAAAGAGGACTCACCTTCTCGTAGATTTGGTCAGTGAGAGCCACTTATTGATCGCCCGTTGCCCTTCTCGTAGATGGTGGGTATGGATTTCATAATGATAGATAAGTGGTATGGTGGTGGGGGATTTTCTGGACGGCATCCTCGTATCAACCCGGTAAACTAACAAAAGTCACGTCAAAGCGCTCTCGTCTCTAACCTCAAAAAAGCATATCCAGCCTAAGAGAGATGCTCATCGGATCTGAACGCTGAGTTGGGCAATTACTCCTATTCAACAGCGTTGAATTTATACGCATTCCTTCACGCTTGTCTTTCGTCGGACTTTGTGATCAAAAAACTCCGCAAATAGATGTTCACTCAAGGAGAGAAATGAGATGAAGTTTCTCGCCCATTCACCTCAGCTGGATTATGCTAGTACTCCCTTGAAGCAGTCAACAATGTTCTCAGCATTGTCAAATAGGCCCAAACTCAATTGATTGAGTCAGAGGCTTCGGACTAAGAAATTGGATCTCCCGGCATCTTCTCAAGCTTCAGATCCAGACGTTGACAAAGCAGATCTTTCAGAATCGGATCTGTCAGAAAAGAACCTAAATCGGCCTGTTTTTTTTCAGGTGACTCCTGGCGCAGTTTCTCCTACTGAAGATGTTAATGTCTGGGCTTTGATCAAGGTTTTCGAGCCCTTTCAAAGTTTCCCGTCTAGCCGTCTTTGAAAAGTCTGGGTGGTTATTGGCATATTAGTATAGAGAAAAGAGACTCTTGCTTTTGATATAGCTGTTGACCCTCTGGCATCTGAGTCCCTTGCATCCGAGACTTCTTCAACTTCCGCTTAACCCAGCACTGAAAGACCCCAAAAAGCCAGTTTCAGTTTCTGACTCCAGTTCCGCATTTTCCTCACCCAAAGAGTGGCCCAAAGATGTTTTCAATGACACTCGGTCTTTCTTCTTTCGTCAGGGATGGCAATAATTGATTAGAAGTCCAAATTTGACGAAATGAAATTCTCCTCGGGGTCTTTGTTATATAATGCTCGTATATCATAGAAAACCAGAGAAAAAACCTTTTCAGTTAATAGCCAATATGCTGGTCAGCGCGTATCACTTTTATAAGAAAAACAAATCACTATCTGAATTAGTATATCAAATTCCTACTTATTGAATTGAGGCTGTCATATTCTAAGTATACAATGGCTTACTTTTTTCTAGCTAAATGGCTAGCAAGATTTCTATAATTATGCAAGTCAAGTGCTCCTTCTGAACTTCAGGAAGAGCTGATTCTCAAAGCCCTTCTTCCTTACCTTAGGAAGTGGTAAGAAGATCGGGATTTTATGCTTTCTTAGCCTAGCCCTTGAATTTCACTTAACTTAACTTAACGGAGGAGAAAGGTCAATCGCTTTCAAATCAAGACAACTTCCCTTTTCAGTTCGATGAGAATCAAAAAGATCAAAGCCAGCGGATCAAAATGGTTTTCAAATTGGAAGCGGAATCAGCCTTAGTCAGATGCAAATCTTCCTCTTGGTACCAGTACCGGATTCAGATCTTATCCGGTGGAGATTTCCTTCTTTTTGATATCAAAGAAATAGAATAGGTCCTTTGAATTCTGTAATGTTTCAAATGCGGATTTTGCAACGAAAGGTAATAAGCCCTGGCCCGTAGAATTGGAAGGGAAAGCTTCTTCCGTAGAGGATCAAATTGATGGCGCCTAGTGTCTTCTCTGGTACCGCAGGATAATCCCGAATTGAATGAAAGACAGACTGGAATTGAGACTTGACTAGTCAAATGCCTAGTTCAGTAAAGTGCCCATAATCCAATATGGAAAAGGTACTTCAAAGCTACTATCCAGCCCAGCGGTTTCACCATCTCTTTCATTCCTTGGTCTAGTTTCTAGTTAGCCACTCTGGAATAAAGACATTCAAAAGAAAAGCACAGGATACGACTGACACAGCTTGGATGGCCCTTCCTCAAAGACAAAGTAGAGTGGCAAGAGCTCGTATATCACTATTCGGACAGTTCAATTCATAGTCTTCTCGCTAGGCCCCTCTTCCTGTACGAAAACAAAGCCAATCGGCGCGGGGCGCTCCTTTATTCATCTAAGAAGCTCCATCCTAACTGTCGAATGCATTGGAGCTGAATTCGTTCATTACCTTTGGCTATATAGAGTCTAGGAAGAGGAAAATGCGCAAGCATGAAGAGAGCAATCAACGTTTCAATCGTCTTATTATTCTTTCCTTTCGCGTTAGGACCCTTTCCTGCTCTTTCTTTAGGTATTAGTTGTAGTAGTGTCGGTATAGGAGAAGACAATTCCTAGCCTTTCGATTGAATCGATAGTTCCACCATCCGTCATAAAGGAATAGATTGGATTCCAGGTTGGACGGCAACTTTGGATTTCGGGGCATCTCCTCCAATCATGCCAGCCGAGTGGTAAAGAGAAGTTAGTCTCAAGTTTTGGATGGAAAGCGTTTGAGAAAGATAGAATATTGGATCGGGTTGAAGGGCTGAACCAAATAAACCATTACGGGAATGTTGACTAATGCACTCTTTTTCCTCCTATAGTCTTGATCTCCCACGAAAGGAACAAGCGAGAAAACTAAAGCGTTAGCGCACTCCAGCAAGACAAGAAAAGAAGGACAATATAGGAACTACTTCGAAGAGAGAATAACAATAAGGCAGTCGCAGGTACTCTATTCACCTTTGGTTTGGAACCCAATCCAGTGTGAAGGATCTCAATGCCCTGACCCCCGAAGGATGATGAAGAACAGCACGGATAAAGTGAAAACCTGACTTATCCCATTTACCAGAGTGGGATTCTCCAATGCTACTCGTATCAGGGCCCTGCCCTATTTGGAATCCCATCACTTTCACTCACATACTTACCACTTGGTTGCCCACCGACATACCCGAACTCAAAAAGGCTAATTCCGGGGCTCAAATCAAACAAGTAGCGTGGTCCACCCACACTCACGTACTTCAACCAATATTGCGGAATCAAACCTACTGTCAATAAGTGATGACTCGACACTCATCTTATCACAGTCTTTGACATCAACTACTCGGTTACTTAGCAACTCATGTCAGATCGCCCAGCTCACATGAAACGTCGTCCTACAAAAGAAGCTTTCCCCACTAGCAGCTAGCTACTACTGGTCTACATCCCTAAGGCAAACCTCAGCACTTCGGTAAGGAAGACACCCATCAAATGGAAGTTCTACCCAGCAGTCGACTCGGCTTTTGCTACCCGGTTGATCTCAGTTACTTCAAATCAACCCAAATTGGCATAATTCTACACTCAACGGATTTGCCTCATTTATTACTCAGGGGGATCGTGCGGCCCAGATGAACGAACACTCCGCACATCCGACCACTGTCTACATGTGTAGCTGACCACTGCGCACCTGGCTACTCGACCGACGGGTCAACCTGCATACTTCTGGAAGGAGCAAGCCTACACGGCGGACGGTTATGAACTTCACTAAGGGGACGAGGGATGCAAGTCAGCGACCGACATTCATTTCGTCCCCTTCCTTATCTATCATTTCGGAGTTCGGACTTTGTGATCAAAAAACTCCGAGTCCTCAAGTCACTGCAGAAAGGACGACTTTCTCAACTACTATTCGCTACTACCTAATACGGTTCTTCAAAACCGGTATATATCTATCTTGTCCCCATTAGTGTGTAGGCATTCGGAGATCAAAGAGGGGAATCCGGCATAGCCTAGACCTTCTAAGTAGCACCCCCGTAGCCTATCTCTTGACTGTCAGAAAGAAATCCCGCTTCTCTTCCTTAGAAGAGTGAGATAATCTTTTGACTGGTGCTTTCACTCATCCCGATCCTTTCATTCCCTTAAATGAGTCTTCCCCCGTCGGATTCCAGAAATGTCTCTTTTTTGTTGAGTACTCTTACTAGCAATCGGAACACTCTTTCGTGTATGAACCTGCAATGCTTCTTTCTGACCTAGTGCTTCCCTTGCCTGGTTTCAAAACTGAAACAGAGAGAGCTTCCCATCCCCCCAAAAGCCTATTACTTGGGACTCGCATCCCACAAACAAAAGCTAGTGAATCAATGATCGGGAAAAGAGCTGAATCCAAACTTTCTGGGTCAACTAGCAATAACCAGTGCGGATCTTCTCAATGGACGCGGTGCTAGTGTGAGTTTTGACTGACTGACTTTTCGCTCGCTGATCGAGTGGTGTGTATGATTGAATCAGTAAGCGGTTTTTTGCTATAATCAATACGCCCGCCCTTACGATCATAGCTAGTAGTCTTTTCGAGACTTTTCGATCCGCCGCAGCTACTTTCAGCCAATGATTCCTTCTTCTTTCTTTCCTGGCAAGCTCGAGATGAAATCAAAGAAGATTATCTCCCAGGCAGAGTTTGAACGGGAAGTAGCTCGATCAGTCTACACATAGGGCAAGAAGGCATTTTGGTATGCGTGAACGGCCGGGATTCGTCCTTTCGGGGATAGAGTACATTCTCCGGTTTCGGGTATGTCCAGGCGCCTTCCTTTTTCTTTGGGAAGCCAAAGAGCAAGTCATCGGCGTATCGAACCCAATAGAAGAAGCGCTCTCCCGTACTAAGGTATTGAAGTTTGCCCAACATCTGATCGAACCTATGGAGGAATAAGTTCAATAGAATTGGAGATATAGGGCAGCCCTGAGGGATCCCGAGACCCTCCACATTACACGTCTTGACATTGGAATCTATTATAGGCACTTTGAGGATCTGTTCTATAAGATCAACCAGCGTCAGTCTATCCGGAAAGAAATCGGTTCTCAGAAACGAGAGGAGCAGCGGTGGATCGATTCTCTCGAAGCACTTGACGAAATCGCATTGAATCGCCCGGTCAAGGGGTGGCCATTCATTGACTTCCCGAAAGAATGAGCCCGCTCCACGCCCTGGCCTAAAACCATGGGAATGCTCACTGAACTTTGAATCCCCATACTCGTGAAGAAGCTCTAACAAAGCTCCAAAAACGAAACGGTCCTCGTCCGCTGGTTTAGTGATTGGCCTGACCTGCCCAGGTTTGTTTGGCTTTGGCACGTCAAACCGAGACATTGAAGAAAACCTATAGGTCCCTCTCTCCAACTCCCCGAGCATCCTGTCGACGTCTGCTTCAGAGAATAGCTTCGTGTAAGCCTTTCGCTTTCCTAGTAAACGGACATATTGACACAGATCCATGATTCCCGGGTCTTTCATGAATCAACCCACCTACCAAAATACCCCTTCCGGCCCTCTCACACCCCGGCTTTTTCTGCCTTGTCTCCTCCTCCTCATACTCGCACCATGGTGGAGATTCGTTCGAAAATAGACCCAATATAAGAGTCAGTTTTCTTATTGGCCGTAGAGCATGGGACCTGGATGTACCCGACACCTCGATACCGTGGTCAACCACACCCCGGATTATCTATTATGGCGATCCCATATCAATTTCCTTCACCACACCAGAAGGTTGTTTTCTACGGCCCCATTCAGGACTACCACTCATTCGCCTCACTATTTGATCTGACCGCTTCCTAGCCCAATTCATGAGCTATTCCACTATCAGATTACCACTTCTATCCCAGCAGCCTTGCGAGTCCCTCCCGAAGGACAGATCGCCCAAAAAGCTTCCACCATAATTACCGGATTTCCCGAATCTCAGGCAGTACAGCATTACACCTCCAAGGTTCTGACGCCTAATATTTCTTCAATCACGATTGAGATCAGACGAACATTAACAGGTTTGCACCTATTATCTTCAGCCACTTACTTCTCCCATAACTACTTCGGATTCCTTGAAGCCAAAAGCTAGGAATTACTCCGAGGGTCAAGATTGACTTGTTGAACCCCTCGACTTTCCTCTCTTATAACCAGGATTCTGCTTTCGCTTCTGGAAATCAAGTTAGGGAGATTAGACTGACCATTGGTGAACCTTCTTCGGAATTTCTCGGCAATCCACCAAATTAACCTATCCGTAGACAAACCAATCCGGGTACAAAGGATCATCAAAGGGTAGAAAGAAATTCCACGCCCAGTAGCTATGCTGCCTATTCTCAATTCCTAGGAACGATGTCAAGATTCTTGATCTTCACTTCACTTATATGTCTATCTCACTTTGGTACTCTCAACACTTTCACCTTCCTCCAATTTACCGTGCTAGATTACTTTTCTAGACTCGACCACCAAGGCCTGGTCTCTAAACGGTATTCTCTTCGGGAGGTTATAGTGGGAGATACTGCCCCTTTACTTGGCCCCTTATCAGGATCTGACTTAGAATCCCTTACTGGGTGTGCCATCGGACAACCTAAAGTGTTCCTGGTGGCTAGCCAGTTCTTCCTTAGTGCTGCTTTGGCTGGGGCCACCATCTTATGACGGAGGTGTCGTTGCGTGGGTGGAAAGCTTACCCATCGCTTATAGGCTAGTCACCTTTTAGCCTTTCCTTCGGGATCTGCAGTTTTGTTTCTCTTTTCTCGCCAACCACCTGTTTCCAAATCTTTCGACCTAGTACACGCAGGCGGGCGGTTTGCCGGGATATAGCTGATCCGTCAGGCGAGAACCCTATTACTGTTCATTCCATACTTATCACTTTGTTTTTTGAATAGCTATGGAGTTGGTAGTAGCGATAGATTGATCCTCCGATTCCAATAAAGAAAAAGATAGAAGTTGACCAATAAATCAAGCCAAAAATCAGAATGCGCGTTGACGTATTGTATTTTCTTGATTAAGACAGAAGTTCAAGTTCATCACAATTCAAAAAAGTTCAGTCAAACCAGATAATGATGCTTTTCCGGTCTCCGGTCCTAAGCTACTTAGGCTTCCTCTTTTTCACAAAGTTGTTGAAAGGAAGGCCCTTAGTGTCTGCTAAGATGCTCCGGTTCATGACAAAGATGACTTTCTCCCCCTAATGGTCGAGCCTTTACCGAGAGCCCGTCTCAGTGAACCAAGCATTCAAATGAAACTGGGACTACGTACTACGCCCTCTCCTTATAAGGAAAGTCTTTATCGCTTTCTTCCTTCCCCCGGAGCTGTAGTTGATCTTGGCCCAGTAGCTCTAGCTTCTTATGCCTTTATGCTTTCATACCTTTATGGAGAGTACCCCCCCTCAGCTCACGTGAGAATCTGGACATAGAGAATGGAAAGGCAGCAGTGAATATGAAAAGAAGAAAGGACCTCAGTCACCACTACCAGTGATAGACTCTACGTATCTACGCCCCGCTATGCTCTTATTCACTCCGCGATTCCATAAGGGCGGCTCGGGCCAGTCTCACTCTTTGACTTCAAAAGAGGCACGCACAAGCCGACTCAGAGAAGTATGGCAGTGCGGGTAATGAAGACAAAAGAGTCAATCAAAGTACTCCACAAGTAATGAGACAGCCCTATATATGATTCTGAATAGAAAATCGAATATTGACCTGACCGGGTAGAACTTGAACTTAGAGAGCCTGGCGGAAAGGTGCAAGACCTAGCCCCCCTCCAAGAAGGAATGATTCTTGATCCCTTGGACTTGTCTCAACTAGAGGATCCGACTCCCTCCCGGCTAGCCGCCTTGGAAGAGCTGGCGTACGGGCCTGCCTAGTTTGATCAGAAAAGGGTGCTACTAGCTCAGTTCTTTTCTCCAACAAGAAAGAAGGAATAGCCTTTCCCAATAGGAAAGTATGCCAAGTGGATTGATTCTACTCCACTTTCCAGATTGGGAACGTGTAATTCCAATTTCTTGTTTAGTCCGTCCCCCGCTTCCCGGGGATCAATACCGATAGAAAGAAATGAACCATGTAACTGAGGATGGACAAAGGAGTGCTGAAATCAAGAGAAATTCAAGAGATAGATATGGCGTACGGGGCTCTTGGTTGGGATGAATGGAATGGGCTCACTGCCGGACATAGATAGGCTTGAAGATTCTCCAGTGAGTGAAGCTTTGTCTTAGACATGGTAGGCTCTGCGCTCTAGCGAGAAAAAAGATATGGTCACTGCCGCTCCTCAAAACCCATTTCTTGGTCGGGATAGGTGCTTCCTTGGCTAGCCATAGTAGCTCTTGCTTGGATTGAATTTCCAAAAGTGGGTTTGCTTGCTGGCCAATAGAAGCCATTCACTGCGCCACTCCAAAGATTCTTCTCGCTCGCGTTTGAACCCGGGGTGGGGCCAAGCCAAGTAAGTAATAAGGCTTTTGAAGCTTTGGCTAGTTACAGAAAGAAACAAACTCGAAGTCCGTCCGACATTATGAAGTCAGCGAGGGCGGAAAGCGTTGGAGCGATTGGACCTAGAAAAGCACCGAAAGCAAGTCTGGCTTTGGCACGTATGAGTAGCAGATCCGATTGACAGTTTACTTAGGCAAATAGGAGTCATAAGATGAAATAGGTTCAGAAAGCCGATTCCATCTATCATTTCGGACTTTTTTTAACATGAATTCCGATTGAATCGACATCGGATATTCATTTTCTCGAGTCAGATTCATCTGCAGCTCCTTCTTTCACACTTTGATTGCAGCATTCCTATGGCATTTCTTCTAGCACACCGGATGAATGTGCAGCTTATTCTATACCAGCTGATTCAATAGCCAGAGAGGAAATAGCAAGGGTTACGGATTCCATTGCTAGTCCAGCAAGAGCGTCGGATGGAACAAAACCTCTTCTTTCTTTCACTCATACTCTCACATCGGTGACTCAAGCAGCTTATTCGGTAACAACCGATTCTATCACAGCTGATTCAATCACAGCTGATACGATCACACCAACAAAGACTAGGACCGCTTACTGATGAAAGAAGAGCGGATAAGATCCACAAGTCAAGCGTTGAAGGCAAGAATTATGCTATTCTCCGATCGGGTGAAGTTTTTTAGTAAGCGCTTGATCGACCTTCACTTCCCACGGGAAATTCCTGGCGATCGCTTTTGGGAAAAAGAATCTCCTTCGCTTCCCCCCGACGATTCACTGCTTTAATGAGGGCCTTCTCTGTTCATTCATGTGCAGCTCTTTTTTTGAGACCTATGAGTGCACAAGCCCTTCTTTTTGACTCTCTCTTGCCCTTTAGGGAATTGCGGAGTGAATGAGTGCTACAAAACAAAGAAAGAAGGCCTGTCGCTGCCTACATGGAATTCCTCTTCATGCACACCTCCCATAAATAGTATATGGCGATAATCGGATGCGTCGTCTCCCTGGCTTCCTTCCTCCAGCAGATCTGTAGGCATTAATGAATAGAATAAAGACTGATAAGCATATTCCTTCCGCGCCACATTCAAGCTGCCGGAAAGAAAGGCTCCCGTTCGTGCCCTGTCAGAAGGAAAGTGAGAAAGGAAGGCATAGTGGAAAAGACTACCAGCTTATCTGTGCATGGATATATAAACTATTGGATTTGCGGCATTTGCTATTTGAGATGGATGCCCAGGTTGAGATTGAGAAGATGACATGGATGAAATGCATCGAATACAAGCTGTTCGAGAATCCTCTGCTTGAGAGGAAGATTCATAGTAGACTCCCCGAGCACAGAATAGCTTGTTCACGTTCAGAGGTAAAGGCGAGCACTTTCTTTTCTTTTGGACAGAATACGGCCTTTGCGCCGGGTCGGTCTTGACTTGATGCCGGAGAAAGGCCGGGTAGGGCTTGGGGCTGCTAGTCTTTTCGACGAATCCCTTGTTCTCAAATGCGCAGTTGCCAGATTACTCAAAGCCATTTGAAGTACACACGGATGCGGCGGAATCTCCAATGTTTTTGCCTGGTTATTGAATAAGACCGAATCTCGTGCAAATTCCATTTGAGGAGAAAAGACTTCCAGTTCCACATCTTGATCTCTTTATCTCTTATTTACCAAAAAAGAGATTTCGTTCCTCTTTGGGCTCTACTCTATAAGGCGGGCGGCTAATCTTGAGGCGTGAAAACAAAGAAAGAGCCTTGGCGACACTGCCATTGTATGCTAAACCTTCTTACCCTGACGAGGAATTGAAACCGTCGGAGACGAGTTCACTCCTAATTGGACTTTGTTCGGGTAGCAGAACTAGCGCTTAAGGTGCGGAGCGAACGGAACTTCTCAAGATTGCTTTTCTTTCAGAATCAGTTTCAGTTCTTGGTGTTAGGGCAGTAGCCTGCAAGGGCTTTCTCGATAGTAAGTCAGTAAGTCCATCCGGGTAGGAAGAGTAGCTACGACGTATGCCCTTCGGTTTAGAGGACTAGCTTTCTGGTCTGGTATAGACAAACCAAATTCCTTAGGTAGGATAGAGGTGTCGGTGCTTGAAAGACAGCAAGAGAAAGATCACTAGGTTCTGTGATCTGATTAATAGGGTTGGTTACCTAGTAGGTCAATTTGGATTTCAATCTAAGAGAAAAGGGAGATGGAAAGAAGAAGAAAGAAGGCGATTTGAGTCTTGCAGATGTCTAGGCTTTTGAGAAGAACTTATATCATAAGATCAGTGCTTGGCTTCTCAGTCGATTAATGAATGGAAATAGCAATCTGCAGTTCCATCCTCTTTTATGACGCTCCCCTCAATAGCTGCAGTTGAGAATCTCTTTCTTTTGAAATGCTAAATGTGCTGAGCATACTCGGGATAGGAATCATTACTCGCTTTGACAGCTCCTTCTATCTATGGCTTTCTTAGGCAACGAAGTTGGATTGAGGATCTGAGATATTCCAGGACGGTCAGATTATGGTACCTCTTGCTTCTTCCTTCGCTGATCACTTGTCTTCCGAGAGGCACTGAATTCTTCCTTTATACTACTACTTGGAGTAGCTTGCTTGATACTGAGAGTCAGGAGAATATGCTATTCTCTTTTTTCAATTTCGTTGACCAAGAGAAGTTGAAGCTCCATAAAGAATTTGTATCACTCCTACCATTACCAAACAAGGAGAAAATCTAGAATGAGCGCGAGGTAATAATTCCATATTGATCCGAATCAATCCATATGCTCCCATTTGAAAATACCAGCTAATAACATACATGTACTGTAATGTGCTTCTCCATGAGTATCTGGTAACCATGTGTGTAGGGGTATAACCGGCAATTTGACAGTATAAGCAATAAGGAAACCAAAGTAGAATATTATTTCTAACGAAATGGGATACGATTGATTAATTAATCTTTGAAAATGGAATGTTGGTTTATTTGAACCATATAAACCGATACTGAGAATTCCTACTAGCAAGAAAATAGAGCCACCTGCGAAAAGAAACTTAGTAGCTGAATAAAGACGTTTCTTCCCCCCCCCACATTGATAAAAGTAAGTAAACAGGAATGAATTCTAACTCCCACATTCTCAAAAAAAAGTCAAAGGTCTTGAGAAGAAAATCAGCCTATTCGCTAGACATTGTTAGCATTAGAAAATAGAAAAGTTGGGAACTTCGAGTAATTGGCCAAGCTGCTAAACTAGCTAAAGTAGTAAGAAATCCTGTCAGTCAAATAGGTCCTATGGAAAGTCCATCAATTCCTAACCTCCAGTGGAAATCAAATACATTTATCCATTTGATCACTCCTCTATACTTATGATTAGCGCGGGTGTCGGACTTTGTTTAAGGAGAAAGTACCACTCGGAACTCACGCAGAATGCAGTCGTAGCAGATCATCAATTGAGAGCTACCAGTTCCGACGTCAGGGCAGACAGGCGCGGGAATGAATGGGAAGTAGGAGTTTTGCACTACTGGATTCCGCACCCAAACCAAATAGCAGTTCAAATTAGGTTGACTTCCTGAGGTGAAAGAAAACAGACAATCCTCGCTTCGCAATAAAGACAATTTCCAGTCAGTCCTATATCTCTGAAGTCGACGTCCTCTATCTGATCATCTCCTTCTTCTATTGCGTACCACCAGTTCCAGCTGAAAGAAAGACCTTCCTTCCAAAACGTAGTTGGATTGCAGGAAGATCACAAGCCATTTGGCATCGTTCCTACAATCAGTATCATATTAGATTCCTTTTTGTCATCAGGATGAGTGCCACTTGACAAGCCGGGGTTGCCTCCATCTATAGTCCCAAGATTGCTTCTCATGGTACTCGAAGGAGATGCATGCTGGGCTAACCATCATGGAAGAATATGAATGGGCGGTTCACCTCAACCTATTCTTTGAGCTACCTCCGCTCCTCAGGAAGCAGATATGAATTAGTGGACCAATCTTCTGGTCGTATGAAGCTTACCGGAAGGCTACAATCATGCCTGAAAGAAAGTGGTACATGACGAACGATTCGATAGAAAGGGGATCTAGTCTCGGCGAGAAGCCTTCAGTCCCTATCCGGCGCAATGATGCCTGAAAGCAGAGAGAGGCTCATTTGCCACAGGCCTTGCATCATTACAAGCTGTCTAGAGGCATGTAACCAAAAGAAAGGCTTGACTAAAGAAAGAGTGGTTCAGTCTTTCAAAGCATTCGCTATAGATTGAGGGAGGGAAGTTGCCAAGTGGAAAGTCTGGTTTGGTTCAAAGGACGAAAGGGAGAAAAGACAGAGAGTCAAGGAAAGCCAAGGGCAGGAGACTCAGAAAGCGCCGCAGAGAATGAGAGTATATCAAAAGCCAAGCCCGGAGGAACTTTGGAGTTTTGCTTTGAATTTCTAGTGTTTCAAAAAGAGTAGTAGCCAAATCTGGTTCGTGATGAAACTGGGGCTGCTGATCGATAAGACTGAATTCCACAAAATAGGATTCCTTCCTGGTCAGCCCGTTTAGAAAGACTGATTCTTTGAGAACAGCTATTGAGATTGAAACAGTTTCATTCTTTACTGAGTTTTGACCATCACTCTACGCTTCTTCCTTTCTATATAGCTAGCCCGCTGAGTGAATTTAGAGGCCATTGACCTAACTCCCTATTCTGCTCCACCTGGCCTCAACAACAAACGATGAAGCTGATGGGTTGACCTTGAAGAAAGAAAATTGCTGCAGTTCTTGGAGCCGCTCATATGGCATGAGATCTAGCTTCTTGACTTCGTGAGACTTTCTTGGAAAAGCGGATGCAGTGACCCTTTCTTCGTACCTCTATGCCTTTTTTCATTCGATTAGCCCCAGTCACTTCGCCAATGTGCTTATCTTTTTCTTCTTGTTGTGTTGTAGGGGGATCCACATAAATAGACGCAGGCAGCGTTGTGAATTTTGAAGAGGAGGGGCTTCCTCTTTTAGAAAGACTGATCATAGACCAACTGAAAAACAAGTCAGAGAATAAGCTTCAAAGTAGGCACGTTTTCTTCTCTATTTGACGAATCCCTCTTTCTTCCTTCTTCCAGATTTGGCGAATCGCTTCTTTGGGCAAGTTCGGATGATGATGCTTTCAAGGTCCACAACTTCTTCCTTGGCCCGCACGCAGGGAGTCGGTTCTGAACTTCAATTCGCATCCCGGGCCTATCATATCAATGGGCAGGAGCGGGCAATAGGTCTAGTCTTTTTCTTGGAGATTGAAATCAAGCTTTCTCAGAGGCCTGGATGTGTTATGGCCAGTTGAGCCTATTTGCTGAGCGCAGGAAGTTTGCTACCTTAATGGTGTGGTTGAAGTTTCATCTCAAAACTGACCTTCTCCTCTGTCATCTCAGAGGTTTTTTGTGATTCTTGAAAAGGATCTGCTATACCTATACTTCCTGTCTCAGACTTTCAGACAAGATTCCCTTTCTCGCTTACTTACCCTGCCTCTCTTCTCTGTTGAACGAAAGGGCGTCTGGTTGAAAGAGAGTTGGTGGCCGCTATACGGCGTTATATATTAGCTTTTCCCCGAGACCTGACGGATCTCAAACTTTCTATTTGCCCGACTTGTGAAGAAGGATCAAAGCTGTCCGCCACACTCCAACCAGATTGAACTAATGGAAAAGATTGAAAGAAAAGAATGACCACTTCAATAAAATTCCAGCTTCACGAAAGGAAAAGCGGCAAGAAATGCTATAATCCAGGCAAGAGGAATGACCTATTTCATCACTTATGGAGGGGGGACCTATGACGGCATGGATTTGAGTCAAGTCTGGCAAGTTTTGATTGAGGATGAAATTGGAGATAAAAGGAGGTCTGAGAGGTGATTGGCTTTATTTGAAATTGCAGCCTGGCAGACTTCTGTCTCATTAAGGAAGGGGCTCCAAGTCCATTCCAGATACTATGGGCCATTTCAGGTAATTGCCTAAGGTAGGAACAGTTGCTTAGAAATTGCAGTTGCCTCAGGGCTGTTTGGCCAGTCTTTCGTGTATCTAAGTTCCAGAAGAAGATAGGGGGCATCTTCCTTCTCTTATCCTTCCATTGGTGGGATCTGAAGGAATGACAAGGGTGGCTCCTGTAGCTGTGTTGGAGAGGAGAATGGTGAAGAGAAATAATGAGCCAGTTCAAAAGATTTGGCTTCAATGGTCCAATCTGACACCTGAGGAAGCAAGCAAGCTACATGGGAAGGGAAGGAAGATTTCGACTTTATTAAGTAAGAAGCAATTTCCATATTTTCTGGAGGGGTTGGTAATGCCATTCATGAATTAGGCTTGATTTCTTTCTTTTGGTATTAAAGGGAGCCCGACCTAAATTGTTAATTGTTGGTTCCTCAAATCTCTGACTTTGGTTTCAAATAGCTAAAATGACCAAGACGCTGGCTATTTGCCAATATATAACCATTGCTTCTGGTAAATTCTAGTAAGCGCGTGATTGAGAAAATCACTTTAGCAGAAAACCAATTTGAAATCATTGTCTTTACACGTGCACAACACTTTCTTCATATGAAAATCTATGCATACATACGTTCATCAAGATAGGCCTGATGAATACAGAGAAGCGCGCAAAGCTCTGCGCATTGGTGGTAGGTGCCTCACTGCCTTGTGCATCGATATTAGGACTAGGAAGAAAAAGTTGACCATGGCTAACCTTTGTCATTGAGCGCAAGACCTATAAAAGATTTCGTTTTGCTATAGAAGGTCCAGGCGCGGCCAAGGGGCGTTGACTCCGCTGCTTCACAGTGCTATTGCATTGAGAATTTGATATGGACATTATTGAGTTACGTCTCTTTGTGTTTTTTTGAATCAAAGTCGATTTTGATATGATTTCCCAAACAAAGTAATTCAGCGTGCATCTTGCTGTCATCGGAAATTCTCAGATCACGGATTTCAGCTGACTATTGAGCAGAGATGGCCAGAAGTTTCTCATTAGGGAGAGGGGTGGTGTGCAACACATAAGATTTTCTTGGTCAATTTGATGAAAGAAAAACTCTCAAAATACTTTTGTAGTTTGTGCAAAATAGTGCCGTCCTATTTTTCCATTTTCCAAGGTACACTGTTGGTGGCAAGGCAAGCTCCAATTAGGAAGACCCACCGGCATGCGTACTAGTGAGTGGCGCGATATGGTTTTGCCAGGAGGAAAGCTAGAAAGTTGACTGAGTTCAGATTGGGAGTATAACCAAGGCAGGCAAGAGGAGCAAACTTTGAGCTGCATCGTGAAGTTGCCAACTTTGGCATCCCGCCATTGTCTAATTTTCTTCCACAAGTGCACTAATTTTTGATTCAGAGATGGTGGTAAAGATGAAATGTCAAGCTGTTGCCAGGTTGAGGTCACCAGTTCAGAGAAAGCGTCCAAATTGACAATTTTCCAATCGGAAAGTTTGAGGTGCGTGAAAGAGGGAAGAGCAGGAGCAGATCAAGGAGGGGGCAATGATCAGAGGACGCATTTGGTAGGGCTTCTTTCACTGAATTTGGGAAAAGCCGGTTCCAGTCAGTAGATATCAAAAAGCGCTCCGAGTCATCTTGGCCTAGAAATGCCGTGAATAAAGTAGGGAATTCCAAATCACCCGACTTCAAGTCAAGCGCCGGACTACTCCCCCTCTCAACCCCACGTATTGGTGTGAATTGCATGCCGTATAACCTCTAGTTAATTCATTTTGACTTCATGTGCGAGCTCTTTCTTGACACAAATGCGTAATAGATCCAGCGTTCGATAAAAGAATCCTTACCTGTTTGAGCGAAGAGCGCAGCTACCTTGCAGTGCCGTTCTGTCTGGCAGGAAGCAAATGCTCTTTCCAAATTGCTGGGAGTGATCGGAGGCTCGTAGGAGCTGCCGTGCAGATGAAATGGACAGCAAAAGGAAAGGCAGAAGCTATTAACCTACCTATTATGTCTGTAAAGTTGAGATTGGAGTGGAAGGCACCTACCTATCGATTTGGACTGGACCTATTCCTCTTGGATGGAAGAGGAAAAGCGTATGTCCGGTCCTAGCAATTTCTTGGAGTGATGGGAAAGATGTGAAAAGCAGATTGAGGTTCTTTCTTTCTTACTTGATGTTCTGGGAAGTGATGGCAAGTAGTAAGCAGATTTATTCACCCCCCTATTCTTCCTCTATTTTGTTTACGAAATCTGCTTTGGGTACTAACAATTGTCATTTTGAACCTATCTCATTCTTCTCAGTTAACTCATCCATGCCCCTATCTATCGCTTGTAATAAAAAAGGAGTACCTTATTAGCGCACCCCTAAGCTTACCAAGCAATGGGACTGAATCTTTTCTCAGAGATATGTGAGGCCGATCTCTTTCTTGATCCAAAGAAGAAGGAAGGAGTGGAAACGGAGTTCACAACGGAAGAGTAATGTTTTATACCTCCTATGTAGAGGTCAAAGAAATTAGACCTAGACTTCTACAGTCGATTAGATCAAAGCCCCTTCAGAGGGAAGAACTAGCCAGTCAAAAAAAAAGCCGGATTGGACGGGCGGGCGAAAAATGACATTCTATCTTAAACAGAGCTCGATCTAAGCTCTCATATACACGCTAGGTCTAATTTCCTGGACGCCATGTAAACTGAGAGCCTAGGTACTTTTGTCTTTCAATCCAATCTTGATATGACATCTAGAAGAATTTGAAAGGCACCTTCTTGGGGATCAACGTATAATGTCTCAACCAGAAGAAAGGCTTGAAGGATTCTTGGTACTAGTGAATTACAGTTTCCAATGCAGATTCAAGGATCTCAGGTAGTTTTGGTAGTGATTTCTTTTTGAATGTCAGCTTCGACGTTTTTCAGAAGAGGTGTGATACCAACCAGGTTCTCAAAACAGGTAGGTGAGTGAATGTCCACTTATTTGATTGACTTTCTCAGTACCGTGAGCTTCAACCCAATGTGTCTTTCTCTGTCCTTTGAAAGAAGTTAGTAGTTCTGGAAATGTCATTCCTGGGGCTGCTCTCCAAACTCGAGTTGGAAAGATCTTATCAGTTTG
>Ga0316583_10000030_pt1 | contig 26612 bp, 21 predicted proteins | sample J_170502JBrBrA_D_FD_204513 | JGI IMG/M metagenome (GOLD analysis project Ga0316583, IMG submission 204513) | Rhizosphere microbial communities from salt marsh grasses in Alabama, United States - J_170502JBrBrA | ecosystem: Host-associated > Plants > Roots > Rhizosphere | place: USA: Alabama... | reverse complement strand
CGGAAGCTGGTGGATCGGTCAGGCAATGAATGCCGGCAGCCAGACGTATCAGATCCAGATCGCGGTGACGGTCGGTGTCATTCAACCGGTCACGTACTATGTGAACTGGGATCCCTTCATCACCGCGCAATGACAAACGGCGCCGTCACAGGGCTTCACCCTTGAGCAGCTTCGGCACCTCACCGGTGAAGCCCGCCGCCTCACGGATAAACACGTTCTTCAATGCCGGCATGCGCTCGACCATGCCGAGGCCGACATCACGCACCAGCCGCAGCACGTCGGAGCGGTTGGAGAACAAGCGATTCAAACCGTCGGTGGCGACGCCCATCATCGCCGTGTCGAAGCGGCGCCAGCGCTGATAACGCTCCAGCACGTCGGACGCGCCGATATCGAGACCAAGCCGCGCGGCATCGGCGATGGCTTCGGCGAGCGCCGCGATGTCACGCAGACCCATATTCAGGCCCTGCCCCGCGATGGGGTGAATGACGTGCGCGGCGTCGCCGACCAGCGCCAGCCGCTCGGCGATGAACGAACGCGCGGTGAATAGCCCGAGCGGAAAAGCGCGGCGCGGCCCAATCACTTCGATCTCGCCGAGATGCAAGCCGGGGCGTTTTTCGAGCTCGTCGTGAAACTGCTCATCCGGCAGCGCCACAAGGCGTTCAGCGTCGCGCCGCTTCTCGGTCCACACGATGGACGCGCGCTTGCCCGTCAGCGGCAGAATGGCGAACGGCCCTGGTGGCAGAAAATGCTCTTCGGCGCGGCCTTCGTGATCGCGCTCGAAGCCGACCGTAGTGACGATGGCCGACTGGTTGTAGTCCCAGCCGTGAGTGACGATGCCGGCCGTCTCGCGAATAATGGAACGGGCGCCGTCGGCGCCAACGAGAAGCCGCGCGCTCAGCGTCTTGCCGCCGGCGAACGTCACGTCGATTGAAGCCGACGCCTGCTCGAAGCCGGTCACGGCCGTCCCGCGCATATCGATGCCGAGCGTCTTGGCCATCGCGACCAGGGCGTCGATCAGCAGCCGGTTCTCGACCATGTGGGCGAACGGCTCGCCCTCTGCCACCTCACCGCCGAAGGTGAGGAAAGTCGGCCGCACGGCGTCGTCGAGCTTGGAGTCCGTCACCACCATGTCGAGGATCGGCTGCGACTCGTCCGCTACCGCATCCCAGACCCCGATGGCCTCGAACAGGCGGCGGGCGGCGGCCGCGATAGCCGAGGCGCGCGGGTCCTTGGATTTCTCGTGCTTGAGCGCCGGGTCGGCCACCGTCACCGTGAAGCTGGCGCCCAGTGCCTCCTTGAGCGCAATTGCCAGCGCCAGGCCGGCAAAGCCGGCGCCGCCGATCACCACATCGCGTTTGTCTGTCCCTGTCGCCATTCCGCAGTCACCTTAGCACCGTTAGGCGATTGAAATCCCGCCCGTACTTCTCATCTGCCAAGTCGGGGCGCTACCGAATACCGCAAACCCGGATTCCGTGGCCACAGCGCTTGAGCGCGAAAACCAGCCCGACCTTGACTTGCCCACGCCCAGCGGCGTCATTGAGGGCGACCCAGCCAAGGAAAGCCGACCGTCCATGTCCTCTGCCGTCCAGGATCTTCTGACCCTTCTCGATCTCGAGCCGCTCGACCTCAACCTGTTTCGCGGCATCTCGCCACAGACCGGCTGGCAGCGCGTCTATGGCGGCCAGGTGATTGCGCAGGCGCTGGTGGCGGCAATCCGGACGGTGGACGCCAGCCGGCCGCCGCACTCCATGCACGCCTATTTCATCCTGCCCGGCGATCCCAAGGTACCGATCATCTACGACGTCGAGCGCGTGCGCGACGGCAAGAGCTTCACTACCCGCAGCGTCACCGCGCGCCAACACGGCCATCCGATGTTTTCCATGCTGGTGTCGTTCCAAGTCGAGGAGCAGGGCCTCGACCATCAGGCCCAGATGCCGGACGTCACGCCGCCCGAGGAACTGCCGGACGAAGCCGAGATGCGCAAGAACCTACTGCCGTCGATGCCGGAGCCGGTGCGGCGGTACTACGAGCGCGAGCGTCCGATCGAAATGCGGCCGGTCGAGTTCGATCGCTATGGCGGCAAGAAATACCCCGACGGCAATTTCCATCTTTGGTTCCGCACCACCGGCCCGCTGCCCGACGATCTTTCGATTCATCAAAGCGTACTCGCTTACGCTTCCGACCTGACGCTGCTCGACGCTTCGTTGATGCGTCACGGCCGCACCTTGTTCGAGAAGGAGTTCATGGCGGCGAGCCTCGACCATGCGCTTTGGCTGCACCGTCCGTTCCGTGCCGACGAGTGGCTGCTCTATGCGCAGGATTCGCCCAATCTACACGGCTCGCGTGGCTTCGCGCGCGGGCTTATCTTCACGCGCGACGGCACCCTGGTCGCCTCGGTCGCGCAGGAAGGCCTGGTACGTCAACGTCGGGAGTAACGCGACGCAGTGAGACGCTTTCGCTTTCGAACGCGAAATGCCGGAATTGTTGCCGCCGCCAGCGTCGCGCTTGCGCTATCGGCGTTTTCCGTTGTGCTCGCCCTTGCCGCGTCGGAGAGAGAGCCCGCGCCGCCCGGCGCACTTCACGGCGCGCCACCGCAATACACGCGCTTCACCACCGGCGAGCTGGAGCGCGGCTTCATGGCGCTCGCTTTCGGCTCCGACTTGCGTGTCGGACCCAAGCCGCGCGGCGTGCGTCGCTTCGATCGCCCGATCCGCGCGGTTGTGATCGCGGGCGGCAGCGTCGACCGCCGCGCTGCGATGCGGCGCGTCATCGAAGAGTACGCGCGCAAGGTGCCGAACCTGCGGCTCGCCATGGCGCGCGATCCGGCGGATGCCGACCTCGACGTGCGCTTGATCGACGAAAAGGATTTCCGTTCCGCGCTGCGCGCGACCTTCGGCGCCAAGGTCACCAAGACCTTCATCGAGCGCACCGATCCGCAATGCATGACGTCGGTGAAATCCGACAGCGCCGGCGCCATCGTGCGCTCGGTCTCCTTCATCATTGTCGACCAGGGCGACGCCGTGTTCCGTGACTGCGCCTATCACGAGCTGCTGCACGCCTTCGGCTTGTCCAACCACGACCAGCACAATCCGTGGACCACGCTCAACCAGAACCGCATGGTCGGCTACCTGACCGTTTACGACCGCGCCCTGCTCACGCTGCTGTACGACCCCGAGATCCGCCCCGGCATGACCCGCCGGCAGGCGCGCCGCGCGCTGCCGCGGCTGATCCGCCGCCTGGGCCTGGCAAGCGCCCGGCGCCGGCTATAAGCCAGCAGTTCTGACCTAAATTGCTCGAAAATTCGGCGCCTGCCTCTGGGCGCAGCATTAGCGGCGCTTAATTTGTAGCCTGGATGACTTTAAGATAGGCATACATAGCCCGTGCCGGCTTCAGCCGGGACGGGCTTTCCGTGTTGTCCAGGCGCCGCAGCGCCTTTTCCGCCGGGGGAAGGAAACCATGAAGCTGGTCATCGCCGTCATCAAACCATTCAAGCTCGACGAGGTACGCGACGCGCTCACCCGCATCGGCATCCAGGGCATGACCGTGTCCGAGGTCAAAGGCTACGGTCGCCAGAAGGGCCACATGGAAATCTATCGCGGCGCCGAATACGCCGTGAATTTCCTGCCCAAGGTGCGCATGGAGATCGCCTGCGACAGCGCGCAGGTAGACCAGGTCGTGGACGCCATCGCCAGCGCGGCCAAGACGGGCCAGATCGGCGACGGCAAGATCTTCGTCACGCCGATCGAACAGGCCGTGCGCATCCGCACCGGCGAAACCGACACGGCTGCGCTCTAACGGATATCTCCGTCACCCTGAGGTGTTCGGTGCAACGCACCGAACCTCGACGGGGGACGGCCGATCATTCTTCGAGGCTCGCGCCTCAGGATGACCGAGAAAGAGCTTCTCCGTTCAAACCATTTCCAAAATTCCTGCTGGGGGAACCATGAAATGAAAAAGGCGCACTATCGCCTCGCCACCACCGCCGTGGCCGCTGCTCTCACCTTTGCCGTAACGCCGGCCTTCGCGCAGACGGGCAAGATCAATCCCGCCGACACCGCTTGGATGCTGGGCGCCACCGGCCTGGTGCTGATGATGACCATTCCCGGGCTGGCGCTGTTTTACGCCGGCATGGTGCGCAAGAAGAACGTGCTCGCCACCATGGCGCAGTGCCTCGCCGCCACCTTCCTGGTGTCGATCCTGTGGGTGTTCGTCGGCTATTCGCTGAGCTTCACGGGCAGCGGCGCCTATATCGGTGGCCTGTCACGCGTTTTCCTGCACGGCATGGCGAATAACAGCATTTCGCCGCTGGCGCCCACCATCCCCGAAAACCTGTTCATGATTTACCAGATGACTTTCGCGGTCATCACAGTAGCGCTGGTCGCAGGCTCCGTGGCAGACCGCTTGCGCTTCTCGGCATTCCTGTTGTTCGCTGCACTGTGGCTGCTGATCGTCTACGTGCCGCTCGCGCACTGGATCTGGGGCGGCGGCTTCCTGTCCCAAGACGGTGTGATCGATTTCGCCGGCGGCCTGGTCGTGCACTTGAGCGCCGGCACCGCCGGCATCGTGGCCGCCATGATGGTCGGCAAACGCCACGGCTACGGCAGCGAGAACCTGGCGCCGTTCGATCTCACCATGGCGGTGGTCGGCACCGGACTGTTGTGGGTCGGCTGGTTCGGCTTCAATGGCGGCTCCGCGCTCGCAGCCGATGGACGCGCAGTGTCGGCCATCGTCGCCACGCATCTTGCGGCCTCGGCCGGCGCTTTCACCTGGATGGCCTTGGAATGGTGGACGCGCGGCAAGCCGTCAGTGCTCGGCATGATCTCGGGCGCGGTCGCGGGGCTCGGCACCATCACGCCGGCTTCCGGTTTTGTGCTGCCGATCGAAGGTGTGCTGATCGGCGTCATCGCCGGCGGCGTCTGCTTCTGGGCCTGCACCTGGCTGAAGCTCAAATGCGGCTATGACGATTCGCTTGACGTGTTCGGCGTGCACGGCATCGGCGGCCTCACCGGCACGCTGCTCGCCGGCATCCTGGCGGTCGGCGCGGTGTCGGCGAGCGCGGCCGATCCGGGCGGCGTCAAAGGCCTGCTGGAAGGTAACCCGCATCAGCTGCTGGCGCAGGTCTACGGCGTGGTGGTCACCCTGGTGTGGACGGGAGCGCTGACCTTCGCGATCCTCAAGATCGTCGGCGCTCTTGTGCCGCTTCGGGTGCGCCGCGAGGACGAAATCATGGGCCTCGACGTCACCCAGCACGGCGAAGCCTTACAATAGCCCTGAATCCTGCCCCGCCGGCGGCCAGCGGCTGTCGGCGGGGATCTGTCTATTTTTTGATTTATAGCCTGCCTAAATATTAATCAGGCTATTTCCGGCGTGGTGTCTTTTTAAGCAAAGGTCGAACTGGGCCCCCCGCGCCGGCACCCCCTCCATCAAATTTTGTTCATCGAATCAGACGCCTAGCGGCCCGCCGGCCAACTGGCACGTTGTTTGATTCCCTATGGGCGGCCGTGCCCGCCAGGGCGACTTCGCAGGCGCGGTCCGGTGAAACAGCCCGCACTGCGTAAACGTAAGAACGGGCCAAGCGGGGATCTGAATCCATGAAAATCGTCATGGCTATTATCAAGCCCTTCAAGCTCGACGAGGTCCGCGATGCCCTGACCTCCATCGGCGTGCAGGGACTGACTGTTACCGAGGTCAAGGGTTACGGGCGTCAGAAGGGTCACACGGAAATCTACCGTGGGGCGGAATACGCGGTGAGCTTCCTGCCGAAGATCAAGGTGGAAGTCGCGGTGGCTACCGACCAGGTCGACAAGGTCGTCAGCGCCATCAGCGGCGCCGCGAAGACCGGACAAATTGGCGACGGCAAAATCTTTGTATTCGGCATCGACCACGCTGTGCGCATCCGCACCGGCGAGACCGATGCGGCGGCACTTTGATGACCCGCAGCGCTAACGATACGCACAGGAGTTAAAGACCATGACGTTGAAGAGATATTCGCGTGCGGGGCTGCTGGCGCTTGCGGCGCTCGCGTTTGGCATCAGCTTCGCTCACCCCGCGTTCGCAGCGGATGCCCCGAAGCTGGACACCGGCAACACCGCCTGGATGCTCACCTCCACCGCGCTGGTGCTGCTGATGACCGTCCCGGGCCTGGCGCTGTTCTACGGCGGCATGGTCCGCAAGAAGAACGTGCTGGCGACCTGCATGCAGAGCTTCGCGATCACCTGCCTGGTGACGGTGCTCTGGATGATCGTTGGCTACTCGCTAGCGTTCAAGGACGGCGGCAGCCTCAACGCCTACATCGGCGGCCTGCAGAGCTTCTTCCTGAAAGGCATGACCGGTGCTTCGCTGAGCGGCACGATCCCAGAGACGGTGTTCATGTGCTTCCAGATGACCTTCGCGATCATCACCCCGGCGCTGATCTGCGGTGCTTTTGCCGACCGCATGAAGTTCTCGGCGATGCTGTGGTTCATGGGGCTCTGGAGCATCATCGTCTACAGCCCGATCTGCCATTGGGTCTGGGGCGGCGGCTTCCTCGGCGGGCTTGGTGTTAAGGACTTCGCCGGCGGCACGGTCGTTCACATCAACGCCGGTGTTGCAGGCCTGGTCTGCGCACTCGTCCTCGGCAAGCGCGAAGGCTTCGGCACCGAGAACATGGCGCCACATAACCTGGTGCTGTCGCTGATCGGCGCCTCGCTGCTGTGGGTCGGCTGGTTCGGCTTCAACGCCGGTTCGGAACTTGCCGCCGACGGCACCGCCGGCATGGCCATGGCCGTCACCCAGATCGCCACGGCAACCGCGGCGCTCGCCTGGATGTTCTATGAGTGGATGACCCACGGCAAGCCGAGCGTTCTCGGCATCATCTCCGGCGCCGTTGCCGGCCTCGTCGCCATCACCCCGGCCTCGGGCTTCGTCGGTCCGACGGGCGCGTTGATCATCGGCATCGCCGCCGGCGTGGGCTGCGCCTGGTCTGCCACCTCGCTCAAGGGGATGCTTGGCTATGACGACTCGCTCGACGCCTTCGGTGTTCATGGTGTCGGCGGCTTCATCGGCGCCATCCTGACCGGCGTCTTCATCAGCGGCGCCTTCGGCGGCGTCGGCCTCGATAAGGGCGTGTCGATTGGCCACCAGGTCTGGATCCAGTTCCTGGGCACGCTGGCCACGATCATCTGGTCCGGTGCTGCGAGTTTCGTGATCCTCAAGGTGATCGACGCCACCATCGGCCTGCGGGTCACCAAGCAGGTGGAGATCGAAGGCCTCGACCTCGCGCTGCACGGCGAGACGGTCCACTAACCGCAGTCAGGCCATGCATCCTCCCGTCGGGATGATGCGCACAAGCTAGCGGTAGGGGCGGAAACCCGGCACTGTCCCTCCCGTCGAGGCCCCGGTTCGAAAGGACCGGGGCCTCACTCTTTTGGGATGAGGCTTTCTGAAAATTGACGTGGTCTTCGTCCGGAATTGCAGTCGCTGCGGTAACATCCAGCTTCCGAGGAAACCTGCGAAGACCGCGTGACTCCATTGTCCCGGCTGCGCTAGAGAACGCCGGCCTCAGCGCCCCGATGGTTAATCGGGTCTTAACCTCGCCCTCTCTAAGGTAACCCGCCCCCCGCGCGCGACCGGCCGGAATCGGCTCGCGTGCCGCACCGCGAACGGGGCTCGGTTCTTCCGGAAAAGAGTAGGCGCCACAAAAGCTTAATCGCAATGTCAACGACCGCAGCAAAGCGTCCGCCTGCCGCTCCCCAGCCCACGGAGGACGAATCCCGCTCGCCCTTCGTCCGCCTGAACGACCTGATTGCCGGCATCCCGCCGCACGAGCCCATGATCAATCTCTCGGTGGGCGAGCCGCAGCACGCGATCCCGCCCTTCGTCGGGCCGGTGCTGGCCGAGCACGTTGCCGAGTTCGGCCGCTATCCGCCCAACAAGGGCATCGAGCCGTTCCGCCAAGCGGTCGCGCAATGGCTCGGCCGCCGCTACGCGCTGCCGCGCCCGGTCGATCCGGAAAGCGAGGTGCTGGTACTCAACGGCACCCGCGAAGGCTTGTTCCTGGCGGCAATCGCAGCACAGCGCTGGGTCTCTGCGCGCGACGGCCGTCCGGCTATGCTGATCCCCAATCCGTTCTACGCGGCCTACGCCGCCGGCGCGCTCGCTGCCAATTGCGAACCGGTTTATCTGCCGGCGACGCGCGAATGCGGCTTCCTGCCCGATCTCGACGCGCTCGACGAAACGCTGCTCAAGCGCACCGTCGCTTTCTACCTCGCCTCGCCGTCGAATCCGCAAGGCGCCGTCGCCGACCGCGCCTATCTCGATAAGCTCACTGTGCTTGCGCGCCGCTACGGCTTCCTCGTTTTCGCCGACGAATGCTATTGCGAGATCTACAGCGAGCACGCGCCGCCCGGCATGCTGGAAGCCTCGGCCCCAGATTTCGAAAACGTTGTCGTCTTCCATTCGCTCTCGAAACGTTCGAACCTGCCGGGCCTACGCGTCGGCTTCGCTGCCGGCGACAAGCGCTTCCTCGCCGCCTTCCTCGAACTGCGCAACGTCGCGGCGCCCCAGGTGCCAGTGCCGGCGCAGCACGTGGCGGTTGCCGCCTATAACGACGAAGCGCACGTCGAGGAGAACCGCCGGCTCTACAACGTCAAATTCGATCTCGCCGACCAGATCATCGGTGACCGCTACGGCTACAAGCGGCCGGCCGGTGGATTTTTTCTCTGGCTCGACGTGTCCGCGCAAGGCGGCAGCGAGGTGGTGACCAAAAAGCTTTGGCAGGAAGCCGGCGTGCGCGTGCTACCGGGACGTTATTGCGCGCGTGCGCAGCAGGACGGCGCCAATCCCGGTGCGGATTATATCCGCGTCGCGATGGTGCAGGACAAGGCCGCGACGGCGGAAGCGCTTCACCGCATCGTCGCGCTGTTGGGGTAGGGGGGTAACAAGGAAACGATGCCAGCCACGGATCGCAGCATCGACGCTGTCGCATTCATCACCGATCACGCGCGCGAGTTCCTGCGCCGTCGGTTGCGCGAGCTTGCCGGGCTCTCACTGTTGACCGTCGCGCTGCTCGGCGCCGTAGCACTCGCCACCTGGTCGGTGCGGGACCCCTCGCTCAGCCATGCCACGCAGGGGCCGATCCATAATCTGCTCGGCTATCCAGGCGCCATCTTCTCCGATCTCGCGACGCAGCTTCTGGGACTTGCTGCCGTGCTGCTGCTGGCGCCGGAAGCGCTGCTCGGCTGGCGGTTCTTGTCGCATCGCCCGCTCGGCGCGAAGTGGCGCGGCCTCGCTTGGATCGCGGTGACACTGTTCGCCGCCGGCTTCATCTCCACCCTGCCGCGCATCGGCACCTGGCCGCTGCCGACCGGCCTTGGCGGCGTCTGCGGCGACGCGCTGCTGCACATCCCCGGCCTGATCTTCGGCTGGCCGCTCGGCAATCTCGCGCTGCTCATCAGCGGCATTGTGCTCTTCATCGCCACCACAATCGCGCTGATACTCGCCACCGGCTGGCGCCTGCCGCATGCCGCTTCGGTAGAAGACGAGGCGGAAGAAGACGATGAAGCAGCGGAAGGCGAGGAAGAAGAATACGAGGAGGAACTCGACCGCGCCAATCCCTGGCTCGGCCTCGTCGTGCACGCGCTGTTGAGCTGGAAATCGCGCTTCGTGCGCTTCCTGCGCCGCCCGCGCGAGGAGGCGCCCCGCATCAAACCGCCGGCGCCGGGCCGCCGCGTCGAGCCGCGCTTCGACGGCACCGACGCGCCGCATCTCGTGCCCGAGCAGTTCGCGGACGAGGCGGAAGAATACGAGGATGACGAAGAGGAAGAAGACGAGGCGCCGGCGCCGCGCCGCCGCGCCGCGCCCAAAGCAAAAGCGCCCATGCGCCGTTCCGGCAGCGGCTTCGCGCTGCCGTCGCTCAACCTTCTGGCCGCTGCCAAGGCCTCCGACCGCACCAACATTTCGAAGGATACCCTCGAGGCCAACGCGCAGTCGCTCGAAACCGTGCTGCAGGACTTTGGTGTGCGCGGCGAAATCATCAACGCGCGCCCCGGTCCGGTGGTCACGCTCTACGAGTTGGAGCCTGCGCCCGGCATCAAATCGTCGCGCGTCATCGGCCTTGCCGACGATATCGCACGCTCCATGAGCGCGGTGTCGGCGCGCGTCGCCGTGGTCTCCGGCCGCAACGCCATCGGTATCGAATTGCCGAATCCGACGCGCGAGAAGGTGGTGCTGCGCGAGCTTTTGTCCGCCAAGGATTACAACGAGAACGCCGCCAAGCTGCCGCTCTGCCTCGGCAAGACCATCGGCGGCGAGTCGGTGATCGTCGACCTTGCACGCATGCCGCATCTGCTGATCGCCGGCACCACCGGCTCCGGCAAGTCGGTGGCCATCAACACCATGATCATGTCGCTGGTCTACCGGCTCAGCCCGGCGCAATGCCGGCTGATCATGGTGGACCCGAAGATGCTCGAGCTTTCCGTCTACGACGGAATTCCCCATCTGCTCACGCCGGTCGTGACCGACCCGAAGAAGGCGGTGGTCGCGCTCAAGTGGGCGGTGCGCGAGATGGAAGAGCGCTACAAGAAAATGTCGAAGCTCGGCGTTCGCAACGTCGAGGGCTATAACCAACGTCTCGCCGAAGCCAAGGCGAAGGGCGAGGTGCTGACCCGCACTGTGCACACCGGCTACGACAAGGAATCGGGCGAAGCGATCTACGAGAAGGAGGAGCTCGATCTCGAACCGTTGCCCTTCATCGTGGTGATCGTCGACGAAATGGCCGACCTGATGATGGTCGCCGGCAAGGATATCGAAGGCGCCATCCAGCGCCTGGCGCAGATGGCGCGCGCCGCCGGCATCCACTGCATCCTGGCGACGCAACGTCCCTCGGTCGACGTCATCACCGGCACGATCAAAGCCAACTTCCCGACCCGCATCTCGTTTGCGGTCACCTCCAAGATCGACAGCCGCACCATTCTGGGCGAGCAGGGCGCCGAGCAGCTCCTGGGACAGGGCGACATGCTCTACATGGCTGGCGGCGGCCGTATCAGCCGCGTGCACGGGCCCTTCATCTCCGACGACGAGGTGGAGAAGGTGGTGCGGCACCTGAAGTCGCAGGGCCAGCCGGATTATTTGGAAGAAGTCACTGCCGCCGAGGACGAATTGCCCGGCGAGGACGGCGCCGTTTTCGACGCGACCGGAATGGGTGCCGAGGGCGGCGACCTGTTCCAGCAGGCCGTCGCCATCATCAGGCGCGACCGCAAGGCATCGACCTCCTACATCCAGCGCCGGCTGCAGATCGGCTACAACCGCGCCGCCACCATCATGGAGCGCATGGAACTCGAAGGCATCGTCGGCCAGGCCAACCATGCCGGTAAACGCGAAATCCTGATCGACGAGGAAGATTAGGATCGTTCTTGAGAATCGCGCTTGCCAACTTTATTCCGGGATTCGGCGGGATTTGCCGGGCCGCGAAATAGCCATACCCGGCCCCTACATCGGCCGGGGCTACACCAGTTGCTGTGCGGCTTTGGATTTGCCGTTCCTATGATGGACTCGCGGAAACGCTGATAGGAAAGTCAAATCCGCCACACCAGGGGGCGCGAGGCGGAGATCGTGATGGCGATGATTCATAAGGGGCGAAACGGCCGCACCCTGACCCTGGCTGCAGTGCTTGCCTGTCTCACTGCCGCCCCGGCGCTGGCGCAGTTCATCGCCCCCGCGCCACAAAACGTCCCGTTGCCGCGTCCGCGCCCGCACGTCCATCTCACCACCGGCTCGATCGGCACGCGCGTCGCCGGCATGCCGCCCCAAGTGCTTCATGCCCAGGCCCAGGCACCGGCGCCGCAGGGCAACGTTCAGCCTGCCCCGGCGCAGCAGGCGCCGAACCCGATTTCCAATCCGTTCGCCAGTCTGCTCGGCCAGACCGGCAGCACCACCGCGCTCGACCCTAAGCAGCGCGCCATCATCCAGAAGGTCGACGATTATCTTTCCAGCGTGCAGACGCTGGAGGGCAATTTCGTCCAGGTCGCGCCCGACGGCAAACGCTCGAAGGGCGAGTTCTATATCTCCAAGCCGGGCAAGATGCGCTTTGAATACGATCCGCCGAGCCCGATCGAAATCGTCTCGGACGGTCAATCGGTTGTGGTGCGCGACCGCAAGTTGGCGACCCAGGACCTCTATCCGCTGTCGCAGACGCCGCTGCGCTTCCTGCTCGCCGACCACGTCAACCTGATGAAGGACACTAACTTGGTGGCGGTTTATGCCGATGACGTGTTCGTCACCGTGGTGGTCGAGGAAAAGAACGCCATCGTCGGCACCAGCCGGCTGATGATCATGTTCTCGGCCAAGGACATGCAGCTCAAGCAGTGGACCGTGACCGACCCGCAGGGCTTCGACACCACCGTAGCGGTCTACAATCTCGATCCCAACACCAAGCCCGACCCCAGCATGTTCAGGATCGACTACACCCGCTACCCGAGCTCCACCAATCCGAATTAAGGGCGCGAGGCGCCGCTGGTGGGGTCAAGCCGACGCCTTGGCCGGGCAGGGTGTGGATAGCGGGTGCTCCGCTTTCATCGGGCAGGATGGATGACTATGTTGCATCCATGCCCCTCACCGTCTCCACCTGGAATATCAACTCCGTCCGCCTGCGCATCGACCTGGTCGCCAAGTTCTTGAAGAGCGCGCGGCCGGACGTGCTTTGCCTGCAGGAAACCAAGTGCCCGGACGACGCTTTCCCGCTCAAGCGCTTCAAGCGGCTCGGCTACGAATACGCCGCGCTCAGCGGGCAGAAGGGCTATCACGGCGTCGCCATCCTCTCGCGCATGCCGTTCGAGAAGACATCGATCGAGAACTTCTGCGGCAAGACCGACTGCCGCCACGTCTCGGTGGTGCTGGGTGAGCGCGCCGAGCTGAAAGAGCCGGTCACACTGCATAACTTCTACGTGCCGGCCGGTGGTGACGAGCCCGACCCGGAGGTGAACGAGAAGTTCGAGCACAAACTTAAATTCCTGGACGAGATGCGCGCGCACAAGGCGCTGCGGCCGAAGAAAAACCAGCGCGCCATCCTGGTCGGCGATCTCAACGTGGCGCCGCTCGAACACGACGTGTGGAGCCACAAACAGATGCTGAAGGTGGTCTCGCACACGCCGATCGAATGCGAGAAGCTGACCGAAGTGCGGGACACCGGCGGTTGGATCGATTCCATGCGCGTGCTCACGCCGGAGCCGGAAAAGCTATTCACCTGGTGGAGCTATCGCGCCATGGACAACTGGCGCGAGGCCAACCGCGGGCGCCGCCTCGACCACATCTGGACGTCGAACGCGATCGCCGATCGCGTGTCGAAAATCAAGATCGCCAAGGATTATCGCGGCGCCGAGCGCCCGTCCGACCATGTGCCGGTGACGACGCGGTTTGAGATTTAGTCACTTTCACCGCTCCCCGCGTGCGGGGAGAGGGAAGACTGCTATTCGCGCTCCAGCTTCTGCTTCACACGTGTGAGTTCCTGCGCCCAGTCGCCGGCGCGGCCGGCGATCTCATCGCGCAGGCGCAGGGCCGCTGCCGGATAGCCCTCCAACATCTTGCGGAACAGCCCGCGCGAAATGCGCACCACCACCGTTGGTTCCCTGGCGATAGCCGTCACCGGGCTGGTGGTGTCGGTCAGAAGCGCCAGCTCGCCCACGAGCGTGCCGGGCCCAGCCGTGTATTCATGCCCTCTAGCGTCCTCGGTTTCCAGCGCCAGCGAACCTTCCTGCACGATATAGCCGCCGTCGGCGGGCTCGCCGGCATAGAACAGCACTGCGCCGCTCGGCAGCTGACGCGTCTCCGCGCCGATCGCCAGCACGCGCAGCGCCTGCTTGCCCAAAACCGCGAGGGTGGGCACCCGTTCGAAAAAGGCGATGTCGCTTTCGAGGCCCATCAGCTCCGCTTGCGTTATTGACGCGGCAACAGCCGCTCACCCGCTCGTTCCCGCGCATGGCTCGCCGAACGACGCGCGTCCGCTCGCCTGTGCGGGGACCCAGTGCAGGAACCTGCAAGGTCAGCAATCTTGATCCGGGATTCCCGCTCGCGCGGAAATGAGCGGAGCAAGCATCGGACCAGATTGTAACTCACGGCACCAGCTTATAGCCGCCGGCTTCCGTCACCAGGATCGCAGGCGCGGCGGCGTCCTTCTCCACCTTCTGCCGCAGCCGGTAGATGTGCGTTTCCAGCGTATGGGTGGTGACGCCGGAATTATAGCCCCACACTTCCTGCAGCAGCGTCTCGCGCGACACCGGCTTCTGCCCGGCACGGTAGAGATAGCGCAGGATGGCGGTCTCTTTCTCGGTCAGCCGCACCTTGGTGCCCTTGGGCGTCAGCAGCACCTTGGATGACGGCCGGAACGTGTAGGGCCCGATGGTGAATACCGCATCCTCGCTCGCCTCATGCTGACGCAGCTGCGCGCGGATGCGCGCCAGCAGCACGGCGAAGCGGAACGGCTTGGTGACGTAGTCATTGGCGCCGGATTCCAACCCCAGGATGGTGTCGCTGTCGGTGTCATGGCCGGTCAGCATGATGATCGGCGCCTTGAAGCCGTTCTTGCGCATGATGCGCACGACTTCGCGCCCGTCCACGTCCGGCAGGCCGACGTCCATGATCACCAGGTCGAGCTGGCCGCCCTTGGCCTCCTGCACTGCCTTGGCGCCGCTGTCGACGGCGATGGCCTCGAACTCCTCGTGCAGCGCCAGCTGCTCGACCAGCGCCTCACGTAGCTCGGTGTCGTCGTCGACGATCAGGATCGTGCGCTTGCTGGACATGGCTCAGAGGCCCCCTCGACGGAACAGCGGCGCTCGCTCCAGCCGCGCTCTAGAACATGGACCGCCCGCCAGGCAAGCCAAAATTTTCTTTATTTTCATCAACTTAAAGACCCCAGCAGGCGCAATTCGCGGCCCGGCCGCTTTTCAGGTAGCATAAATCTATCAACACATTAACGCGTTTTGAGGGGCGGGGCGCCCGATGAAACGTGATGTGTTCGCCAGAGCAGCAAAAAATATGCTGTCACGGCTCGAAATCAATCTCAACCGGTGGAGCGGGCGGGAGCTCGTGCCGGTGGAGACCCGGATTCTCAACATCGAGACCTCCAGTCTCCGCAACTTGAAGTGCCGCTTCTGCGGCTACGTCAAGAAATCGAGCCCCAAGGTCTCCATGTCGGACGCGTTTTTCCGCAATTGCGTCGGCCAGGCCGTCGCCATGGGCTTTACCGAGTTCGAGCTGACACCCTGTACCGGCGACGTGTTCATGGACCGCCGCGCCTTCATCAAATTCGCGTTCCTCGATAATAACGCTGGGGTCGAGGGCTACCGCTTCTTCACTAACCTGACCATTCCGGATCCCGGCGGCATCGCGCGGCTGACGCAGCTGAAGAAGCTGCGCAACCTGACGGTCAGCATCTACGGCCACGACCTGGAAAGCTTTTGCGCCATCACGCTGTCGGCCGAAAAGGTCTACCGGCGGCTGATCGCCAACCTGACGGTGCTGCTCGAGCGACTGGATACGCTGCCGTTCCAGCTCCACATCGGCGTTCGCACCACCAACGACGCGCCTAAGCGGACAGCGAGCGAACTGATGGCATTGGTGGAGCGCTTGCGCGCGCGCGGCGTACCCGTGCGCCGGGCCCACGTCTACAACACCTTCGGCGGCACCGTGACGGCCGAGGACGTGCGCGGGCTGGCGATCGACATCGACGACGCCAGCCGGACTTACAAGAGCGGCGCCTGCAGCCACCTGTTCACCACCTACCAGATCATGGCGACTGGCATCGTCAATGGCTGCGCCTGCCGCGACGTCAACGCGACCCTGCGCATCGGGGACCTCAACGAGATGCCGCTGCACGCGATTCTATCGCCTGACAATCCGGCTTATATGCGTCTGATCGAGGAGCAGCAACGCGGCGAATTCCGCCCCGTGTGCCGCAACTGCGACTACTACAAGAGCATCTATCACAGCCGGGTGACGCACCGCAAAAGCGGCAAGCAAAATCAAAGCTTCAAGGCGTTCAAGCAACGGCTGCGCATCGCGGGCGAACGCGCCAATGAGGAAATATCACGGACGCGCGCCGCCGAGTGAATTCGCCGGCCGCGCCTGTTATACTTGTCGCGCATGACTCTCTCTTTCATTCGCGTGCGCGCGCGCCCCGGGCGCCCCACCCAAGGCATTCTGCGCGCCGGCGTCCTTGCCCTGCCGGTCGCGCTCGGCCGCTCCGGCATCAAGGCCAACAAGGTGGAGGGCGACGGCGCCACGCCACGCGGCACCTTCCGCCTCACGCGGCTGTGGTGGCGGGCCGACCGACATCCACGGCCCGCAACGGCGCTGCCGGTGCGCCGCATCCGGCCCGACGATGGCTGGTGCGAAGACGCCGCCGATCGCCATTATAATCAGCCGGTCAAGGTGCCGACTGGGTCAATGGCCGACCGGCTAACCCGCGCCGACCACCTTTACGATTTCATCATCGAACTCGATCACAACACCCGCCCGCGGGTGGCCGGCCGCGGCAGCGCGGTGTTCATTCATGCCGCTCGCCCGGGGCTCGCGCCGACCGCCGGCTGCGTCGCGCTGCAACTGAAGGACCTGCGCCGGCTGCTCGCCCGGCTCGGACCGCGCACGCGCCTTACGTCTAAATAGATCGTTAAATTCATATATGTTGGCAGCGATGCGTTAAGCATCACCCTAATCCGCCGGCAATGCTAACCGGCGCATTAACGCGCTCCCCTTATAGTCCCCTAACGCAAGGACCAGCGATCCCGGACGGCACATAACCCCGGGCAATCAAGAAGAAACGCAGAGACAGGATGACGAGCAATGAACGGGCCAATCGCAAGCGCCACGCCCCCGCATAGCCCCGCCGATACGATCGGCCGCGTCTCCGCCGTTGGCGGCGCACAGGCAACCGTCGAGATCAATCCGCGCGCCACAAACGGCGAGCAGCCGACCGTCGGCAAGTTCATGGGAATCACCGGCGGTAAGGGTGTGATCATCGGATTGATCACCGAGGTGGAAGAAGAGCCGATCGCCAGCGCCGGGCTCAACCCCAGCTACCGCAAGATGGCGCGGGTCGACTTGATCGGCGAAATCTCAACCGACGCCGGCGGTGCCCCCGGTTTCCAACGTGGCATAACCGAATATCCCAACATCGGCGACGGCACCAAGCTGCTCGCCGACGCGGAGCTCAGGCTGATTTACGGCGCCGCCGACGGCAATCACGGCCACATCGGCAACCTGCAGCAGAACCCCGACATCGGCGTACACATCGACATCGACCATCTGGTCAGTCGCCATTTCGCGGTGCTCGGCGCCACCGGCGTCGGCAAGTCGAGCGGCGTCGCCATCATCCTGCAGCAGATTCTCGCCACCCGGCCCAATCTGCGCATCTTCCTGGTCGATCCTCACAACGAATATGCGCCCTGCTTTGGCGACAAGGCGCAGGTGCTGACCCCGCGGAATCTTCGGCTGCCGTTCTGGCTGTTCAATTTCGAGGAAATCGTCGATGTGTTCTTCGGTGGCCGTCCGGGCGTCGAGGAAGAAGTCGAGATTCTCGCCGACGTCATTCCGGTCGCTAAGTCGGCCTACCTGCAATACAAGGCCGGGCCCGCCAGCCCGCTGTCCAAGAGGAAGGATCCGCGCGACGCCGGCTTCACCGCCGACACGCCGGTGCCCTACCGCATCGAGGACTTGCTCAACGTTCTCGACGAGCGCATGGGCAAGCTGGAAAACCGCACCTCGCGCGTCATCTATCACAAGCTGATCTCGCGCATTCAGACCTTCCGCAATCATCCGCGCTACGCCTTCATGTTCGAGAACGCGAACATCGGCGGCGACACCATGGCCGACACGCTCAGCCATCTGTTCCGGCTACCGCCGCAGGGCGTGCCGATGACCATCCTGCAGCTCGCCGGCTTCCCGGCCGAGGTGATCGACTCCGTTGTGTCGGTGCTGTGCCGCATGGCGTTCGACTTCGGCCTGTGGAGCGACGGCGTCGCACCGCTCCTGTTTGTTTGTGAGGAGGCGCACCGCTACGCGCCGGCCGACAAGAAGATCGGCTTCGGCCCGACCCGCCGCGCGCTCTCGCGCATCGCCAAGGAAGGCCGCAAATACGGCGTGTTCCTCGGCCTGGTGACGCAGCGGCCGGCGGAAATCGACCCGACCATCATTTCGCAGTGCTCGACGTTCTTCGTCATGCGGCTCGCCAACGACAGCGACCAGCACCTGATCCGCTCGGCGGTGTCGGATGCGGCGGCCAATCTTCTGTCGTTCATTCCCTCGCTCGGCACCCGCGAAGTATTCACCTTCGGCACCGGCGTGGCGATGCCGACGCGCATGCGCTTCATGGAATTGCCGCCGCAATTCAGGCCGATCAGCGAAGCTGGCGGCGACACGCGCTCGGATGCCGGCAGCAGCCTCGAACGCGGCCTGATCGGCGCGGTGATCGAGCGCTGGCGTTCGGCGTCCATGAGCCAGCGCGGCGACGAGTTGACCCCCGACTTCAGCAGCTTGGAAGCATCACCCTCGCTGCAGCCGGCGGCCGAACAGCCCGCCGCACCGCCAGCACCGGTCGCGGCCCCCCGCGCCCCGCAACCTGCACAAGCGCGATACGCGCCGCAGCCGCAACAGCCCCCGCAAGCGCCGCAAGCTCCGCGCGGCGCGATGCCGCCCTCGCCGCGTGGCGAGGCCCTCCGCTCCAGCCTCTTGCGCAAGCCGCTCGATGCCAACCTCGGCACCGGTGCGCCGGCTCCGGCGCCGAGCCCGAGGCCTGCTCCATCGCTAGACCCCGCTGGCGCGCCGCAGAACACCAGCTCGCCCAGCTATCCTCCGCGGTTTAGATAACTCCTAGTCATTCCGGGCCCGCGCGTGTCCCGGAATAACCGGTGGCTACTTCCGCCCCACAAGATCGACCAGCGCCGACAGGCCGCCGTGGCCGCTGCCTTCGTGGATCTCGGCGTCGTACTCGCGCACCTCGATCGACGAAAAATCCGCGAATGCTTTTTCGAGCAATTCGCGAGTGTAAAGATTCTCAAGGTGCGGCGGCCCGCCGGTCTTGTATTCGAGCTGCTTGGGTCCATAGCCCTCGAGCAGCAACAGACCGCCCGGCTTCAAAGCCTTCTTGATGCCTTCGAATATCTTGGCGCGCCCTTCCGGGCCGGCGAACTGGAAGAAGACACCGACCACCACGTCGAAGGCTTCTACCGGCCAATCCCAGTTCAGGATATCGACCCGCTCGACCTTGAGCGTCACGCCACGTTCTGCGGCGAGCTTGCGCGCCTTCTCCTGCGCCACCGGCGAGAAATCGATCGACAGCACGTCGAGCCCCTGCTCGGCCATGAACACGCCGTTGCGGCCTTCGCCGTCGGCGATCGACAGCGCCTTCTCACCCTTCTTCAGGAGATGCGCGTGATTCTTCAGAAACGTATTCGGCGCGGTGCCGAATAGATAACCGGGCGCGGCGAAGCGTTCTTGCCAGCGCTCGAATTCGGGTGTGCTCATACTTTATCCTTTCAGGCTTTCTTTTCTCGCGCCCCAAAGATCGCGCTACCGACGCGCACATGCGTCGCGCCGAGCTGGATCGCGGTAGCGAAGTCCGCGCTCATGCCCATGGACAAAAGCTTCAAACCATTGCGCTTGGCGATCTTGGCGGTGAGCGCGAAGTGCGGCCCCGGCGCCTCGTCGAACGGCGGGATGCACATCAGGCCCGCGATCTGCAGGCCGTAGGTGTCGCGGCAGGCGGACAGGAAAAGGTCGGCGTCCTGCGGCAGCACGCCAGCCTTCTGGGCCTCGGCGCCGGTATTGATCTCGACGAACAAGAGCGGCTCACGGTTCTGCTTCTCGATCTCCTTCGCCAGCGCCGCGCAAAGGCTGGGCCGATCGACGGAATGAATGGCGTCGAACAGCGCCACCGCTTCCTTCGCTTTATTCGATTGCAGCGGCCCGATCAGGTGCAGCGACAGGCCGGGTTGCTTTTCCATCAGCGCCGGCCACTTGGCCTTCGCTTCCTGCACGCGGTTCTCGCCGAACACGCGCTGGCCGGCGACGATCACCGGCTCAATCGCTTCGGCCGGGAATGTCTTCGACACCGCCACCAGCGTCACCTCGGCCGGGTCACGCGAGGCGTCGCGGCAGGCGCGCGCGATCTCGACGCGGACGGCTTCGAGGCCGGTTGAAGTTGTCGTTTCCATGCCACGCCAGATATCAGCTTGTCGCTGGTAACGAAAGCGTGCCGCTAAGATGCGCCTGCCTGACGCGGCTCTACCTTGACGTCGTCGAGCACACGATCGCTCGGGTGCAGAACCACCTTGTCGCCGAGTTTCAGGCCCTTGAGCACCCGCGCTGCGTGCAGGTTGCGCTCGCCGATGGTCACCAGCCGCCTTTCGGCGCGGCCGCCCACCACCACGAACACTGCCCAGTTGTCGCCCTCGCGGAACAGCGCGCCCAACGGCACCTGCAGGACGTCGTTGCGGTGCCAGATCACCACTCGGGCGATGACGCGGTAATCATGGCCGAGTTTCTGCCATTCGGAAGGCGGCCCGGTGAAATCCAGGATCACTTTGACCCGTTGCTCTTCAATGCCAAGCGCCGACACCTTGGTAAAGCCTGTCGGCTCGACGCGACGCACCTTGGCCGGCAGGACCTTGTCGCCGCCCCAGCTTTCGATGCGCGCCACGTCGCCCGGCTTGATGCGAACCGCGTCGCGCGACAGGAAGTCGACCGCAATCTCCAAGTCGTGCGGATCGCCGATCTCGACCAGCGGCGCGCCCGCCGGCACCACCTGCTCGCTTTTCGCGATCATCTTGAGCACGCGACCGTTGACCGGCGAATACACCTGAATGTCGTGCCGCGGCTTGTTATCCGCGTTGTCCTGACCCGGCTGGATCAGGTTCGCCTTGGCGCTTTCCAGTTCTCGGCGGCGAACTTCCAGCGTCGCCACCGCGCTGGCAACGGCTGCTTCCGCCCCGGTGACGTCGAGATTGGCCTTCTCCAGCGCACGCGCGGAAATGGTCTTGCTGGCGGCGAGCTTCTCGGCGCGGCTCAAATCGTTGCGCGCGAACTCGAGCTGCGATTTCGCCTCCTTGACCTTGGCTTGCGCCAAATCCACCGCGGCTTGCGCCGCTTGCACTGCCGCCTGGTTGATGCGTTGCGATCGCACGTCGAGGAACGTCGGCTCGCTCGGCTCGATGGCTGCGACCAGCGTCTTGTTGGCCACGACCTTGTCGCCGACCTCGCGCGGTGAGCGCAGCATCTTGCCGCCGATCGGCGCCGAGACCGTATAGACCTCGCGGATGCGAGTGATGCCCTCGTCCTCGACCGTGACTTCCAGCGGCCCGCGCGTGACGATGGCCATATCGACCGGCACCGGCTGCGGCAGCAGCGCCCACACGATCGCCGCCGCGCCCCCCAATCCGATCAGCACGATGATGCCGCGTCTGACGACCTTGCCGAACACCGTCTACTCCCGCGTCTTGAGCACTTCGATAAGATCGAGCCGATCAATGCGTCGGCGCACGATAAGCGCAGAAACTAGCGCCGAGGCGAACACGATCAGGCTCGCCCAGGCATAGACTGACCGCTCCACCACCAGCGGCACCCTATAGAGCTCGCTGTCGAAACCCTGCACCATGGCCCAGGCGAAGAAATAACCGATCGCCCAGCCGAGCGGCTGCGCAACGATGGTCAGGATCGCCAGCTCACCCAGCAGGATTCCCGACACCTCGCTCTTGTGGAAGCCGAGCACGCGCAGGCTCGCGAGTTCGCGGCCCTGCTCCGACAGCGAGATGCGGGCGAAATTATACACCACGCCGAAGGCGATGATCATGCCGAGGCTCACGTAGACGCTGACCATGACCAGCAGATTTTCCTGCAGTGTTTTTCGGAAGTTCTCCAGGGTGGTGCGCTGCAAGGCGATGAAATTCGCGATCGGCGTCGCCTTGAGGCGGCGATAAAGCGCGTTCTGGCGACCGGTGTCGAACAGCAGATGCACGCCGCTGATCACCTGCCCCTCGCGCATCATGGCGTTGAGCGCCGGCAGCGCCATGTAGGCGTTGAGACCGAGATAGCCCTCGATGATGCCAGTGACGGGCAGCTCCACCCGGCGCCGGTTGCGCTCCAATATTTCCAGCTCGACCTTATCGCCGACCTTTGCGTGCAGGATCTTAGCTAACGTGTCGCTCAACGCGATGCCGCTTTCCGGCAGCTTGACGGGCTTCAGGCCCGGACCGAGCACGCGACTGAGATTGGCGCGAGCTGGCTTGCCGGTGATGGAAATGCGCCGCTCGTATTGCCCGTGATGGATGCGCACCGGCACCGAGCGGTATGGCTCCGCCGCCATCACACCCGGCAGCAACAGAGCGTCGAAATAGGCCGACAGCGAGCGCTCGTGTGCGAAGCTGATGGTGGCGTTCTCGCGTTCGGAACGGTTATAGGTGACGTCGATCATGAATTCGGTGGAGCCGAAGGCCCATAGCGAGCCCACCAGCACCGACACCGCCAGCGCGATGCCGAGCACGCTGCTCACCGTGCGCACCGGCCAGCGCATCAGATGGCGCACCATCATGGTCAGCGACTGCGGAATGCTGAGCACCGCGTAAAATGCTTCCGGCAACAGGCGGCGGTAGACGGCCGGCGCCGGCAGCGACATCGCCACCGCCGGCGGCAACGTCACGACCTGGCGTACGGCACGCAGCGCCCCCACCGCCGCGGCGGCGAGCGTGACGCCGGCCGCGATCACATAGATCGCCGGGTCGGTCCGAAAGACGAGGAACGGAAAGTGATAGAACTCGGCGTAGAGCCGCGTCATGCCGAAGCCGAGCCAGGTGCCGGCGGCAAGCCCGATCACGATGCCGACCACCGCGATCGCCAGCGCGAATTCGAGATAGTGCCAGCCCACCGCCACGCCGCTGTAGCCGAGCGCCTTCAATAGACCGATGTGCTCGCGCTCTAAAAGAATGAGCCGCGACAGCGTCATATTGACGAGGAACGCCGCCACCAGCAGGAACACCGGCGGCAGGATGCGGCTGATGGCCTTGAGCTGCGACAGTTCAGCGTCAAGGAAGGCGTGCGAGGTCTGGTCGCGGCGGCCGTAGGCGCCGAGGCCCCCGTAGCGCGCCAGGATGTCATCGAGCCGATCGATGACCGCCGCTTCTGACGCCGACCGCGTGAGCTTGAGGTGCACGCTCGAAAAGGCGCCGGTGAGATCGTAGGCCGCGGCCAGTGCCTTCTCGCGCATCCACACGATACCGAAGCGCCGGTCGTCGGGTATCAGCCCATAAGGCCCGAGCGAATAGATGAACTCCGGCGACAGCGCGGTGCCGACAATGCGCAGCGTGCGTTTGCGGCCGTTGAGGATGGCGTCGAAGGTCGAACCAATGTGAAAGTGATTGGCCTTGGCGAACGGCTCGCTCACTACCACCTCGTGCTCGTCGCCCGGCAGCGGCAAGCGCCCGCTGCGCATGTAAAGCAAATTGAGTTTCTGCTCGTGCAGGTCGGGGATCGACACGAACATGGCAGAGGCCGGTTCCGGCACATTGGGCAGATCGAGCAGCGCGATCTTCGAAACGCGGGTTTCGACCGACGCCACGCCCGGAATGCGCGCGATCTCGTCCTCGACGATCTTGGGTGCGCGCGTGAGATCATCGAACACGTCGGCGAAGCGATTGCGTTCGTAATAGGCTGCGCGCGTCTCCGACAGCGATTCATAAGCGCCGATGCCGAGGATGAGCGTCGCCGCGCCCGCCGCCAGCACCAGCGCGATGGCCAGCGCCTGCGGCCAGAGCCGGATGAGATCGCGCAACAATTTTCGATGCAGCGCGGTCATGATGATCTCACCAGATGATCTCGGACGCCGGCTTGCGGTCGGCGACGATGTTGGTCGAGACAATGCGGCCGTCGCCGAAATGCACGACGCGGTGGGCGATGGCCTGGATCGCCACGTTATGAGTGATGATGAGCGTGGTGGCGCCGAGCTGCTCGTTCACTTGCGTCAGCGCTTCTAGCACCAGCACGCCGGTCTTGGAATCGAGCGCCCCGGTCGGCTCGTCGCAGAGCAGCACCTGCGGCCGCTTGGCGATGGCGCGCGCGATCGCCACGCGCTGCTGCTCGCCGCCGGAAAGCTGCGCCGGGAAATGGTCCATGCGTTCCTTCAGGCCGACGATGGCGAGCGCCTCCTCCGGCGTCATCGGGTCGCGCGCGATCTCGGTGACCAGGGCCACGTTTTCGCGCGCGGTCAGGCTCGGCACCAGGTTGTAGAACTGGAACACGAAGCCGACGTGGTCACGGCGGTAGAGCGTAAGCTGGCGGTCGTTGAATTTGCTCAGCTCATGGTCGGTGAACCAGACCTCGCCCGTGGTGGCGCGGTCGAGCCCGCCGACGATGTTGAGGAAGGTCGACTTGCCCGAGCCGGACGGCCCGAGGATGACGACGAACTCGCCGGCCGCCGCCTCGAAATCGACCCCGCGCAGGGCCTGCACCTGGATATCGCCGGTGACATAGACCTTGGTCAGGTCCTCGGTGCGAAAGACGGTCTCACCGGGGGCTGGCATTGGCTGGGTCATGAGGCCCCATAATTCGAGTGGCCCCGCATACTAGCCGGAACCATCGCTGCCCTTTTGCGCTGCCTCAACGCGCGCGGCTCAGTTGACGGCTGCCCCCTTCCCTGTCATCTCCCGGGCCTCTAGAAAGACCCGCAAATGACCGCCGAATCGACCAAAAATCAGCGCCCGGAGCGCTACAACCCACGCGTGGCCGAGCCCCGCTGGCAGCAGACCTGGGACGAAAAGGGCATCTTCGCCACCGCGAACGACGACCCCAAGCCCAAATACTACGTCCTGGAGATGTTCCCCTACCCGTCCGGGCGCATCCATATGGGCCACGTGCGCAACTACACCATGGGGGACGTGGTCGCCCGCTATAAGCGCGCCGCCGGCCACGCCGTGCTCCACCCCATGGGCTGGGACGCCTTCGGCATGCCAGCCGAGAACGCGGCCATGGCGCAGAAGGTCCACCCCAAGGCCTGGACCTACGAGAACATCGCGACCATGAAGAAGCAGCTCCAGTCCATGGGGCTGTCGCTCGATTGGGCGCGCGAGGTCGCGACCTGCGACCCGGCCTATTACAAGCATCAGCAGAAGATGTTCCTCGACTTCATGAAGGCGGGGCTGGTCGCGCGCGAATACCGCAAGGTGAACTGGGACCCGGTCGACCAGACCGTGCTCGCCAATGAGCAGGTGATCGACGGCCGCGGCTGGCGCTCCGGCGCCGTCGTCGAGCAACGCGACCTGCACCAGTGGGTGTTCAAGATTTCCGACTACGCCGAGGAGTTACTGGAGGCGATCGACACGTTGGATCGCTGGCCCGACAAGGTCCGGCTGATGCAGAAGAACTGGATCGGCCGTTCGGAAGGTTTGCTGATCCGCTTCGCGCTCGATCCTAAGACAACGCCTGGCGGCGAAAGCGAACTGGAGATCTTCACCACGCGACCGGACACCTTGTTCGGCGCCAAGTTCATGGCGCTGTCGCCGGACCATCCGCTTGCCACCGCAGCAGCGAAGAACAATCCCGAGCTCGCCAAGTTCATCGAAGACTGCCACCACATGGGCACGTCGCAAGAGGCGATCGACACCGCCGAGAAGATGGGCTTCGACACCGGCATCAAGGCGGTGCATCCATTCGACTCGTCGTGGACGCTGCCAGTCTATGTCGCCAACTTCATTTTGATGGATTACGGCACCGGCGCCATCTTCGGCTGCCCGGCGCACGATCAGCGCGATCTGGACTTCGTCAACAAATACGGCCTCGGCAATATTCCGGTGGTGTGCCCGGAAGGCCAGGATCCGAAGACCTTCGTCATCACCACCGAGGCCTTTACCGACAACGGCCGCATGATCAACTCGCGCTTCCTCGATGGCATGACCATTCAGGAAGCCAAGAACGAAGTCGCCAAGCGGCTTGAGAAAGAGTCGCGCGGCAACCGGCCGGTCGGCCAGCGGCAGGTGAATTACCGCCTGCGCGACTGGGGCATTTCGCGCCAGCGCTATTGGGGCTGCCCGATCCCGATGATCCACTGCGACACGTGCGGCGTGGTGCCGGCGCGGGACAGCGACTTGCCGGTGACGCTGCCGGAGGATGTTTCCTTCGACAAGCCGGGCAATCCGCTCGACCGCCACGCATCGTGGAAGAACGTGAAGTGTCCCTCGTGCGGCGGCGGCGCCCGACGCGAGACCGACACAATGGATACCTTCGTCGACTCGTCCTGGTACTTCATCCGCTTCACCGATCCGTGGAACGAGCAGGCGCCAACCACACCGGACATCGCCAACAAGTGGATGCCGGTCGACCAGTACATCGGCGGCATCGAGCACGCGATTTTGCATTTGCTCTATTCGCGCTTCTTCACCCGCGCCATGAAGAAGACCGGCCACATCGATCTCGACGAACCGTTCGGCGGCATGTTCACGCAAGGCATGGTCGTACACGAGACTTACCGCAAGAACAACGGCGAATGGGCGATGCCGGCGGAAGTGACGATCACGAGCGAGGGCGACACGCGTAAAGCAACCCTCACCGCCACCGGCGAGCCGGTTGCGATCGGCGCCATCGAGAAGATGTCGAAGTCGAAG
>Ga0316583_10000029_pt1 | contig 27911 bp, 30 predicted proteins | sample J_170502JBrBrA_D_FD_204513 | JGI IMG/M metagenome (GOLD analysis project Ga0316583, IMG submission 204513) | Rhizosphere microbial communities from salt marsh grasses in Alabama, United States - J_170502JBrBrA | ecosystem: Host-associated > Plants > Roots > Rhizosphere | place: USA: Alabama... | reverse complement strand
CGGCAAGCCCGGTGAGTCGGAAGCGCTGGAAGTGCTCGCCCACATCCTCGGCAGCGGCACCAACAGCCGCCTTTACCGCGCGCTGGTGATGGATCAGAAGATCGCGATCAACGCCGGCGCCTGGTATGACAGCACGTCGCTCGGCATGTCGAAGTTCGGCATCTACGGCGCGCCGCGCCCCGGCGTCACCCCGGAGCAACTCGCCAAGGCGGTCGACGCAGTGGTCGCCAAAGTGATGGACAAGGGGGTGACCGATGAAGAGCTCGCGCGCAGCAAGACCCGGCTGATCGCCGACGCGGTCTATGCCCATGACAGTCAGGCCAGCATGGCGCGCTGGTACGGTGAGACGCTAATGACCGGCGGCACTGTCGCCGACGTCGCGCGTTGGCCCGACCGCATCCGCGCCGTCACCGCCGATCAGGTGAAGCAGGCCGCCCGCCGCTGGCTCGAAATCCAGCGCTCGGTCACCGGTTATCTCATCAAGGATAAGAGCTCGCAGGCGGAGAAACGTTCATGACCCGGCTTTTGACGTCGCTTGCGCTGGCGGCTTTCGCGTTTGTGGCGGCGGCGCCCGCCGCCTCGGCGATGAAGATCGAGAAGATCGTGACGCCTGCTGGCATCACGGCTTGGCTGGTGCGCGAGCACACCGTGCCGCTCGTCTCGCTGAACTACGCCTTCCGCGGCGGCGCGAGCCAGGACGAGGCCGACAAGTCCGGCACCGCCAGCCTGGTATCGGACCTGCTCGACGAGGGCGCGGGCAAGCTCAACAGCGAGCAATATCACGGCCGCCTCGATCGCCTCGCTATCGATCTCAGTTTCAGCGCCGGCCGCGACTATTTCCGCGGCACGCTGCGCACACTCAACGAGAATCGGGAACAGGCTTTCGATCTCCTGAACCTGGCGTTGACCAAGCCGCGCTTCGACCCCGACGCGGTGACGCGCGTGCGCGGCCAGGTGATGGCCGGGCTCAGGCGCGAGATCACCAATCCCAACGACGTCGCCAGCCTGCGCTGGTGGAAGACCGCGTTTCCCGGCCATCCTTATGGGCGGCAGAGCGACGGCTCGCTCGAGACCGTGCCGCGCATCACCGCGGCCGACCTGCGCGCTTACGTGCACAACGTGTTCGCGCGTGACGGGCTGACCGTGTCCATCGTCGGCGACATCGACGCCAGAACCGCAGCTAAGCTGGTCGACCGCGCGTTCGGCAACCTGCCGGCCAAGAACCATCTCAAGGTCGTGCCGAAGGCAGTGCCGGTCGGACTCGGCAAGCGTATCGTCGTCAAGCTCAACGTCCCGCAGTCCGTCGTCACCTTCGGCGGCAAGGGCATCGAGCGCAACGATCCCGATTTCATGGCCGCCTATATCGTCAACCACATTCTTGGCGGCGGCGATTTCTCGTCGCGCCTCTATAAGGAAGTGCGCGAGAAGCGCGGGCTCGCCTATGGCGTCTACGACAGCCTGATCTGGTTCCAGCGCGCCGCCGTGGTGATCGGCGGTACCGCCACGCGCGACGACCGGACCGGCGACGCGCTCAAGATCATCGAGCAGCAGATTGGACGGATGGCCGCCCACGGCCCGACGCCGGCGGAGCTGGCGGCGGCCAAGTCCTATCTCAAGGGCGCCTACGCGCTCTCGCTCGACAGTTCGCGCAAGATCGCCGCGCAGCTCACCCAGATCCAGCTCGATCATCTGGGCATGGATTATATCCAACGCCGCGGCGCCATGATCGACGGGGTGACGCTCGCCGACGCCAAGCGTGTCGCCAAACGCCTTTATGGCGGAGGCCTGCTGGTTACCATCGCCGGCCGGCCCAAGGACCTGACGTCGGGTGAAATCGCCAAGGAGTGAGACAATCCTCGACTGCCATGCCCCGCGAAGGCGGGGCATCCGGTATTCGGGGCATTTTCTGGTGGCATTGGTCGTTCCGACCGCGACATTTCGTAAATGCCGGATCGCCCGCTTGCGCGGACGATGATAGTCCATAGAATTTGCCAGCAATGCCCATCCACCAATCCATCGACAGCGCGCTGGAGAAGAACATCGGCGCCCACGGCGTCGCCGACGGGGCGCTTGCCGCTACGCTGGCCCGGACGCAAGGCGCACTCGATGCCATCCGCGCGCGCCACGCCGACGGCAGCCTGCCGCTCCTACGCTTGCCCGAGCGCGGCGACGATCTCTCCGGTATTCGGCAAGCCGCCGGCAAGCTTGCCGATGGCGCCAGCGACATCGTCATCCTCGGCACCGGCGGCTCCTCGCTCGGCGGGCAGACGCTGGCACAACTTGCCGACTATCATGTGCCCGGCATCGGCAGCCTGCGCGATGGCCCGCGCCTGCACTTCATCGACAATCTTGATCCGCACTCCTACCAGGCGATGCTGGAAAAGCTGCCGCTGGCCACCACGCGCTTCGTCGCCATCTCCAAATCCGGCGGCACCGCCGAGACGCTGATGCAGACCATCGCCGCGCTGTCGGCGCTCAAGAACGCCGGGCTTGACCCGCGCAACGGCTTCTTGGGCCTGAGCGAGCCGGCACGCGAGGGCAAGCGCAACGGCCTGCGCGACCTGCTATCGAAACATCAAGTGCCAATGCTCGACCACGACCCGAACGTCGGCGGGCGTTTCTCGGTGCTGTCGAATGTCGGCTTGCTGCCGGCCGCCGCGCTCGGCCTCGATATCTCCGCCATCCGCAAGGGTGCGGGGGCAGCGCTCGCCCCGATTCTGGCGAAGAAAAAGTCGGCGGAGGTGCCGTCGGCGCTCGGCGCCGCGCTTGGCGTGGCGCTCTGCGAAAGCAAGGGCAAGACCATCAGCGCGCTGATGGCCTACAGCGACCGTCTCGAACGCTTTACCCATTGGTACATGCAGCTATGGGCCGAAAGCCTCGGCAAAGACGGCAAGGGCACCATGCCGGTCGGCGCGCTTGGGCCGGTCGATCAGCACAGCCAGGTGCAGCTATTCATCGCCGGGCCGCGTGACAAATTGTTCAACGTCCTCACCGTGGGCGCGGCTGGCTTAGGTCCAAGCATGGATGGCGAGCTGGCGCGGCTTGCCGGCGAGCCGGGCTTTGCGGCTAAGACCATCGGCGATCTGGTGGCGGCGGAAGGCCGCGCCACCGCCGAGACGCTCGCTAACAACGGCTGCCCGGTGCGCCGCTTCCACATCGACACCCTCGACGAAGAGAGCCTCGGCGAACTGCTGATGCATTTCATGCTGGAGACCATCATCGCCGCGCACCTGCTCGGCATCGACGCCTTCGACCAGCCTGCGGTGGAAGAGGGCAAGGTGCTGGCGAAGAAGTATTTGACCCAGTAAATGTCATCGTCCGCGGAAGCGGGCGATGCAGTAATCGCTGGCTGCCGATGGTGTATACTGGATGCCTCGCGTTCGCGGGGCATGACAGGCCGTGGAATGATCCGCATCACCGACACCATCTCTCTCGACGAATCCGAGCTGGAGGAAAGCTTCGTGCGGTCCTCCGGGCCGGGCGGGCAGAACGTCAACAAGGTATCGTCGGCGGTGCAGTTGCGCTTCGACGCCCGCCACTCGCCCTCGCTGCCCAACGACGTCGCCATCCGGCTGATGCGGCTCGCCGGCAGCCGGCTGACCAAGGAGGGCGTCATCGTCATCGTGGCGCAGAGCTACCGCGACCAGGGCCGCAACCGGGCCGAGGCGCGCGAGCGGCTGGTCGAGCTCATCCGGGAAGCTGCGGTCAAGCCGACCCCGCGCCGCGCCACCAAGCCGACCAAAGCCGCCAAGAAACGCCGGCTGCAGGGCAAGCGCCACCGCGCCGACATCAAGAAAATGCGCAGTGGCAAGAGCTTCGACTGAATAGCGGGGGCAGTTGTGCCCGGCGCCTCGCCTCCGCCACGGGGGGCCGATAGAGTCCGCCGGTCTCCGAATCAGAAAATTGCCATGCCCGTCCGCCAGTTGCCCGAAACCGTCATCAACCGCATCGCCGCCGGCGAGGTGGTCGAGCGGCCGGCGAGCGTAGTTAAGGAACTGGTCGAGAACGCGCTCGACGCCGGTTCGACCCGCATCGAGGTGCTGACCGACGGCGGCGGTCGACGGTTGATCCGCGTCACCGACGACGGCGCCGGTATGACCCGCGCCGATCTCGAACTGGCGGTGGAGCGCCACGCCACTTCCAAGCTCGACGGCGACGATCTGCTTTCGATCCACACTCTCGGCTTCCGCGGTGAGGCGCTGCCGTCGATCGGTTCCGTATCTCGGCTCACGATTACCAGCCGCCATGCATCGGAGCCGAACGCCTGGGCGATTACGGTCGATGCTGGCGAAGCCTCGCCGGTGAAGCCCGCTGCATTAGGGCAGGGCACCACCGTGGAAGTGCGTGACCTGTTCTATGCGACGCCTGCGCGGCTCAAGTTCCTCAAAACTGATCGCAGCGAGGCGGAAGCGGTGCGCGAAGTGGTGCGGCGGCTCGCTATGAGCCGGCCCGACGTCACCTTCGTGCTCGCAGGCGAAGAACGCGCGCCGGTCGCCTGGAATGCAGCGCCCGATGGCGATCGCCTGGTGCGCTTGGGCGATATCCTGGGCGCAGACTTCCGCGCCAACGCGATTGCCATCGAAGCCGAGCGCGAGGGTGTGACCTTATCCGGCTTCGCGGCGCTACCGACGTTGTCGCGTGCCAACTCGCTCGGGCAATACCTCTTCGTCAATGGCCGCCCGGTGCGCGACAAGGTGTTGGTCGGCGCCGTGCGCGCGGCCTATGCCGACTATCTACCGCGCGACCGCCATCCGTTGCTGGCGCTGTTCGTGACGCTGGGGTCACGCGAGGTCGACGTCAACGTGCATCCCGCGAAGACCGAAGTGCGCTTCCGCGACGGTGGCCTGGTGCGCGGGCTGATCGTGCGCGCGCTGAAGGAAGCGCTCGAACGCGAGGGCCAGCGGGCGGCGTCGACCGGCGGCGGCGCTACCATCGCCGCCTTTCACCCGCGTGAGACACCACGCGGTGGCTACGACTGGCGGCGCTCGCCGGCACGGCCGGTGCCCTATGTCGTGCCGCGTGCCGGCGGTTTCGGTTTTGCCGAAGCTGCCCAAGCCGCCTTCGACGTCGGCGCGCCGTCGGCCGATGCCCGCGCCGATGTGGCCGAAGCCGCGCCCGGACTTCTCGACCGTCCCTTGGGTGCCGCTCGCGCGCAACTGCACGAGACCTATATCGTGTCGCAGACCCGCGACGGCCTAGTCGTCGTCGACCAGCACGCGGCGCATGAGCGCATCGTCTACGAGCGCTTGAAGGCGGCGCTGGACGCCTCCGGCGTAGCGCGGCAGATCCTGCTTATCCCCGAGATCATTGAACTCGACGAGGCTGACGCAGCGCGGCTCGTCGCGCGCGCCGAGGAACTGGCGCGCTTCGGTCTCGCGCTCGAATCCTTCGGCCCCGGCGCGGTCGCGGTGCGCGAGACGCCATCGCTACTGGGCGAAGTCGATGCTCAGGGCTTGGTGCGTGATCTTGCCGAGCACATGGCGGAGTGGGACGATTCCTTGCCGCTCGAGCGCCGATTGATGTATGTCGCCGCCACCATGGCCTGCCACGGTTCGGTGCGCGCCGGGCGGCGCCTCAAGCCCGAAGAGATGAATGCGCTGCTGCGCGAAATGGAAGCGGTGCCCAATTCCGGCCAGTGCAACCACGGCCGGCCGACCTATGTGGAATTGAAGCTGGGCGACATCGAGCGGCTGTTTGGGCGGCGTTAGATCGACGCGCGCAAAAACACCAACACCGTATCGTCGTAATCGCGCCGCTCCAGTTCCTCGAAACCCTCCGGCGCGGTGAAGCCGGCGTCAGCTGCTTCTTCCACCACGAGCAAAGCCTCCGGCTTCAGCCAGCCACCCTCGCGCGCCGACACCAGCGCCTTCTCCGCTAGGCCCTTGCCGTAGGGCGGATCGAGGAAGGCGAGCGAGAAGGGTTCGAGCGGATGTGCCGGCCCGAGCTTGGTCGCGTCGCGGCGGAAGATGCGGGTGACGCCGCCCAAGCCCAGCGTCTCGGTATTCTGGCGCAGCAGCGCGCGCGCCTGAACACCGTCATCGACAAACAGTACATAGGCCGCGCCGCGCGATACCGCTTCGATACCGAGCGCGCCGGTGCCGGCGAACAGGTCGAGCACCCGCGCGCCGGTGACTGGATCGCCATAGCCGTGCATGAGGATATTGAAGAGCGCCTCGCGCAGGCGATCGCTGGTCGGGCGCACCGCGTCCGATTTCGGCCCGGCAATGGGACGTGACCGCAGGCGTCCGCCGACGACTCTCATAGGCTTTTCTTTCTGCGCATGATCTGATCCAAAAATCGGTTCCCGTTTCTCGGGATCACCCGCGGGGTCTTGGTCTCGATGGGCGCGGTCCGCTTGAGCGATCGGCGCGGCGCTTGCGGGCGTTGAATTTCTTTTTCGTAGCGCGCTCGCGCTCTTGGCTTTTGCCGTCATCCTGAGGTGCGCGGCCCCGCCGCGCCTCGAAGGATGATTGGCTGATACTTTTCGAGGCAGGCTTCGCGCGCGGATCAGGGCGGCGGGCCGAGGCGGGTTCGTCCTCCAGCGGTCCCTCAAAATCCGCCTTGGCCGCCTTACTGATCGCCGGCCCCAAGGTGTCACGCAATTCAGGCGTCTCGACTTCCCGAACCGCGCCTTCTTTCAGTTCGCCCAGTTCGAACGGCCCGTAAGACAGGCGGATCAGCCGGTTCACCTTCAGGCCGAGGTGCTCCAGGACTTTGCGCACCTCGCGGTTCTTTCCTTCCTTGATCGCAAAGGTCAGCCAGACATTGGCGCCCTGTTCGCGGTCCAGCGTGGCTTCGATCGGCCCGTAGCGCACGCCGGCGATGGTGACGCCCGTCTTCAGCTTGTCGAGCGCATCCTGGCCGACGCGGCCGAGCGCGCGCACGCGGTAGGTGCGCAGCCAGCCGGTCGCGGGCAGCTCCAAAACGCGCGCCAGCCCGCCGTCGTTGGTCAGGAGCAAGAGGCCTTCCGTGTTGATGTCGAGCCGGCCGACGCTGATCACGCGCGGCAGGTGCTTGGGCAGGGCGCGGAATAGGGTGTCGCGCCCCTGCGGGTCGGAATGGGTCGTCACCAGCCCGCGCGGCTTGTGGTAGAGGAAGAGCCGCGTGCGCGCCCGGCCCGGCAAGGGATTGCCGTCTACCGTGATGTGGTCACGCGGGCCGATATTGAGCGCTGGCGAGGCGATCGCCTGGCCGTTCACCGCCACTCGGCCGGCGGCGATCCAGGCCTCCGCCTCGCGCCGTGAGCCGAGCCCGGCGCGGGCGATCACCTTGGCGATGCGCTCGCCCTGTTTGTCATGGTTCCCTTTTTCAGGCATGAGCAGCATTTATGGCATCGCCCTCATTCATGCAAATGGCCCTCGACGAAGCCCGCGCGGCGGAAGCGCGCGGCGAAGTGCCGGTCGGCTGCGTCATTGTGAGGGGCGGCGAGGTCATTGCGCGCGCCGGCAACCGCACGCTCGCCGACAAAGACCCGACGGCGCACGCCGAGCTTCTCTCCATCCGCCAAGCCGCGGCCGCGCTCGGCTCCGAGCGGCTTACCGATTGCGATCTCTACGTGACGTTAGAGCCCTGCACCATGTGCGCGGCGGCGATGTCGTTCGCTCGCATCCGCCGGGTCTATTTCGGCGCCGCCGATCCCAAGGGCGGCGCGGTCGAGCACGGCGTGCGCTTCTTTGCAGCGCCCACCTGCCATCACCGGCCGGACGTCTATGGCGGCATCCATGAGAGTGAAAGTGCCGCGCTGCTGAAGGACTTCTTTGAAGCGCGGCGCGCGTGAATCATTCGCTGCCGGGGCGAGCCCCGGCAGCGTTTCATCAACAATGTTGTCGCCTTGCCCTAAGCCGACTTGTCCACCAGCTTGCCCATGCCGGGCGGCGGCGGCGGCTTTTGTGTCACCGCCTGCGGGGTAAACGCTGCGTTCTCACGCGCGCGATCCTGCGGCGACGACGACGTCGGCTTCGACGACGTTGCTGTCTGCGGTTCGATCATCTGGATGCCGATAGTGCTGACGCTCATGCGTGCTACTCGGTTACGTACGAGCGAGAGTGTACCGGTGAGGTGTCAACGCAACGCGACGCCCGGTTGTGAAATCGGGATGGTATCAGAAACCACTTGTTGACTCTGTTTCGCCGCGTCCCGCGTGGGCGGGGAGAGGGAAGAGACCTAGGCCTGCTTGGCGAAGTCCCACGCCGTGTTTGCAATCGGCCTGATCATGTTGGCTTTCGCTGGCGCGTGCTCCGAGGTCGCGGTGCCATCTCGTACACGGCCGATGATGCCCTGCAGGATGGCGGCGATGCGGAAGAAGTTATAGGCGAGATAGACAGCGAGATAAGGCCGCGGATCGAGCCCGGTGCGCGCGACATAAAGGTCGACGTAAGCGCCCATCGACGGAATGCCGAGGGCGTCGAGATCGTGGCCGGCGAGCGTTGCTGTGCCGGCCGCGCTTTCGGAGTGCGGCATGTGCCAAGCCATTAAGTGGTAGCTGAAATCGGCGAGCGGATCGCCGAGCGTCGACAGTTCCCAATCGAGCACCGCGATGACCTTGGGCGCGTCCTTGGCGACGATCAGATTGTCGATCCGGTAGTCGCCGTGCACGACGCGGATCGGCCCCGACGGCGGCAAGTGTTGCGGCAGCCAGTCGATCAGCCGCTCCATCTGCTCGATCTTTTCGGTTTCGGAAGCGCGGTACTGCTTCGACCAGCGGGCGACCTGGCGCGCGACATAGTTTTCGCCCTTGCCGAAGTCGCCGAGCCCGATCTGCGCGGGGTCGAAGCTGTGCAGCCTGGCGATGGTGTCGTTCATCGCGTCGTAGACCGCGGTGCGTTCGGCAACGTTCGAGCCCGGCATCTGCGGCTCCCAGAACACGCGGCCGTCAGCGTAATCCATGACATAGAAAGGCGTGCCGGCCACCGTCTCGTCGGCGCAGTAGGCGAACGGTTTGGCGACAGGGAAACCTTGCGCATGAAGCGCACTGATGACGCGGAATTCGCGGTCGACCGCGTGCGCTGACGGCAACAGCTTGCCTGGCGGCTTGCGTCTCAGCACGTAAGCCTTAGCCGGTGTCTCCAGCAGATAAGTCGGGTTCGATTGCCCACCCTTGAACTGCTTGATGGCCAGCGGCCCAGCGAAGCCTTCGACGTTCGCAGCCAGATAAGTCTCGAGCCGCGCAGCATCGATGCGCAAGGCGACGCTGACTTCCTTGGTGCCGGAAAAGGCTTGCTGGCGGTCTACGGTGGTCATGGCCCGCGCGTTGCTACTTCTTCATCTCGAACGAAATCGGCGCATCGGCGTAAATCTTATATTGCTGCGTCTTCGGCCTATCCTTGTCCTCATCCTTGATGTAGCGGATTGAGCTCTGCCCCTGCAGCGCGCGCGGCAGGATCATCACGCGGATGAAGCGGGTGGGGCGGTCGGACGCGGCCTGCGCAAACACGGGATCGGGGCCGGTCTCGTACCAGGCCGCGCCCGGCCCGTAGGAGGTCGAACGCCCATGAGTATCGATGCGTAATGCCCCCTCGATCACGCAGCGGATGCCCGGGCCCTGGTGGACGTGCGTGTAGGCGCAGCCGCTAGGCGGAAACGAAACGCTGTCGCCGCGCATCAGCAATTCGCCCTTGGGGATGGTTTCGAGAAACGCGGTGAGTTTCTCGTGCGTCATCATGCCGGGTGCGGCGGCGACCGTGCTGCCCTGATCGCCGCGCGTGAGCTCCCAGCGCCAGCAGGTGACGCCGTGCGGTCCCGGCTTGACGGTGACCGCCCGTTCGCCCTGCCAGGATTCGCCGTCGCTCAGGTTCTCCTCGCCGATCATGGCGCTGCCGTGCACGATGAAGACGAAGCGCGGCAGTGGCGGCAGGCTGAATTCGACGGTCTCGGCGTTGGAAAGAACATCTTCGTAAAGCCGAAGCACCGGATGCATGGACGCGAACCTCCCGTACGCTTTTTTGTTGTCTGATGGCCGGCGCGGCCGAGGCAGGGCAATCGTAGCGGGCCTAACTCTCCCGCGCCACCGCCTGCCAGCCGATGTCACGGCGGCAGAAGCCTTCCGGCCAGTTGATGCGGTCGATGGCCTCATAGGCGCGCGCTTGTGCCTCGCGCACGGTCTTACCGAGCGCGCACACGTTCAAGACGCGGCCGCCGTTCGCCAGGATGTGGTCGCCGTCGGCTTTGGTGCCGGCATGGAAGATTTCGACGCCTTCGATCTTGGCCGCTTCGTCCAGTCCCTCGATCACCGAGCCCTTGCCGTAGGAACCGGGATAGCCCTTGGTCGCCATCACCACGGTGAGCGCCGTCTCCTGAACCCAGCGCAGGTTGAAGCTCTTCAGTTGTCCGTCACAGGCGGCAACCATTGCCGGCACTAGGTCTGACATCATCCGCAACATCAGCACTTGGCATTCCGGATCGCCGAAGCGCACGTTGTATTCGATGAGCTGCGGGCCGTCCTTGGTGATCATCAGCCCGGCATAGAGCACGCCCTTGTACGGCGCGCCGGCTTTCTTAAGCGCCGCCACCGTCGGCAGCACGATCTCGTCCATCACGCGCTGGCTCATCTCGGGTGTCATAATCGGCGCCGGTGAATAGGCGCCCATGCCGCCGGTGTTGGGACCTGTGTCGCCGTCGCCGACGCGCTTGTGGTCCTGCGCCGACGCCATCGGTAGCGCGGTGTCGCCGTCGCACAGGGCGAAGAAGGAAGCTTCCTCGCCGACCAGACAATCCTCGATGACGATCTCCCAGGCGCGCTCACCGAGCCCACCGTCGAACATCATGTCGATGGCGGCCTCGGCTTCTTCGATCGTTCCGGCCACCACCACGCCCTTGCCGGCGGCAAGCCCGTCCGCCTTCACCACGATCGGCGCACCGTGTTCGCGCACATAATCTTTCGCCGCATCGGCGCCCTTGAAGCGGCGATAGGCGGCGGTAGGGATGTTGTTGGCCTTGCACAGGTCCTTGGTGAAGCCCTTGGAGCCTTCGAGGCGAGCCGCCCAGCGCGTCGGGCCGAAGGCATTGATGCCGGCGGCTTCCAGATCGTCGACGATACCGGCGCAGAGCGGCGCCTCTGGGCCTACCACGACCAGGCCGATGTCCCTGTCCTTGCAGAAGGCGATCACCGCCGCGTGGTCGCTGGCGTCGAGGCTCACGCATTCGGCCTCGCGCGCGATGCCGGCATTGCCGGGCGCGCAGTAGAGCTTTTCCGTCAGGGGGCTGGCGGCGATCTTCCAGGCGAGCGCGTGCTCGCGGCCGCCGGAACCGAGGATGAGGATGTTCATGACTAAATCCGCCCGCTTCCCGAATGGGTTAGCGGGCGGGAATGGTCAGGACAAGGGGCCTAGTGGCCTTGTCGACAGGTCCTGCGGCTCAGTCGAGCTGGAAGTGGGGACGGCTGGTGTGCTCTTCCACGTGGTGGATGAAATCGGCCACGGTTTCGTGCTCGTGGATGTGGCCGATGTGGTGGAAATGCATCTCATTTTCGCAGGTGGGGCAGGTGATCGCGTCGCCGTGGATCACCCGGTTCATCCGCGCATGGAACATCGTGCGGCATTCCGGGCAGCGGACCCGGACCTTGATGTTCTTGACCTCTTTCTCGTGGTGATTGTGCATGCTGCTCGCCTCCAACCGCAGCATCTAGGCAGAGAATGGTTGATGGGCCGTTGCGGGAGCAAGCGCCCGGTTCCCCCACTGGCGCACAGGTCGTATAGGGTGGCGTCATGGCTCAGGGCCGAATCAGCGCCGAATCCGAGGGGCGGGCCGCCCCCAACATCGCCGAGTGGACCGTCACCGAGCTCTCGGCGGCGCTCAAGCGCACCGTGGAAGACGCCTACGGCTATGTGCGGGTGCGGGGCGAGGTCTCCGGCTTCCGTGGGCCGGCGCCGTCAGGCCACTGCTACTTCCGGCTGAAAGACGACCGCGCCGTGCTGGAGGCGGTGATCTGGAAGGGCGTCTACGGCCGCATGCGGGTGAAGCCGGAGGAGGGGCTCGACGTCGTCGCCTCCGGCAAGCTCACGACCTTCGCCGGCTCGTCCAAGTACCAGCTCGTTATCGACAGCCTCGAGCCCGCCGGTGTCGGCGCGCTCATGAAGCTTTTGGAAGAGCGCAAGAAGAAGCTCGCCGCCGAGGGCCTTTTCGACGAAGCACGCAAGCAGCTGCTGCCGTTCATTCCGGAAGTCATCGGCGTGGTCACGTCACCCACCGGCGCCGTCATCCGCGACATCCTGCATCGCTTGCAGGATCGTTTCCCGCGCCGCGTGCTCGTTTGGCCGGTGCGGGTGCAGGGCGAAACCAGCGCGGCGGAGGTCGCGGCGGCGATCAAGGGTTTCAACGTGCTGCCAGAAAAGGGCCCGATCCCGCGGCCCGACATCATTATCGTGGCCCGCGGCGGCGGCTCACTGGAAGACTTGTGGTCGTTCAACGAAGAGATCGTGGTGCGCGCCGCGGCCGACAGCATGCTGCCGCTGATCTCGGCTGTCGGTCACGAGACCGATTTCACGCTGATCGATTTCGCCTCCGACTATCGCGCGCCCACGCCGACCGCAGCCGCCGAAAGGGCTGTGCCAGTACGTGCCGAATTGCTGACGCGGCTCGCCGCGCTTGAAGCGCGCAAGCGCTCGAGCTGGCAGCGCAGCGTCGAGCAGCGGCGCAAGGAGCTCGGCCTGCTGTCGCGCGCGCTACCGAAGGACATTCTCGCCGGCCCGCGCCAGCAACTCGACGGTCTAGCGGAACGGTTGCCGCGCGCCTTGCGCGCCAATGCGCAGATCCACCAGACGCAATATTCGCGCGTCGCCGGCAGGCTCGCGCCGCAACTCCTGCGCAATCAGATCGAGCGCCGGCGCGAGCGCTACGAGGGCCTGAACCGGCGCCTGCAGACGAGCCTCGTCGCCAACGCTCAGGCCCATCGAGCACGGCTTGCAAGGCATCGCGATCGGGTGACCGGCTTCGGCGAGCGCGCCCGCCGCGCCATCGCTGGCCTTCTCACTCAGCACGGCGTGCGGGTGGAACGGGCCGAGCGGTTGCTGTCGGCCTTTTCATACCGCGAGGTGCTCAAGCGCGGCTTCGCCCTGGTGCGCGATGGCGAGGGGCGGCCCCTGCGGGCTGCTGCCGGCGTTTCGAGCGGCATGCGGCTCGATATCGAGTTCGCTGACGGCCGCGTGTCGGCGGTGGCCGACGGCGAGGCCGCAATGGCGAAGCCCGCGCCGGCGGCGCGGCCCAAGCCGCGCGGGGGCGGGGGCCAAGGGCAGGGTGGCGGCCAGGGCAATTTGTTCGGCTGATGTCTCATCCATCACGGTGGGCATGAGGGCGGAACTCCTCCTGGGAGCCTTCCGATTTGCGCCCGAAATGACTATGTTGCGGTCATCCTGACGTCCCATGGAGACCGCTTGTGCTCAATCGCTACGACCGTTCCTCGCCCATGAATGGCGAGGCCGAGGTGCGCTACCTCGACGGCGACTTTCGCGTGGTGCGGCCGGGCGCCTTTGTGCGCTGCGCGGTGACCGGGGTGCCGATCCCGCTCGAGGAACTGAAATACTGGAGCGTCGATCTGCAGGAGGCTTACGCGTCGCCGGAAGCGGTCTTGCAACGGCATCGCAGCGACTACCCCGCCAAGGCGGGATAAGCGCTAGCGCCGCAGCGCGCCCATCACCAGCGCCTGTAGTCTTTCCCGCTCATCCAATTCCAGCTTCACCGGCAGCACATGCACTTGCGTCGCCAGCGCATGCAGCGCGGGATCGCCGGTCATGCGCGCGCGGTCCTTCTCGGTAGTGAGCAAGGATAATCCCTCGCTGTCGGCATCCATCTCGAGCTTGGCTGCTTCCTCGGCGGTGAAACGGTGATGGTCGGGGAAAGCCTTGCACTGTGTGACGGCGATGCCGGCATTGGCCGCGCTTTTGAAGAACTTCTCTGGATGGCCGATGCCGGCGAAGGCGAGAACTTTACGTCCCTTCAGCGCTTCCACCGCGCCATGGTCAGGCACCAAACGGCCATGCAGCACCGGTAGCCCGCGCTTTTCAGCCAATGCCACCACATCGCGGGCGCCGTCGGCGTCGCCCATAACCAGCAATGCATTACCACGCGCAAGCTGTGCATGAAGCGGTGCGCGCAAAGGGCCCGCCGGAAACACACGCGCATTGCCGACACCGCGCGTGCCGTCGATCACCGCAAGCGTGAAGTCTTTCTGCAATGACGGATTCTGCAAACCGTCATCCATGACGATGACGCTCGCGCCTTCAGCCTTCGCCAGCGCCGCGCCCGCCACGCGGTCGCGCGCGACGATGGTCGGCGCAGCCCGTGCCAGCAGCAGCGCCTCGTCACCGACTTGATTAGCGGGGTCGTGATGGACGTCCACCAGCTTCGGTCCGGCGGCGCTGCCGCCGTAGCCGCGGCTCATACAGAACGGTGTCTCGCCCGCCGCCGCCAGTATTTGCGCGATCAAGATCGCGGTCGGCGTCTTGCCGGTGCCGCCCAACGTGAAATTGCCGACGCACAGCACCGGCATATCCGCACGCGCGCCGGTTTGCGCCATGCGGCGCGCGGCGATTAAGCCATAGCCGGCGGCCACGGGTGCGAGCAGGGCCGCTTGCAGCCCAGTCTTCCGCCACCAGAAGCCCGGCTCGCGCATGATTGGTTCACCGCTCCAGTCGAAGCTGCAACAGATAGGGCTCAAGCGCCGACAGCGTGCGTTCCAGCGCGCCGCCGAGGCCCCGCATGGTATTATAAGCGTTGGTCGCCGCGCGTTCACGCGCTTCCGGGTGCGCCAGCAACATGCCGAGCACGCCGGTGAGCCGGCTTTCATCCGCGACGATTTCGGCGCCGCGCGCTTCGTCGAGCGCGCCATAGACCTCGGCGAAATTCCAGACATGCGGCCCGTGCACGATGGCCGTGCCGAGCTTGGCGGCCTCGATCGGGTTCTGTCCGCCGTGGCGGATCAGCGAGCCGCCGATGAACACCACCGGCGCCAACCGGTAGATGAGGCCGAGCTCGCCGAGCGTGTCGGCGATATAGATGTCGCAGGTCTTGTCGGGCCGCTCGCGGCGGGAGCGCAGGCGGGCCGTCAGGCCGGCAGCGGCAACGTCCTCGGCGATGGCGGGCCCGCGGTCGGGATGGCGCGGCGCGATCACCGTCAACAGACCGGGGAAGTTCGGCGCTAGCCTCCGGTGCGCCTCGATCATGGCGGCTTCTTCACCCTCATGGGTGGACGCCGCCGCCACCAGCGGGCGCTCGCCGATCATGTGCTTCAGTCTTGCGAGCTCACGTTCGTCGCAGGGCGGCGCCGGCACGTCCAGCTTGAGATTGCCGGCCGTGATGAGCCGCGGCGCTCCAAGCGCGCTCAAGCGTTCGGCGTCGGCCAACGTCCGCGCCAGGCACAGGTCGAAGCGGTGCAACAGGTCGGTGATCGCGGCCGGCAGCCGCCGCCAACGCTGGTACGATTTCTCCGACAGCCGGCCGTTGATAAGGATCATCGGCACGCGCCGTGTCGAGGCTTCGATGATCCGGTTCGGCCACAGATCGGATTCGACGAAGAGCGCCAAGTCCGGCTGCCAGTGGTCGAAGAAGCGCCGCACATAGGCGGGGATGTCGAGGGGCGCAAACTGGTGGATGACGCCCGGCAGCAGCCGCTGTGCGGCGAGATCGCCGGAGGTGACCGTGCCCGAGGTCACCAACACGTTGACATCGCGCGCGCTGATGCGCTCGATCAGCGGCAGCACGCTCATCAGTTCGCCGACGCTGGCTCCATGAATCCAGACGACCGGGCCGGGCGGCCGCGGCATGGCCGCGACGCCGCGCCGTTCAGCGATCCGCCCGCTCGGCTCCTTGCCGCGCCGGGCGCGTGCGGCCAGCGCCAGTGGCGCCACCGGACGCGCAACCCGCGAGAACAGTCGATAGGCCCGCAGCGTGGGCGGCAATCTCTTACTCACGATGACGGGTTCCCCTTCCGGTCGGCGATTTCGTAGGCGCGCGCCGTTATCCGGTTGAGTTCCTTTTCCAACATCTGGCGGGCGGATTCCAGGGCCGTATTGTCAGCGTCTGGCGCCACCGTGATGCCCTCGGCGGCCACCACAGCCACGCGGCCAAACGGCAGGTTGATGGCGGTGCGGTCCCAGTTGTCGAGCACCTTGCGCCGGCTGCTGGCCATCGCCACCGGATAGATCGGCCGGCCGGAGAGTTGCGCCAGCTTGATGATGCCCAAGCCGGCCACGCGCGAGACCTTGGGCACGTCGGCGGTGAGTGCGACGTTATAACCCTCCTTCAGCGCATCGACCATCTGGCCGAAGGCGGTGTAGCCGCCCTTGCGGTAGAACTCGCCGTTGTGCGCGCCGGAACCACGAATGGTGCCGATGCCGAGCCGGTGCGCCGCGCGGGCATTGATCTCGCCGTCGCGGTGCCGCGAGATCAGCACCTTGGCGCGGTCGCCCGGTCTCTTGATGAACGGCGTCAGGAAATGCTGGCCGTGCCACATGCCCAGGATCGCCGGCATGTCGACCTGTTCGTAGAGCGTCGGCGGTTCGAAGATGTGCCGGCTGGTGCGCCATACGAACGACAAGTACCAGGCGCCCAGCGTCCCGACGACTTCCTGGAAAGCGGGTGAGCGCGTGATCCGGGCGAGCGGCCTCATCGGCTATAAAGGCTCAGCGCGACGGCTGGGCCGTTGCCTCCGGGTCGAGCAGGCGGTGCAGGTGGACGATGAAATAACGCATGTGGGCGTTGTCGACGGTCTGGTGCGCCTTGGCCTTCCAAGCGGTATAGGCGGTCGCGTAGTTGGGATAAACGCCGACGATATCGAGCGCATTCAGGTCCTTGAAGTCGGTGCCACCGAGATCGGTGAGCTCGCCGCCGAAGACGAGATGCAGCAACTGTTTCTGGGTTCCGGATTCGGACATTGAGCGGCCCTTGTAGGATCTTCATTAGATGCCCGGTGGTGGAATCGAGCGGGATGAATACCGTGCGGCGCGATCTTAAGCGAATTCCGCCTGGCGGTCGCGCACCAGCTCGATCAGCGCGTCATGGCGGGCAGATCCGGCGGCGACCAGCGCGTCGTGCACCTCGTGCGGTTGATTGTAGCTGAGCGGCCGGCCGGCGAAGTCGGTCATCACGCCGCCGGCTTCGTGCACCAAAAGATCGGCCGCCGCAAGGTCCCAGTCGTGGCTGCCGCCGGACGAAAAACCCGCCTCCAATGCCCCTTGCGCCACCCGCGCCATGCGCAAAGCTAGCGAATGCACCTTGGGTTGCGGCGCTACCGCAGGTTCGATGCGGCTCAGGCGGTCGAGATAGCGCTTGGGGCCCGCGAGCCGAGCACCATTGAGCGCGGCGCCGGCGCTGACGCTCATTCTGGAACCATTCAAGGTCGCGCCGCCGCCGCGCGCGCTCAGGAACATCTCCTCGGTCACCGGCGCATAAAGCGCGGCTAGAAGTGGACGGCCGTCGGCGACCAGCGCCACCGAGATGGTCCAGTCAGGCCGCCCGGCGACGAAGCCCCGCGTGCCGTCGATGGGATCAACCACCCAGTTGTTGCGTTTGAGTTCTCTCGATAGCTCGGTCTCCTCCGAAATCCAGCCGGCGTCGGGCGCAAGTTGAGGCAGTCGCGCCAGCAGCAACTCGTTGACCGCGATGTCGCCTTCGGTTACCGGCGAGTTCTCCGGGCCCTTGGTCCAATGCTTGAACGGTGTTTGCGCGATGTCGCGCGCGAGGCTGCCTGCTTCGCGCATTACCGCTTCGAGGGGCTTGAGCAGCGTCGACGGATCACTGGCCGGCAACGGTCAGGCCCTCCAGCCGCACGGTCGGCGCATTGGTGCCGTAACGGAATTCGAGATCGTTGGCCGGCGTCAGGTTGCGGAACATGTCGAGGAGACTCCCGGCGATGGTGACTTCACTGACCGCATAAGTGCGTTTGCCGTTTTCGATCCAGAAGCCGGAGGCGCCGCGGCTGTAATCGCCAGTCACCATGTTGGCGCCGTGGCCGATCAGGTCGGTGACGTAGAAGCCGTCCTTGATGTCGGCGATGAGATCGTCCGGGCTCACGTTGCCGGGCGCGAGATGGAGATTGCTCGGGCCGGGCGAGGGCACCGACGACACGCCGCGCTGCGCATGACCGGTGGTAGCAAGCCCCAGTTCACGCGCGGTCGCGCAATCGAGCAGCCAGGAACGCAGCACACCGTCCTCGACCAGCGCCAGCTTCTTGCCCGCGACGCCTTCGCCGTCGAAGGGATGTGAGCGCAAGCCCCGCTTGCGCAACGGGTCATCGATGATGCTGATGCCGTTGGCGAACAGCTTCTGGCCCATCTTGTCGCGCAGGAAGCTGGTCTTGCGCGCGACCGAGGCGCCGTTGGCGGCGCTGGCGAGGTGCGAAACAAGCGAGCCGGCGACGCGCGGATCGAAGATGACCGGCACCTTGCGCGTCGAAACCTTGCGCGGATTGAGCCGCGCCACCGCGCGCTCGCCGGCGGTGCGGCCGATCTTTTCCGGGCTTTCCAGGTCGGAGCCGTGCAGCGCCGAGGAATAGTCGTAGTCGCGCTCCATGGCGGTGCCTTCGCCGGCAATCGCCGTCATCGAGACGCCGTGGCGCGAACCGAGATAGGCGCCGCGAAAACCATGACTGGTCACCAGCACCATGCCGCCGATACCAGCCGAAGCCGAAGCGCCGCCCGATTTGGCGACGCCCTTCACCGCGAGACCGGCCTGCTCTGCGGCGCGCGCCAGCTTTTCCAGCTTGGCGACCGTCGGGAGTTCACGGTCGATAAGGTCCAGATCGGGGATGTCATGAGCGAGCTCGCTGTCGTCGGCGAGACCGGCGTATTGGTCTTCCGGCGCCACGCGCGCCATCGCCACCGCGCGCTCGGCGAGCGTCGCGATATTGTCGGCCGCCATGTCGTTGGTCGAAACGACCGCTTGGCGCTTGCCCACCAGCACACGCAGGCCCAGGTCGTCGCCCTCCGCGCGCTCGGATTCTTCCACCGCGCCGTCGCGCACCTCGATCGACAGCGACATGGCGCGCACCGCCACTGCGTCGGCCGCATCGGCGCCAGCCTTGCGTGCGGCCTCAACCAGCCGTTCGGCGCGGTCGAGGAGGGCGGTCTGGTCGAATAGGGATTTGGCGGGGGCGTCCATGATTCAGGCTTTCATTATAGGGAATTCTATAGAGCAAATGGCGCTTAATGCGCGCCGGCGCAACCGCCGATCCCCGACAATTTGAGCCAAGCGCGCAACGTCTCGTCAATCATGCTCGGCAACGCCGCGTCAATCATAGCGCAGGAAGCACGTGCGGTGACGCCCGGTTAACCGCGAACTTTAAGCGATTTCCGACGCCTTTGCGGCATCATCCCGCCTGTGACCGGACGAAAATAAGTCCGGCGCGGGAGAGTTTTGAGGCGTCAGATGCGAAGTGGCGGATGCCCCGCCGGGTCGAGCCGTGTGCAGCGGCTCGACCCGTTCGCCCTGCCTGTGCGTTTTGCGGCGAGCGATGCCGCTGCCGACGAACGGGTCCGGGATATCGAGCTGCACCGGGAGCGTGTGGTCGTGCGGCGCTCGGTTGCCGGCATGCGCATGGCGCTCAACCTGCCGCTATCTTCCTTTTCCGGCATTGGTCTTCAGGTACGGACGCATTCCTCTGGCGCCTATTGCGCGGTGGTGCTGGCCCACAAGGACCCGTCGCTGGTGCTGCCGCTGTTCCTCAGCCCAGAGGCCGACGACGCCATGGCCGAATGGCGGCGCTGGGCCGCCGCGCTCGGCCTACCGCTCTTGCTGCACGACGAGGACACCGGCTGGCGCGATGCGTTCGCGCGCATGGGCCGGGTGCGCATCTCACCGACGCGGCCGCGTCCGCGTCGCCGCAACGCGCTGAAGCAGCGCCGGCCGTCGCTGATGATGTATCGGCAGGCGGGCAGGATCGAAGCGAGCACGCCGGTTCATCGCGGCGAGCACGAGATCATCGCGCGCAATTAGCTTCTACTTACACCGCTGCAGTTTGAGCGTGTGGCCGCCTTGCAGGTCGAGCACGATGTGGTCGGCGTCAACCTTGGTCAGCGTCAGGCTGGTATTACCGGCGCTGATCTGTCCCGTGCTGAACTGATCGATGATGCGCCAGCGGTTGCTACCGTCGGTGCCTACCGACTTGTTATGATAGGCTGGCACGCCGCCGCCCGTGTCGAAGCGCTGCTCGCCTTTGAAGGTGATGACGCGCTTGCCGGTGCAGTCAATGGCGCCCTTCTGGCTGCCGTCGCTTTCGCCCCAGCGGCCCGATACTGGATAGCTATCGGCAAGCGCCGGCGCGGTAAGCGCGGCGATGAGGATGAGGGCGGTGCCGATTCGCAGGATCATGCCGCAAGCCTCGTCGTTGTCGCGAACAAACGCAAGCGTGCTGCGAGACGATGCTTAACGTTCGTCACTTGGCCCGGTAAGCGGCCATGAAGGTGCGCACCGCAATACCGACCACATGGTTGATGCGCTCGGGTGTCGGCGGCGGCCCGAAATTGAACAGCACCGGCTTGAACATCGTGGCGTGGCAGGTCTCGATGAACTGTGCCGCCGCCACTTCGCAATCGTCGATCGCGAGCACGCCGGCGTCGACCTGCGCCCGCAGGTAGGCGGCGACCTTGGCAATGCCGACGGCGGGGCCGGTTTCATAAACCCGGCGGCCGAGATCCGGCATGCGCTCCGCGATCGCGATCACGGCGCGCAGCGACGACATGCGGCGCGGGTCTGAAAAGGTGCTCACGAACGCTTTGCCATGTCGCAGCAGCACGCTTTCGACGTCGTGGTCGCCATGGTCGAACTCGAACACGCCTTCCGCCTGCATGGAGCATTCGCCCTTCACGATGGCGGCGAACAGTTCATCCTTGTCCTTGAAATAGACGTAGAGCGTGCCCTTGGAGACGCCGGCCGCCTTGGCGATATCGCTCATGCTGGCGGCGTCGAAGCCGCGCGACAGGAACACCGCGCGGGCGCCCTCGATGATCTGGCGCCGCTTGGCGCTTTCCTCATCGGTTTCGACCGGTTTGTTCTGTATCAGCTCAATCGCGTCGGACATGTTTGGGCACTCCCCTCGAATGCCAATTTAGCGCCGAGTCGGCGGCTACCGCATCGGTGTAACGCCGTCGTCGGTATCGGTCCAACGCGCCACGCGTGCACGTCGGGCATTAGTCCCCCATCATACTTTCGGATAATGACCGAACCGTTCGGTCAAAAAAGTCGTTGACAGGCTCATGGGCGGAAAATATTTTGACCGAACCGTTCGGTCAATACGGAATTGCCCGGAAGGCCATAGAAAAGAAGTACACGGATATGCAGTCCGAATCCGCCGATAACGACCAAATTTCTATTGTTTCCGACCGTTTGGTCGGTGCCCGGGGCGCGAACGCTGCCCGACGGGCGCGTGAGTTCCGGCTGGCCGCCGTCCCGGCGAACACCGATGACGTCCGGGCGGAGCATAACGAGCCCGCTGGAGCGGACGAGATCGTCGCCGAGCCCGAGCAGGCGCGCGGACCGGCCGCCGACCCGGAAACCCCGGCCAAGTCCGACTCTTCCAAGCCTGCCCCCCGCCGGGCGGGCCGCCGCAAGCGCGCGCTTCTGGGCGCCGCTGCGGCGGTCCTGCTCGCGGCCGGCACCTGGTACGGCTACCACTACATGACCGTCGGTCAGTATCTGGTCTCGACCGACGATGCCTATGTGCGCGCCAACGCCACGACGCTGGCCGCCAAGGTCGCCGGCTACGTTTCCACGATTGAAGTGCCTGACAATTCGCTGGTGCACGCCGGCCAGGTGATCGCGCGCATCGACGACGGCGACTACAAGCTCGCCGCGCAGGCAGCAGCCGACAAGGTCGCTACTCAGCAGGCGACGGTCGGCCGCATCGGCGAGCAAATAACCGCCGCCCAAGCCGCCGTGACGCAGGCGCGGGCGCAGCTTGCCTCCGCGCGCGCAGTCGAAACCCGCACCACCTCCGAGTTGAAGCGCCAGCAGGTTCTGGCCTCGAAGGAATTTGCCAGCCGGCAGACGCTAGAGCAGGCGCAGAGCAGCCATGAACAGGCGATTGCGTCGGTGCAGAGTGCGCAAGCCGCGGTCGCTAGCGCCATTGCCAATATCGGTGTGCTGGAAGCCCAGCAGCAAGAGGCCCAGCATCAGCTCAAGGAATTGAAGACGGCCGAGGCCAAGGCCGAGCGCGATCTCTCCTTCACTGTGATCCGCTCGCCGATCGAAGGCGTTATCGGCAATCGCGCCATGCAGGTTGGCGACTACGTGCAGCCCGGCGCGCGGCTCGCCGCCGTGGTGCCGTTGCATGACGTTTATATCGACGCCAACTTTAAGGAGACGCAGATCGCGCGCCTGCGGCCAGGCCAGCCGGTCGAGGTTTCGGTCGATGCGCTGCCCGATCACACGATTACCGGCACCGTCGCCAGCATGTCGCCGGCCTCCGGTTCCGTGTTCTCGCTGCTGCCGCCCGACAATGCGACCGGCAACTTCACCAAGATCGTGCAGCGGCTGCCGGTACGCATCCATCTGCCAGCTTCGGTCGCCGACAAGCGTTTGCTGCGACCGGGCATGTCGGTGGTGGTGAGCGTCAACACCAAGCCGAAGAAGAATGCCGCGCTCGCCGATAACGGCGCCTGGTTTACGCCGGACGCCAGCGGTGCCGCGCCCCTGAAAACCGCTCGGTGGTGAGTCAAAATATCGTGAGTAGGCACACCACCACGACCGCGCCTCCGGTTTCCGCCCAATCCCCGATGGGTGGAGCCGGGGGCGCGGACCTCTTGACCCCGCGCCGGCTCGCGGCCTTCGTCGTGATGTGCTTCGGCATGTTCATGGCGATCCTCGACATCCAGATCGTCTCGGCGTCGCTGTCGGAAATCCAGGCGGGTCTGTCGGCCTCCGCCGACGAGATTCCGTGGGTGCAGACCGCCTACCTGATCGCCGAAGTGATCGCGATCCCGCTATCCGGCTTTCTCTCGCGCGCGCTCGGCACCCGCGTGCTGTTCACGGTCGCGGCCGCCGGCTTCACCATCTCCAGCGTGATGTGCGGCCTGACGTCGTCGATCCACGAAATGATGTTCTGGCGCGCGGTGCAGGGCTTCATCGGCGGCGGCATGATTCCGACGGTGTTCGCCACCGCATATCTCATCTTTCCCGGCGACCGGCAGAAGTATGTCGCGCCGGTCATCGGCCTGATCGCGACGCTGGCGCCCACTATCGGCCCGACCGTCGGCGGCTACGTAACCAACCTATGGTCCTGGCACTGGTTGTTCTTCATAAACGTCGTGCCGGGCAGCATGGTCGCCGTCGCAACCTGGTTCCTGGTCGATTTCGATAAGCCGGATCTCAAGCTGCTTGAGCATTTCGACTGGTGGGGCCTGCTCAGCATGGCCGGCTTCCTCGGCGCGATCGAATACGTGCTGGAGGAAGGGCCGCGTTACAACTGGTTCGACGACGGCGCCATCACTCTGGTGGCGATCGCGTCGGGGCTGTCGGCGGTCGCCTTCTTCGTTCGTGTGCTGACCGCGCGCGCGCCCATCGTCGATCTGAGCGCCTTCCTGAACCGCAATTTCGCACTCGGTAGCTTGTTTTCCTTCGTGCTCGGCATCGGTCTCTACGGCCTGACCTACATCTATCCGGTCTATCTCGCCCAGATCCGCGGTTACGACGCGCTGATGATCGGCGACACCATGTTCGTGTCCGGGCTGGCCATGTTCGTGAGCGCGCCGATCGCCGGACAGCTTAGCCAGCGTATGGATCCGCGCTTCATGATGATGGGTGGCTTCGTCCTGTTCGCGCTCGGCACTTGGCAGATGACGTATCTGACCAAGGACTGGGATTTCTGGCAGATCTTCTGGCCGCAGATATTCCGCGGCATGGGGCTGATGTTCTCGATGGTGCCAGTGACCAACACCGCGCTCGGCACGCTGCCGCCCGAGCGGGTCAAGAACGCCTCCGGCCTGTTCAACCTCACACGTAATCTTGGCGGCGCGCTTGGGCTCGCGGTCATCAATACTGAGCTCAACGATCGCATGGACCTGCATCTCGCCCGTTTGCACGCCGCGGCAAACTGGGCGCGCCAGCCCGCGACCGAGACGCTCTCGCGCCTGACCGCGCATTTTCAAGGGCCCGACGCGCACCTGATGGCGCTCAAGCAGATGATGGGCATGGTGCGTCAGCAAGCGGCGGTGATGAGCTTTGCCGACGTATTCATGATGCTGACGGTGTTGTTCCTCGCGCTTGCCGCGGTCGGCATCATCATGAAGCGCCCCGAGCCGTTGGCTGCGGGGGCAGGGGGGCACTGAACGTCCGAGCACGAAAGGAGCATCCAATGCCATCCATTGCACTGTTCGGAATGAGCGTTGCTTTTAGCTTTATCGCTTGGGGGCTCTTTGCCGCCCATGCCGTCTTGCCTGAATTGCGCAACAGATCGCGCGTCGATGCCTTGCGGCCGCTGCTCATTCTGCACAGCTTTCGCTTCCTCGGCCTATCGTTCCTGATTCCCGGTGTCGTGTCGCCGGATTTGCCGGCCCATTTCGCTTTTGATGCGGCGTATGGCGACATTATCTGCGGCGTATGGCGACATTATCGCCGCCATTCTGGCCATGATATCGTTGGCGGTGTTACGCGGCAGTCTGGGCGTCCCGCTGGTCTGGTTCTTCAACGTATGGGGCAGCATTGACTTGCTCAACGCGTTTTACCAGGGCAGCCCCGGTGGGCTGCTGCCGGGTCAGCTCGGCGCCGCCTATTTTATTCCGACGGCCATCGTTCCATTTGCGCTCATCACGCATGGCTTGATCTTCTGGCTTCTGCTACGCGGCGATGCGGGGCGAAGAGGCGTTTAGGTGGCGTGATAGCCATCCGCCGTCGGCGCCTGGATAACCGCTTGCAGGCTTCAGTGCAGCATCTGGCTGCGCCAGCCATGACCGGGCTGGCCATGGAAGAAGCCGTTCGAAAACGGGGCGTCCAGTTTCAGGTCGTCGAGGCGGCGAACCGCCTCGGCTGGGTCGATCCCCCCGTCGAGCATGGCCCGGAAAATGTCGGCTACCGCAATCATGTCGCAGCTGTGCGGCGACAGGCGGAAGCGGGTCACGCCCATGGCCTGCAGCGCCGGCAATTCGCCGACCAGATTGAGATATTCATGCGACATGGTCTGGATGCCGTTCACTGCCAGGAACGGCTTGTCCTCCAAGGTGCGCAGCGGCATCCCATCGGGATCGTTCTCGCAGATGAAGCGGCAGCTGTCTTTGGTGCGACCGTGGGCGCGCGCGTGATAGCAACGCGCCGATAGCGCCAGGCCCACTCGGCCGAACGCCTGCACCTCGATTGTCGTATCGAGGTCGGCGGTGGCGGCGCAGAGGGCGGCGATCGCCTCCGCCGGCATTTCCGGCGGCAGGCAGATGCTTCGGGCTCCGCCGCGCGCCAGCACGCCGGCCGTCCGTTCATTGTAGACGTTCATGAAGGGCCCGATATGGTGTGGCCGTCCGCGCAACGGGAGTAGGGCGGAGGCGTCGTTCGCCTCTACCATCGCCGTTTGTCGCGCGCAGATATCGTCCACCAGCCTGCGGTCGATCGCGGACATAACCTCGGCCAGCGCCGAGAACACAACCGTCTTTCCAGCCGCCGACAGCCGTTCCGTTACCACGTCCAGATAGGGCTCGAACAGAGGTGCGCGCTTGGAGCAGATGACCTCGCCCACATAGACGGTCGAGACCGGCGCCTCATCGGCGATGCGGAAATAGAAGTCGCGCCAACGCTCCGCGCTCCAGTTGAAAAGCACCGGTCCCAGCGTGAGCTCGCTCGCGTGTTCGTCCACCGCTATCTCCATCGCTTGCTGCGGAAGGCGCCTTCGGTTTCGCGATGCCCTTCGGTGAGCGCGAGCAGGCTGGCGAAACCGGTTTCCCGGCCGTCCATGAGATCATCCACCGCCTTGCGGAAGGCCGACACGACGCTTCGCACATAGGCGCGGCTGCGCTGGCGCCCTTCGATCTTGAGCGCGGTGACGCCGGCGCGCATGAGGTCGGGCAGGAGCGCCGACAGGTTCAGGCTGACCGGCTCCTCGAAGGCGTAATAGGGAAGCTTCTGCGCGCTGCAGAGATACCGACCCTTGCAGATGGTCGGGTAGCCGGCGTTTTCATTCTTCCCGAAGCGATCGATGACGAATGTGCCCAGCCGCGTGGTCAGGTTGTGGTCGGCGTCTTCGTCATAATGCACGTCTGCGGCCGGCGAGCAGACACCGTCCATGTTGGTCGAAGAACCGGTGGCGTAATTGGTGAGGCTGCAACGGCCCTCGGCCATCATCCCGATATTGCCGAAAATGAAAGCTTCGATTTCGCACGGAATTTGGCTGTGCAGGTCGGCGATTTCGGGGACCGTCAACATGCGCGGCAGTACCACGCGCTTGACGCCGAATTCCTGGCAATAGAATCGGATCGCCTCGGGTGAGGAGGCGCCAGCCTGCACCGATAGATGTAGCCGCAGGTCCGGATGAGCGTTGGCCGCGTATTCGGCGACCCCCATGTCGCATACGATGATGGCGTCGACGCCGGCCGTGGCGGCGAGATCGACTGCCTCGCGCCACATGTCGAACTTGCCGGCCGGCGGAAAGGTATTGACCGCGAGCAACACTTTCGCGCCGTGGTCGTGGGCATAGCGAACCGATTGCTCGACCTCGGCCGGCGTAAAATTCAGTCCGGGAAAGTTGCGCGCGTTGGTGGCGTTCTGCAGGCCGCAATAGACGGCGTCGGCTCCGGCATCGACAGCGGTCCGCAGGGCAGCCGGCGTTCCAGCCGGGCAAACCAATTCTGGCCGCTGGTAGCCGTTGCTTTCGGTCATTCCGATGGTCTCCCTCGCACGCTACGGACAAGTGACAATGCCGCCCCCGCTGGCGCGGACAACGGACCGAAGCTCTTGACCGCGCTGTCGAGCGCGCTGCCCTCGAAGTCGTCCAGCGCGTTGCGCAATGCCACCACCGCTTCGGTGTCGCCGCTTACCCGCAGGTCGCGGGAAAAGAACAGGGCGTCGCCGTCGAGAGCGCCGTCGATCATGTCGAGCAGAATGAAAAATTTGCCGGCGATGACGGCGTCATTGGCGACGCGCGCGCTGCGGCGGTGCGCGGTCAGCCGCGGCTGGTCGGGTAGGGGGGTCAGCACCAGTACGAAGGGCAGGTCGGTCGGATCGACCAGGAAGCGCTTGCCGGCGTGTGGCCCCAGCCGGTTGAACAGCTCCGGTCGCGACCGCGCAACATGCGTCGCGATGCGATTGAGAATCGGTTGCAACAGTGCCAGCGGTACCGGCGCCAGCAATAGGCCGGGCACGTGCTGCAATAGGTCCTTTAAAGACGATGCCGAAGAATCGGCTTGGGATGGAGCAAACATCGATCGTTTGTGTAGAACCGGCGGCGAAGCCAGCACTTGATCGACGTCAAGGCGCGTGCGCTATTTGTGTGCCGAGCAGGCGGTGATCGCCATGCGTCTTACGCTTACGCCTTCCCAAATCCTCCCGCCGTTGGCGTCTGGATGATGATCGCCTCGCCGGCGTCGATCACGGTTTCGTCGCAGCCCTGAAGCTGCTCCATGTGCCCGTCCTTGCGGCGCACCCAGTTTTCGCCGACCTGACCGTGTTCGCCGCCCGCGAGCCCGAAGGGCGGGATGCGGCGGTGGCCGGAGAGCACCGTGCATTCCATCTTCTCGAGGAAGCGGATGGTGCGGTGGATGCCGTCGCCGGCGTGCCACTTGCCTTTGCCGCCCGAGCCGGCGCGGATATGGAAATCCTCCAGCAGCACCGGATAGCGGAATTCGAGGATTTCGGGATCGGTCAGCCGCGTGTTGGTCATGTGGGTGTGGACGGCGTCGGTGCCGTTGAAGCCGGGACCGGCCGGCGAGCCGGAGCAGATGGTCTCGTAATATTGGTACTTCTTGTTGCCGAAATTGAGATTGTTCATGGTGCCTTGTGCGCCGGCGAGC
>Ga0316583_10000028_pt1 | contig 28242 bp, 24 predicted proteins | sample J_170502JBrBrA_D_FD_204513 | JGI IMG/M metagenome (GOLD analysis project Ga0316583, IMG submission 204513) | Rhizosphere microbial communities from salt marsh grasses in Alabama, United States - J_170502JBrBrA | ecosystem: Host-associated > Plants > Roots > Rhizosphere | place: USA: Alabama... | reverse complement strand
ATCGCGCCGGCGTTGCAGAACCAGTTCATCCGCGCGTGCTCGGGGCACACCGTCGGCGCCGACGGTTTCAACTATCCCTGGGACGTGTGTGGCAACGGCAGCAACAGCATGTACATCGTCGCCGGCTGGGGCACCAGCTACGCGACCCCCGAGGTGGCCGGCGTCGCGGCGCTCGTCCAGGCGCTGCACGGCGGCAGCCTGAACCCCCACCAGCTCGCCAACATCCTGGCCCAGACCGCCGAGGATCTCGGCGCGCCGGGCGTGGACGAGCAGTACGGCCACGGCCGCGTCAACGCGGCGCGGGCGGTCGGGGGGAGGTGAGGCGGCGGGGGGCCGACACCCTCCGCGGACATCTCGTCCAGAACGCCGCCCGGAGCCTCCCGTCCGGGCGGCGTTTCCGTCTCCTCGGATGTGCGTGCCCGGATGTGCAACGCCGTGTCCGGCTCCGCGGCGAGTCACGATGGCGGAGCCGAGCGCACCTTCTTCAGGACGCCGCTTCGGGCTCGTCCGCGGGCTGTGCCAGATGCAGGCCGAGCCCCAGGATCGCGCCTGCCATGGCATCCGCCAGGAGGACGCTGCGCAGGCCGAGATCGTGGAGGGACACGGGCGTCGCCGCGATCCACCCGCTCGCGTAGAGGAGCCCGGTGCACACGATGCTCCCGTAGACGACCCCACCCAGAATGCTCCTCCAGAACGACCGGACGCCGACGAGGAAGGCTGCGGTCGCACCCACGGCCGCGAAGGTCAGAAGATGGATCACGGTGTAGACGAGAACCTCGACCCCGAGTGCGCCGAAGGACTCCACCCGGGGCGCGGTCCCCGCTGCCTGAGCGGCGGTGGTCCCCGCCACCTGGGCGGCGGCCGTCGCTCCGGTGCTTCCCCATCCCAGCAGCCCCGATGCCAGGGCCACCGGGACGGCGAACGGCCGAAGATGGACCGCCCCCTCGATCAAAAAGAAGACCGCGACGGCGATGCCGGCGACGAGACCTGCTGCGGCTCCAATCGCAGCTCGACGGAAGAATCGCATAGCGCCTCCCCAGCGAATGGCGTTGAGGTTGAACATCTCGGCGACCGCGTCTCGAGGGGCCGCTCCTTCACTCTCCGAACCGTACCGCTCTCCGCTCCTGTCCCAGCCCCGCCACCACCGCGGCCAGGATGAAGACCACGACGCCCACCAGCGCCAACGACTTGGCGTAGCTCATGCGCTCGGCCACCCGCGCGTCGAGGAGCGGGATCAGGCCGGCGATGGCCGCACCGCACTGGTAGGCGAAGCCGGGCAGGAAGCCCCGTACGCCGTCGGGGGAGAGCTCCGTGATGTGTGCGGGGATCACGCCCCAGGCGCCCTGCACCATGAACTGCATGACGAAGGCACCGATCCACAGCACGGTCAGGCTGGGCGCGAATACCCAGATGGGGATGGCGAGGATGGCCAGGACGAGCGTGCCCATGATGGCCCGCCGCCGTCCGATGCGGTCCGAGACCATCCCTGTGACGATGCCGCCGATGATGGCCCCCACCATGGAGAACGCCGTCAGCGCCGCGCGCATCTGCGGCGAGAAGTGCCAGTCACGCTGCAGGAAGGTGGGATACAGGTCCTGCGTCCCGTGGGAGACGGCGTTCATCATGGCCATGAGGAGCGTGATGTAGAGGAACAGACGCCAGTTGCCGACGATCTCCCGGAAGAGCGACCTCCAGTCGGTGTGGCGGACCTTCTCCCAGACCTCTGACTCCTTGACGTTGTAGCGCACGTAGATGGCGAGCAGCGCAGGCGCACCGCCGACGAAGAACAACGGCCGCCAGCCGAAGCGCGGGAAGATCAGGAAGTAGCAGGCCGCGGCCAGCAGATAGCCGAACGCGTAACCCTCCTGAAGCAGGCCCGAGAGGATCCCACGGCGGCGGCTGGGGGCCTTCTCCATGGCGAGGGACGCGCCGACGCCCCACTCGGCACCCATGCCGATGCCGTAGAGCGCTCGCAGCACCAGGAACGTCGTGAAGTTGGGCGACAGGCCGGTGAGGACCTCGATGATGGAGAAGAACACGAGGTCCAGCATCAGAGGCAGCCGCCGCCCGTAGCGGTCGGCGATGAGACCGAAGATGAACGCACCCACCGGGCGGAAGGCCAGCGTCAGCAGCAGAGCGAACGCGACGGCCTCGTCCGTCTCGCCGAACTCCTTTCCGATGGCGCCGAGGCACATGACCACCAGGAAGAAGTCGAAGGCATCCAGCGTCCAACCGAGGAATCCCGCCAGGAGCGCGGGCCGATGGTCGGGAGCGACCTGCGGAGCCTGGGGCGATGGCGGCGCTATGCCGGGCGTTCTGTCCATGCTGCGGGATCTCCGTGAACACCCGGTCCCCGACGGGCAGGCCGGGTTGAAGACTGGCTCTCGTCGCGCGGCGGATGCCCGGGGCGCAACGGCTCCGCAAGGTGCGCCGCGGCATGGCACGCGACAAGAGGGCCTGCGTCGGCTCTCCGTGGCGGTCCTTCCCGGGACTCGGCGCCTTCCCCGCCGCGCCGCGCCCCTACCCGATCACGTTGGCGTGCTTCTCCCGGGGCCGACCCACCCAGAACAGGAGTCCCATGGTGGACCACAGGGCGAAGGAGAGCCACTCGTACGTGGAGAAGCTCCCGGGTACCTCGGGGAGCACCTTCATGAGGACGATGGCCAGGCTCACCAGCACGCCCAGCCATGCGACGGCATGGAAGCGGGGTCTGTCTTCGGCCCGGCGCATCCGCAGGATGTACGCCAGACAGGCGGAGAGCCATCCCACCCCGACGGCCAGCGATCCCACGTCCGAGATGGGCACGAGAATGGCGTCGCCCAGGCACGCCGCCACCGCGGTGATGACTCCCATCAGGAGGATGGCGGTTCTGGGCGTGCCGTGGTCGGGGTGTACCGAGGAAAGCGATCGGTGCACGAGGTTTCGCTTGCCCATCCCGTACAGCAGGCGCGTGGACGCCACGAAGTTGCCGTTGAACACCTTCGTCAGCGAGAGGAACGCACCGACGAGGATGATCTGCGCGATCCAGTGGGCGCCGAAGGCCCGCTCGAACGCCACCTCCGTGCCGATGTGCCCCGTCACGATGTCCTGCCAGGGATGGTAGACCCACGGCACGACGATCATCACGACGGCATAGAACACGAACCCGCCTACGAGCGCCATGTAGATGGCGGTGCCGAAGTGACGGGGATCGAAGCCCGCCTTGGCCTCCTCGGACTCCTTCGCCACCGACTCGAAGCCCGTCATGTAGTAGGGGACGATCTGCATGGTCAGCAGGATCGACATCCACACGCCTGCCTTGCCCGGATGCGAGAACAGGGGTTGCATGTTGGCGGGGCTGCCGCGGAAGAACCCGAGGACGGTGAAGAGCAGGAAGGCCGCGAGGAGCCCGAACGTCGTCCAGTTCTGGAGCACGCCGCTGGGGTGGATGCCCCGGTAGTTGATGCCCACCACCAGCGCGGTGAGGAGCAGGCCGATGACGAGGCGGGGCAGGTAGATCGGCGTGCCGGCCAGCACCCAGAGCTGGTGGCTGTCCAGGACGGGGAAGACCCGGGCCATCAGGTTGCCGATGGCCACGGCCTCGAAGGGGCAGACGATGGCGTAGGCCAGCACCATCGTCCAACCGGTGGCGAAGCTGAGCATCGGCGGGAACACGCCCTCGGTGTAGGCGATCTCCGCACCGGCATCCTGAATCTGGCCCACGAGCCGGGCATAGGTGTGGGCGATGGGGAGCAGGAGCATGCCGCCGATGAGGAACCCGAGGGCGCCGCCCAGCGGCCCGCCGCGCCCGAGCCAGTCGTCCATGAGGATGAGCCAGCCGACGCCGATCATGCTGCCGAAGCCGAACGTGAAGTACTCGACCGTGCTCAGGCTGTGGCGGAGCCGCGTGGCCACCCGCGGGGCAGGACCGGTGTCCGATTCTCGAGTCTGAGCCATGGCCGCGCCTTCCGTGCCGTGTTTGCGGAGGAGCCCGCGATGCGAGTGGAGCGCACGGGCCCGCCGCGCCGACGAAGCGGACAACCTCGTGCCGCCGGGGTGGGAAAGCGAGTCCGGCGGCCTGCGCGCAACGGACCACGACGACGTGTCGAGCGCGCCTCCGTCGATGTGCGCCGCGTCGCGGGTCCGCTAACTTGCGCGGTCGTGACCTCGTCCCCCGAACAAGCACAGGCGAGAACCATGGACGCTCTCGAAGCCCTGCGCACGCGCCGTTCCATCAAGCAGTTCACGGGCCGGCCCGTGAGCCGCGAGGAGATCGAGCGGCTTCTCGATGTCGCGGTGCACGCCCCCAACCACCGCATGACGCAGCCCTGGCACTTCCGGGTACTCGGGCCGGACGCCAGACGCGCATACGGCGAGGTCCTGGGCGCGCGCAAGGCGAAGAAGGTCGAAGACCCGGAGGCGGCGCGCGCCGTCGCCGAGAAGGTGGCGGATGGAGAGGCTGCCCTGCCCGCCATGATCGCCGTGAGCATGACGCTGGACGAGAACCCCGAGATCCGCGAGGAGGACTACGCCGCCACCATGATGGTGGTGCAGAACCTCTGCCTGGCGGCACACGCCACGGGGCTCGGGACCCACATCAAGACCGGGGCGATCATGGACGACCCCCGCGCGCGGGCGGCGGTGGGCGTTCCCGAGGGCGAGCGCATCGTGGCGACCATCCAGATGGGCGAGGCGGCCGAGGTTCCCGCCGCGAAGCCCCGGAGACAGGCGGCCGAGGTCACGACCTGGGTGCCGTAGAAGACCACCCGCCCGCGGAAGATCCACACCGACGCGAACTTCGGGGCACACGGAGGACCCATGAGGCGATTCGACGACCTGTCCGAGAAGGAGCTCCTGGCGCTCGCCATCTCCCTGGAGGAGGAGGACGAGCGCATCTACGCGGACTACGCCGACGGTCTACGCGAGACCTTCCCGGCCTCGGCATCGGTCTTCGAGGGAATGCGTCAGGAGGAGGCCGGGCACCGGGCCCGCCTCATGGAGCTCTATCGGCAGCGCTTCGGGGACCACATCCCCCACATCCGGCGGGAGGACGTGCGCGGCTTCGTGCGTCGCCGGCCGACGTGGCTGGTGCGCCCTCTGGGCCTGGAGGCCGTCCGCAGGCAGGCGAGCACCATGGAGGCGGAGACGCGCCAGTTCTACGAGCGTGTCGCCGCCCGGACCCACGACCTCGGGATCCGTCAGCTCCTCGACGAGCTGGCCGCTGAGGAGCGGGTGCACGAGCGGAAGGCGGAGACGCTGGAGGCCAAGCGCCTCGAGCCCGACACGAAGCGAATCGAGGACGAGGCCCGCCGGCGCCTGTTCGTCCTGCAGGTCGTCCAGCCGGGACTCGCGGGCCTGATGGACGGCTCGGTGTCGACGCTGGCCCCGGTGTTCGCCGCGGCAGTGGCGACTCAGCAGACCCACGACGCCCTGGTGGTGGGCCTGGCGGCGTCCATCGGGGCGGGGATCAGCATGGGCTTCGCCGAGGCGCTGTCCGACGACGGTAGTCTCACGGGGCGGGGGCACCCGTGGGTGCGGGGGCTGATCTGCGGGCTCATGACCTTCCTGGGGGGCCTGGGCCACACCCTGCCGTTCCTCGTGCCCGACTTCCGGGTCGCCCTGATCGCCGCCATCGCGGTGGTCGTGGTGGAGCTGGCGGTGATCACCTGGGTCCGCCACCGATATATGGACACGCCGACGCTTTCCGCCGCCCTGCAGGTCGGGCTGGGGGGTGCCCTGGTCTTCGCGACGGGGGTGCTTCTGGGCGGGTTCTGAGGCCTCCGGCCTCCCCGCGCCTTCACCATCGGGCCGGACCTGTCCATATTCGTCGGGTGGGCAGTGCATCAGCGCCCCGCTGCGCCTGACGGATACGCGCAAACGATCACGATTCAGCTGTAATGACTGCATCGTCTGCGGTGCCGGCTCGACAACGCTCACGAGCGAGGGTCGCGCGCGCGAAACGCGTGCGCTCGGGTATGAGGAGCAGCCGGGCCGGCGCCGGCGCATGGTGCGAAGAGGATGAATGGACCAGTCGAATACGCTGGAAGAATTCATAGATAGGCTGCAAAGCGAGGGTGTCGAGGCCGGACTCAAAGAAGCAGAGGAGGTGCGCAGCGCCGCGGCCAGGGAAGCCGCGGGGCTCATCAAGGAGGCCAGGGAGACAGCGCGGGAGGTAGTGGAGCAGGCCGAGGTGGAGGCCAGGGAGATCCTGGCCGACGCCAGGCGTGAGCTCGCCCTGGTCGTGCGAGACGTGCATCTCGGGCTGCGTGTCGGCCTCGAGCGGGTCCTGACATCGCTTCTGGAGCGCGGCCTCGAGCATCATCTCGAGGATCCCGAGCTGCTGGCGCGTCTGCTGAGCGAGGTCGTGAGCGCCTACGCGCGCGGCGACGCGGAAGGCCGCACCATCGAGCTCAAGGTACGCCCCGAGCTCGTGGAAGAGCTCACGGCCGCGGTGCCGGGCATCCTGGGTCGAGCCCTGGCCGACGGGTCGCGCGTGGACGTGAAGGCCGGCCTGGAAGCCGCCGGCTTCGAGTATCGCATAGAGGACGCCGTCGTCGAGGTCACGCCCGCATCGGTGGCGGACGCCCTGGTGCAGTATGTCTCGCCCCATCTGCGAGCGCTCCTGCGTGAGGCATCCGGCGAAGAAGGGATGGTGGTGACCGCTTGATGGCCTCCGGCGCGAACTACTATCTGTTGACGTCGCTGCCACCGCTCGACGAGCCGGGCACGCCGCCTCCGTTGTCGGCCGCGGAGCTGCGCGCGCGCGCCGCCCACAGCAACGCGGCTCCGCTGGTGGACGCAATCCTGCTCGCGGATGACCTGCGCCAGCGCCAGGCCCTTCTCGCGGGAGAGATCTCGGACGTCGACGGTGCCGTTCTAACCTCCGGTCAGATGGCGGGTGACGAGCCCCTGCCACCCCCCCTCGCCTTCGCGGAGGCACCCCCGCCACCACGCCTCGCCGACGATCTCGTGTGGGAGGCGTACTGGCGTCATGCCGCGCACGTGGCGCGCCGGCGCCACAGCCGCTTCCTGAGCGGCTGGGTACGTGCGGAGGTCGCGCTGCGCAACCGCCTGGCGGCAGCGCGCGCACGGGCTCTCGGCGAGTCGGTCGAGGGACGCGAGGTGGCGCTGGAGCTCGGTGGAGCCGATGGGGTCGTCGAAGACGGCGTCGCCGCATGGATGGATGCCGACGACCCACTGACGGGGTGGCGGTCGCTGCTCATGACACGCTGGCAGTGGGCCACGAGTGAGGAGCACCGCTTCAGCTTCAGCCACGACGAGGTCGCCGCGTACGCGGTGAAGCTCCTGCTCCTGAGGGATTGGCACCGGACCATGAGGGATGCGGCATGAGAGGGAGGATCGTCGCGGTATTCGGCAACCTGGTGGTCGCGGAATGCGAGGGACCGGTCATGCAGAACGCCGTCGCGCGCTGCCATCGTGCCGACGGAGCCCAGCTGCTGTCCGAGGTCATCCGGGTGCATGACAACCGGGCCGACCTGCAGGTCTTCGAGGAGACCCGCGGTCTCAAGGTCGGCGATCCGGTCGAGGTGAGCACGGACCTGCTGTCGGTCCAGCTCGGTCCGGGGCTGCTGGGCCAGATCTTCGACGGCCTGCAGAACCCGCTCCCCGAGCTGGCGGAGCGCCACGGCTACTTCCTTCCCACCGGCGGCTCGACGCCCGGCCTGCGGGAGGACCGGGTGTGGCAGTTCGAGCCGGCGGGTCGCGTCGGCGACGTGATGCAGGCGGGTGACACCCTGGGCTATGTGCCCGAGGGGATCTTCAAGCACCACATCATGGTGCCCTTCGGCTGGCGTGGCCGCTTCACCGTCCAATACATCGCATACGCGGGCAAACGGCAGGCCGACGAGGTCATCGCCGAGATGACCGACGAGTCCGGGGCCACCCGGAACGTGACCATGCTGCAGCGCTGGCCGGTGAAGGTGCCCCTGAACGTGAGCCGAGAGCGCCTGCTGCCCAGCTCACCGCTGGTAACGCGCGTGCGCATGATCGACTCGCTCCTGCCGGTGATGCGCGGCGGCACCTATTGCATCCCGGGTCCCTTCGGGGCGGGCAAGACGGTGCTCCAGCAGATCACCTCGCGCAACGCCGACGTCGACGTCGTCGTGGTCGCTGCGTGCGGCGAGCGCGCCGGCGAGGTGGTGGAGACGATCCAGGAGTTCCCCAGGCTGAGCGATCCGCGCACGGGTCGCAGCCTCATGGAGCGGACGGTGATCGTGTGCAACACCTCGGCGATGCCGGTAGCCGCACGGGAGGCCTCGGTCTACACCGCGGTCACCCTGGGCGAGTACTATCGCCAGATGGGGTTGCACGTGCTCCTCCTGGCCGACTCCACATCGCGCTGGGCGCAGGCCATGCGAGAGCTCTCCGGCCGGCTGGAGGAGATCCCCGGAGAGGAGGCCTTCCCCGCGTACCTGGAGAGCCGCATCGCGGCGTTCTACGAGCGCGCGGGCGCGGTCCGGCTGCGCACCGGGCACGTGGGCACCCTGACCATCGGCGGCACGGTCAGCCCCGCGGGCGGGAACTTCGAGGAGCCCGTCACCCAGGCCACCCTCAAGGTGGTGGGCGCGTTCCATGGCCTCTCCACCGCCCGCGCGCACGCGCGCCGCTATCCCGCCATCGATCCGCTGGACTCGTGGAGCCGTTACGCGGGCATCATCGAGGCGAAGAAGGTCGCGCAGGTGCAGCGCCTGCTGCGGCGCGGTAACGAGATCCGACAGATGACCGCGGTTGTGGGCGAGGAGGGGGTCTCGGTGCACGACTATGCGACCATGCTCAAGGCCGAGTTCGTCGACGCCGCCTATCTGCAGCAGAACGCCTTCGACGACGTCGACGGGTCCACCAACGCGGAGCGGCAGGAGCTCGTCTTCGACCGCCTGCTCGCCGTGCTCGACATGGAGCTGGAGGTCACGGAGAAGGAGCAGGCGCGAGCCGTCATGGTGAAGTTCACCGACCTGTTCCGCAACTGGAACTACGTGGCCATGGGCACGCCCGAGTTCGAGGCCATGGCCGGGGAGATCAACGATCTCGTCGCCCTTGGTGGACGTGATCCGGTGCTCGAGGACGTGGCATGAGGAAGTACTTCGATCGCATCGCGCGCATCGCCGGGAACGTGCTCACGGTTCACGCCGAGGGCGTGACCTACGAGGAGCTCGCGGTGGTGGTGGGTGAGGAGCGCAGCGCGCCCGCGCAGGTCATCAAGCTCGAGGGCGATCAGGTGAGCCTCCAGGTATTCGCCGGGACACAGGGCCTGTCCACGCGCGATCGGGTCCGGTTCCTCGGCCATCCCATGGAGTTCCCGTACGGGGACGGGCTGCTCGGCCGTGTATTCGACGGCGCCGGCCGACCACGCGACGAGCGCCCCGACCCGGAGGGGACGCTGGTGCGGCTCGGCTCCCCCCCGGTCAACCCCGTGAAGCGGCGGCTCCCGGATCGCATGATCCGCACCGGCATTCCGATGATCGACGTGTTCAACTCCCTCGTCGAATCACAGAAGCTGCCCATCTTCTCCGTGGCCGGCGAGCCGTACAACGCCCTGCTGGCGCGCATCGGACTGCAGGCGGACGCGGACGTCATCATCTTCGGTGGCATGGGCCTGCGGCACGATGACTACCTGGAGTTCCGCGCCGCATTCGAGAAGGGGGGCGTGCTCACCCACTCCGTGATGTTCGTGCACACGGCTTCCGACCCGGTCGTGGAATGCCTGCTGGTTCCGGATCTCTGCCTCGCCGTCGGCGAGCAGTTCGCCCTCGCCGGAAAGCGCGTGCTGGTGCTGCTCACGGACATGACGGCCTTCTCCGATGCGCTCAAGGAGATCGCCATCACCATGGAGCAGATCCCGTCGAACCGCGGCTATCCGGGTGATCTGTACACGCAGCTGGCACGCCGTTACGAGAAGGCGGTGGACTTCGAGGGTGCCGGCTCCATGACCGTCCTCGCGTGCGTCACCATGCCCGGCGACGACGTGACCCACCCGGTGCCGGACAACACGGGCTACATCACGGAGGGTCAGTTCTACCTGCGCAACGGCCGCATCGAGCCGTTCGGCTCGCTGTCACGGTTGCGCCAGCACGTGAACGGCGACACGCGTGACGATCACCGGGCCATCATGGACGGCTGCATCCAGCTCTACGCCGACTGCATGGCCAGCCGCGAGAAGCGGGACATGGGATTCGAGGTGACGCCCTGGGATGAGAAGCTGCTCAGATACGGTGAGATGTTCGAGGGCCGCATCATGGACCTGGCCGTGGACATCTCCCTGGAGGATGCGCTGGACCGCTGCTGGCTCCTCCTCGGCGAGTGCTTCGACCCCGCCGAAACGGGCCTCCGACGTGCGCTCATCGACGAGCATTGGCCGTCGGGAGCGGCGAGGTGACATGGCACGCAAGCTGGCACTCACCCGACTCGAGCTGAAGCGGCAGCGTGAGGCGCTGAGCCGCTACCGGCGCTTCCTGCCGGCGCTGCAACGGCGACAGCAGCAGCTTCAGCTCGAAGTGCAGCGCACCGACAAGCAGCTCGCTCGGGAGAAGGCCGAGCTCGAGTCCACCCGACAGCGCTTCGAGCGCTACAGCGGCGTGCTGGAGGACGTGGCGGGAGTGGACGTCCGCGCGGCCGGGCGTGCCGCCCGTGTGGACGTGAGAACCGTGAACGTCGTGGGGGTACACGTGCCGGACTTCGTGGACGTGACCTTCACGGATCCTGTATACAGCTTGTTTGCCACGGCCCCCTGGGTGGAGACCGTGCTGACCGCCCTGCGCGAACAGAGCCGGCTGAGCGCGCGGCTCGGCGTGCTCGAGGAGCGGCGTGCCATTCTGCGACACGAGCTGACCCGCGTCGTGCAGCGCGTCAACCTCTTCGAGAAGGTGAAGATCCCGGAGGCACGGGCCGCGATTCAGAGGATTCGCGTGCACCTCGGCGACGAGATGGCGGCGGCCGTCGGCCTCGCCAAGATGGCCAAGGGTCGATCGGGAGGGGCGGCATGATCGAGCCCATGGCCAAGGCCTTCGTCGTGGTGCGTCGGGAGCAACGGCAGGCGCTGGTGGCCGCCCTCGGCGGGCTGGGCGTGCTGCACCTGGTGCCGACACGCACGGAAAACGGCCGCGACGAGGGTGAGCTCGCGGACGCACTGGCGAGGACGCGGCAGGCGCTGCAGGTGCTCCAGGAGAGGACGCCCGCCGGCGCGGTGCCTCCCGGCACGGTGGCGGACATCGTCGAGGAGACCCTCGATCTGCGAAGGAGCGAGCAGGAGCTGCGCTCGCGTCTCGTGTCGCTGGAGCGCGAGGCCCGCGAGGCGACGGCGTGGGGGCGCGTCACCAGGGCACGCATCGAGGAGCTCGCACGACACGATGTGCCTCTCCGCGTGCTCACGGTGGCGGACGACGACATCGCGTCGCTTACCGGAAGGGTGATCTCCGTGCGAACGCTCGGCAAGAATCGCTCCCTGGTGATCCTCGTCGGCGACGTCGAGGCTCCGTTGCCGCCGCGCGCGGTGGTGGTCGCGCCTCCGGAGCGGGATCTTTCCAGCGTCGAAGCGGAGGTCGCCGACACCCGTGCGGCGTTGGCGGCGGTGCCGGTTCGGCTCGCCCAGCTCTCGCAGCGCAGTGCCGATCTCTCCGGCGAGGTCGTCCTGTTGGAGGACAGGCTGAGCTTGAGTCGCGCCCGCCGGAGCGGGCTGGACGGCGGGAGCCTCTTCGGCGTCCAGGGCTGGTTGCCGATGGCACGGGCCGGATCCCTCGCCGCCGAGCTGGACGAGGCGGGCATCCACGCCGCCGTCCGGGTGCGGCCCCCTGCGCCGGGCGAGCACCCCCCGACGCTGGTGCGGTACCCGCGCCTGTTGCGCCCCATCCGGTCCCTGTTCGATCTGTTGGGGGTTCGGCCGGGCTACGACGAGATCGATCCGACGGCCTTCTTCATGGTGGCCGTGCCGGTCTTCGCGGGAATGCTCATCGCCGATGCCGGGTACGGCATGGTCTTCCTGTTTGCGTCCCTGTACGCGCGCCACCGCCTGCGCGACAAGATGGGAACCGACGCCATCGATCTCGTCACGCTGTTCGGTGTGACCGCGTTGATCTGGGGTGCCATCAGCGGGTCGTGGTTCGGCGTGACCCCCGGGAACATGGCGGGCGCGGGTGGCTGGATCGCCGGGCTGGGGGGCATGCTCTACCACCTGCAGCTGATCCGCGGGTCCGATGTGCAGATGCGCGACACGCTCATCAAGGTGTGCTTTCTGCTGGGCAGCGTGCATCTGATTCTCGCGCACCTGCGTCGGGTCGTCGCGCTGGCTCCGAGCGCGAGCGCGCTGGCCGAGCTCGGCTGGTGTGGGGTGCTGGCGGCGATGCTGGGCGTGATCTGGAACCTGTTCTTCCGGGAGGCACCGCTGCCCGGAACCCTGACGCACGTCTCGTACGGGGCGGGGGCCCTCGGCTTCGCGCTCGTCGCGCTCTTCGGCGCGCCGGATCCCAACCTTCTCGTGCGTGTGGCCAAGGGCTTCGGGGGAGGGCTCTTCCCGCTCATCGGCGCATTCGGCGACACGCTCAGCTACATCCGGCTCGCCGCCGTCGGGCTGGCCAGCTTCTACCTCGCCGTCGCCATCGACACGCTCGCGGGTCAGGCGGCGGCCGCCGGAACATGGGTGGCCGGGCTGCCCATCCTGCTCGTGGGCCATTCCCTGAATATGACCCTGTCGCTCGTCGCCATTCTCGCGCACGGCGTGCGACTCAACCTCCTCGAGTTCTCGAACCATTCCGGCCTGCAGTGGGCCGGTTATCCCTATCGGCCTTTCGAGGCACGGACGGTAAAGGAGCACTGAACCATGGAATTCTGGGGGATGTTCGCCCTGGCGCTTCCCCTCCTCGGGGGAGCCATCGGGAGCGCGCTGGGCATCAGCGCGGCAGGGCAAGCGGCCGCCGGTGCGTGGGCCCGTGAAGGCAAGGAGGGCAAGCAGCCCAGCTTCACGTACATCATCATGGTGGCGGCGCCCCTCTCGCAGACGATCTACGGGGCGATGCTCATGTTGATCGGCCTGCGATCTCCGGTCTACGCTGCGGGGGCGGCGGCCATGAACGCCGGCGCCCTGGTGAGCATCGCCCTGGCAGGTGGCGTGGCGGAGCTGGCCAGCGCCTGGATGCAGGGGAGGATCGGTGCGGGATTCATCCGCGCTCTCCTCGACAATGAGGGCCAGGGCCTGGCGTTCATGATCATCGCCCTGGGCATCGTGGAGACCGTCGGACTCTTCGCCTTCGTCTTCCTGCTCATGGTGCTGCCGGTGCTGAAGTAGTGGGTGGGGCTGTTGCGACGGCGCAGGGGATGCCGCCGGCCGCCGCCGACCTCGAAGGACGAAAAAAGAGGCGGGCCCCCCGGTTCCGGGGGGCCCGCCTTCCCGTCTGGCGAACGTTCCCGCAGTCAGTCAGTCCTGGGGCGGAACGTACTCGTCGTCACGGAGCTTGAGACGCTGAGCCCGGGTGAGGACCTTGGTGTCGGTCTTCTCCTGGGCGAGCCTCTCGGCGGCGGTCTTCTCGAGCTGCTTGCGCTGCCGCTCCAACGACGCCTTGCGCTCCTTCGCCAGTTGCTCTGGTGTCACGGATCCCGGCACTCCTGAAGTCGTGGATACACCCCCGCAGGGCGAATTCCGCGGTGTGCGGCGGGTAATTTCGCTACAAATATCCGTTTCGCCCAGGGGTAAGGCCGTCCCGCGACGCGAGATTGGCCTCTTTCGGGCACTTTCGGGCTGCGGGAGAAGGCTTCCGGCGGCGGCGGCGTCACCCGCCCGCGGGTCGCGGGAGGCCGCGCGCCGCCGGAGCGGAGCCCGAGCTACTGCATCCCGCCCACCCCCGAGGTCCTGTCGATGAAGGCGTCCAGCGTCTTCTTCCACTCGGGGAGGACGTCCGGGTTGACGTAGACCATGTGTCCGGACTCGAAGTCCACCTCCCGGATGTTCTTCCGGAGGTCCGGGGTGAGGCCGAGGTGGTCCATGGTCCAGCGGGCCGCGAAGTAGGGCGTCGCCAGGTCGTAGAATCCGGTCAGGAGCAGCACCTGCAGCTTGGGGTTGTGGCGGATGGCTTCCGCCAGGTCGCCTTCCACGTTGGGGGCGCCGGTTCCGAGGCCGCCACCGAACATCCCGCCCCGCATGCGGCTCCAGTCCCACGGCTGCACGTTGCCGCTGGCCACGTACTCACGATTGCCGGTATAGCCCAGCTCGGTCCGCAGGTACGTGTTCCACGCGCCGGCGTAGGCGGCGCTGATGGCGGAGGACTGGGGATCCTGGTCGGGATACTGCGCCAGCAGATCTCCGGAGGGGCCGAGGAAGCGGGCGTCGAGGCGTCCCAGGATCTCCTTGTGGCTCCGCAGGAGCTCCTTCTCGAACTCCGGTGCGTTCACCCGCAGGTTGGCCTCGTCGAGGTACTCCTTCGAGAGCCCCGTGTATTCGTGGAGCTTGTCGATGACCTGGCTGCGCTCCGTGGCGCTCAGCGCCCCGCCCTCGAGGAGGGCGCTGGCGTATTCGTTCATGGCGAAGTGCTCGACCTCGCTCAGGAAGGGCTTCAGCTCCGGAGGCTGGTTGGGCAGCGCCTTGTGATACCACGCCACGGCCGCGTAGGAGGGCAGGTTCAGGACGTAGGGCAGATCGTCCCCCGGCAGGAACAGGATGGTGCGGAAGTCAAGCACGGTGGAGAGCAACACCACGCCGTTCAGGTCGATGTTCGCGCCCTGGAGCATGTCGGACAGCACCGCCGAGCGGGTCGTGCCGTAGCTCTCACCCAGGAGGTACTTCGGGGAGTTCCAGCGGTCGTTCTCGCTCAGGTACCGGCTGATGAACTGCGTGATGGAGCGCGCGTCCTCGTCGATGCCCCAGAAGTGCTTGCCGGGGGTGTCGCCCAGCGGGTGGCTGAAGCCCGTACCGATGGGATCGATCATGACGATGTCGGTCTTGTCCAGGAGTGTGTACTGGTTGTCCACGATCTTGTACGGCGCGGGGTTCGCGTGCCCGGTGCCGGACAGCGAGATGCGCCGCGGGCCCATGACGCCCATGTGCAGCCAGAACGACGAGGAGCCTGGCCCACCGTTGTAGGAGAACATGACCGGGCGCTGCGACTTGTCGGTGACGCCGCTCTTCGTGTACGCCGTGTAGTACATCTCCCCGATGGGCTTCTCCTTTTCGTCACGCAGGATGATGCTGCCCACCCGGGCGTCGTACTCGAGCGTCCGACCGCCGAGCTTGATGGAGTGGTGCGTGTCGTACCTGGCTGGGGTCGGCTCGGAAGACGATGCGGCGGCGCTCTTCTCGGCGGCGGGGGGAGCGGGCCTGTTCTGGGCGGAGAGGCCGGCGGGCAGCGTCAACGACAGGGCCAGCAGAACGGCTGCGGCTGATCTCTTCATTCGAGTCTCTCTCGACGGCAGGAGGGTGCGGGTTTCACGCGCCGATGCGCGAGTGAGGCAACATGGATCCCGACATCGCGGCCGGCAACCGGGACCACGCTTTCCCACGCGACCCTCAGGCGGTAGGATCGTCACGGCTCAACTTCGAGCACGATCACGATTTCGTCGTCGTTGGAGAACCTCATGAGCAAGCTCGACCGCCGCGACTTCATCCGTCATTCCATCGCCGCCGGGGCCGGTGCAGCCGCCCTGGGCCGGTTCCCGGAGGTGTCGGCCGCGCCGGTCTCCGGCCGCAAGGTGAACCCCATCGTCATCACCAGCCACACGAACCAGACTGGACAGGAAGCGATCCGTCAGGCCTGGGATATCCTGTCCTCCGGTGGCACGGCCATGGACGCCGTGGAGAAGGGCGCCAACATCGTGGAGGTGGACCCCAACGACCACAGCGTCGGTTACGGGGGCCTCCCCAACGCCGCGGGGGTGGTGCAGCTCGACGCCTCGTGCATGGATGGCAAGACCTACAACGCCGGCGCCGTGGGGTGCCTGGAGAACATCAAGACCCCATCCTCCGTGGCGCGCGCGATCATGGAGCACACGCAGCACATCATGCTCGTGGGAAAGGGCGCCCTGGAGTTCGCCGTCTCCATGGGCTTCAAGGAGGAGAACCTCCTCACCCCGCAGTCCCGGGAGATGTGGATCCGGTGGCGGGAGCAGCTCTCTCCCGACGACGACTACGGCCCCAAGAGCTATCTGAAGACGCTCAAGGGCGGCGGCGGCTCGAAGGGGTCCGAGACCCTTCCCGTGGAGTACCACCATGGCACCGTGAACGTGCTGGCGGTGGACTCCCAGGGTGACATCGCCGGCATCACCACCACCAGTGGGGTTTCCTGGAAGGTGCCGGGCCGGGTGGGGGACTCGCCCATCATCGGAGACGGCCTCTACGTGGACAACCTGGTGGGAGCCGCCGGAGCCACCGGGTGGGGCGAGGACGTCATGAAGTCGTGCGCCACGTACTTCATCGTGGGGCGCATGCGCGACGGCCGCTCCCCCCAGCAGGCGTGCGAGGACGCCTGCGACATGATCGTGCAGCGCTACCGCGGCATCGGCAGCGACTACGTGCCGGGCGAGAAGTTCGTCGCTCTGAGCAAGGACGGTGAGGTGGGATGCGCCTACATGGGCGGTGGCGGCGGCCCTCCGGCGCTGACCCTGCACACGCCCGAGGGCCAGAAGCTCTACCACGGCAGGTCGCTCTACCCTGCCAAGGGATGACGAGATGCACGACCTGACATCCGCCGGGGCGGGGGTCGAGAGGGGCGACGACGCGACTCCGCACGAGGAGCCGGCCCGGACCAGGGAGCAGGAGGCCCTGCTCTCCCTGCTGCGCGCCGCCGACCTGGCCAAGCATCGGTTCTCCGGGCTCTTCGAGACCCAGGGGATCACCTTCCAGCAATACAACGTGCTGCGCATCCTCAGGCGTTCCGGACCCAGGGGACTCCCCACCCTCGAGGTGGGCCAGCGCATGATCGAGCGCACGCCGGGGGTGACGCGCATCATCGACCGCCTGGAGGCCAAGGGGCTGGTGGCGCGCGAGCGGTGTACGCAGGACCGCCGGCGGGTGTGGTGCCGGATCTCCTCCGAGGGCCTGGAGCTCCTGCAGCGCCTGGACGGCCCCGTGGGCCGGTCCGACGTGGCGATCTTCCAGGACATGAACCCTGAGGAGCTCGACCGCTTCAACGGGCTCTTGGAGCGGCTGCACGCTCGTCTTTCCACGGTGGAAGAGGGTCCCTGAGCAACCCGGCGGGCGCTCCGGGCGTCTCATGGTCAGGTGGAACGAGAAACGGGTCCCCCGAGCCGTCGTACATAACGGCAGCGGGAGAGAAGTCGGAGGCGGCTGCTCTGACCTGGGAAGGGTGAGGGACGACGATGACCGTGGACGAGAGGGTCCGGTTCCTGCTCCGGGCGGCGACCCGGGCGGAGGACGAGGGAAACGAGCGGGTGGCCCGCAACTTCCGACGGATGGCCGAGGATGCGCGCCCGGTGGACGGTGACGGCGCGCTTCCGGTTGGGCCTTCCGGTATCGGGGGCTCTGCGGGATAGTCCGCGGCGAGGTGAGGGACAGAAGGCCGCCGGGGCCCGGTCACCGAGAGGTGGCCGGGCCTTCGTGTTCGCGGCACCGCGCCCGCGCCCACGATCTCTCCAACTGGCCCACGTGACACTCTCCCCATTCCCCCGCTTCCGCCGCCGGGAAACCGCGGTCATCGAAGCTCCGTAGGGCCTGCATCGACGGGGGCGCTTCCGCCACCGCACGACCCGTACGGGACCGCGGGATGACGGGATTCCTGAAAGACCTTCGCTACGCCGGGCGGATGCTGTTCAAGAGCCCGGGCGTCTCGCTGATGGCGGTGGTGGCCCTCGCTCTGGGGATCGGCGTGACCGCCACCATGTTCAGCATCGTGTACGGCGCGCTGATGCGAGGCCTGCCCTTCCCGGGGGGCGACCGCATCATGGTGCTGCAGCGCACGCAGCTCTCGCAGAGCGACTCGCGCATGTCGGTGCCCATCCACGACTACCGGGACTGGCGGGCCCAGCAGAAGTCCTTCGAGAGCCTGGCGGCCCTCTACGAGGGCACGGTCAACGTGACGTGGTCGGACAGGCCCGAGCGCTTCGACGGTGCGTTCATCACCGCCAACGGGTTCTCGACCCTGGGCGTTCAGCCCATTCTGGGCCGGGCGTTTCGTGACTCCGAAGAGCGCCCGGGGGGCGGCGTCATGCCGGTGATCCTGTCCTACCACCTGTGGCAGGATCGATTCCACGGTGACCACACCGCGCTGGGTCGGATCGTCAAGGTGAACAGCGAGACGGCCGAGATCGTCGGGGTCATGCCCGAGGGCTTCCTCTTTCCCAACCGCGAGGACATCTGGGTTCCCCTGCGCGAGGATCCCCTCCAGCTGCCCCGGGGAGGCGGTACGCCGTTGGTGGTCTACGGGAAGCTGAGGCCGGGGGTGACGATGGATCAGGCCTCGGCCGAGTTCTCCGGGATCGCGCAGCGACTGGCCATGGCTTATCCCGACGCGAACAAGGGCATGGGCGTCGTAATCCGGCCCTTCGCCAAGGAGGCCGTCGGAGATGAGGCGGGTAGGCTGCTCGGATCCATGCTCGCGGTGGTCTCGCTGGTGCTTCTCATCGCGTGTGCGAACGTCGCCAACCTGCTCCTGGCGCGGGCCACCGTGCGCAGCAAGGAGGTGGGGATCCGCACGGCGCTCGGCGCGCACCGGGGGCGCGTGATCTCCCAGATGGTGGCCGAGGCCCTCGCCCTCGCCCTTGTGGGCGGCGCCCTCGGGGCAGGGCTCGCGTGGGTGGGCATCACGCTCTTCTCCCGCGCCATCGTGAACACGCAACCGCCCTTCTTCCTGGTGTTCAAGCTGGACGCACCCATTCTGCTCTTCATCCTGGCCATCTCCGTCGCGTCGGCCGTCATCGCCGGCGGCCTTCCGGCGCTGAAGGCCTCGCGCCTCGACGTCAGCACCATCCTCAAAGACGAGTCGCGTGGCTCCTCGAGCCTGAACATGGGGCGTACGAGCAAGGTGCTGGTGGTGGGGGAGATCGCCATGTCCCTGGCCCTCCTGGTGGCGGCGGGCCTGACGGCGAGGAGCATCACCACGCTGCGCGACGTCGACTATGGGTTCGACACCGATGCGGTCTTCACCGCACGCCTCGGGCTCTTCGACGCCGAGTTCCCGGATACGCTGTCTCGCCGCCGCTTCTTCGACGAGCTGCGCCGGCGCCTCGCCGACATCCCCGGGGCTAGGTTCACCGGTCTGGGCACGACCCTCCCGGGCGGATTCGGCAGGGGGTACACGCGCCTCGCCGTGGAGGGGAAGTCCTACGCCGAAGACCGGGACTATCCCGGCGCCTTCACCGGGTCGGTGACTCCGGGGTACTTCGGGGCCCTGGGGGTGCGTGTCGCGGCGGGGCGGGCGTTCGAGGACGGGGACGTCGAGGGATCGCTGCCGGTGGCCGTGGTGAACGAGAGCTTCGCAAGGAAGTTCTTCCCCGAAGAGGCGGCCGTCGGCGGACACTTCCGCGTCGGAGCTTCGCACAGCGATGCCCCCTGGCTCACCGTCGTGGGGGTGGTGCCCGACCTGTGGATGCAGGGGATGCAGAACGCGGAGGCCTCGCCGGCCGGCTTCTACGTGCCGGTGGCGCAGAGCGACGCGCACTTCATGAGCATCCTGGCGCGGGGGCCCGCCGACCCCATGTCCCTCACCGCCGCGGTGCGCAGGGCCGTGGAGGCGGTGAACGCCGACACCCCCATCTACTTCGTGGACACCGCCGCCGGTCGCATCGCCGAGAACACCTGGGTCTACAACGTGTTCGGTGTCCTCTTCGTGGTCTTCGGCATGGTGGCGCTCTTCCTGGCTTCCGTCGGCCTGTACGCCGTGATGGCGTTCACGGTGAGCCGGCGCACGCCGGAGGTGGGTATCCGCATGGCCCTGGGGGCGGCATCCGGGCAGGTGCTCAGGCTCGTCCTCCGCCAGGGCCTCGTGCAGATCGCCATGGGGGTGGGCCTCGGGTTGGGCCTGTCGATTCTGGTGGCCCGGGCGCTGCGCATCGTTCTGTTCCAGGTGAGCGCCGTGGACCCGTTCACCTTCATCGTCGTTCCCCTGGTGCTGGCCGCCACGGGGGTGGCGGCGTCCCTCGTGCCGGCCCTCCGCGCCACGCGCGTGGACCCCATGATCGCCCTCAGGAGCGAATGAGCTGACCGGCCGACGACTACGGCGACGCCCGGCCTACCCTCGTCGTGTGGCGCGACTTCCGGGATCGTCGCGCCCGCAATGGGAGTGCGGTCTTCTCCAGCATCCTGCTGGCCCGGGGCCCGTCCGGCCCATCGCAGTGCCTCGCGTCCTTTCACCGCCGGGGAGCCACCGCGATCTTGGGTGCCTCGGCCACCCACGCCCGACGACACCAGCTCCCATGACCTTCCACACGCCCCCACGCCTGCCCCGGGGCTTCCGGTGCGCCGCGGTGCACTGCGGGATCAAGACCGAGGGCAGGGATCTGGCCCTCTTCGCGTCCGAGGTGCCCGCCGCCGCCGCCGCCGTCTTCACCCGCAACCAGGTGCCGGGTGCACCGGTGCTGGTGGGTCGCGAGCTGATCCGCCGGGGGCGGCTCCAGGCCGTGGTGGTGAACAGCCGCGTAGCCAACGTCGGCACCGGGGAGGAGGGCGTCGCGCGGGCAAGGCGCATGGGGGCGGCCACCGCCGCCGCCCTGGGGATCGAGCCGGACCTCGTCCTCATGAGCTCCACCGGCGTCATCGGCGTGCCATTGCCCCTCGACAGGATCGAGGCGGGGCTCCCGGAGCTGGTGGTGGGCCTCCAGGACGACCCGCTGGTGGGGGCCCAGGGGATCATGACCACCGACACCCGCCCCAAGGCGATATCCATGAGCGTGGGTCCCGCGACCCTGGCGGTGGTGGCGAAGGGCTCGGGCATGATCGAGCCCAACATGGCGACCATGCTCGCGTTCGCGTTCACCGACGCCGCACTGGAGTCGCCGGTTCTCGACGGCGCGCTCAGGGACGTGGTGGCCGAAACGTTCAACATGCTCTCGGTGGACACCGACACCAGCACCTCGGATACGTGCGCGCTGATGGCCAACGGTCTCGCGGGTCCCGTTCCGGAGGGGGACTTCCGGGAGGCGCTCCTGCAGGCGTTCACGCGGACGACGGAGCTGCTGGCGCGGGACGGCGAGGGCGCCACCATCCTGCTTCGCGTCACCGTCACCGGCGCCGCGAGTCGGGCCGACGCCCGCACGGTGGCCAAGTCCCTGGTGAGCTCCCCGCTGGTGAAGACCATGGTCTTCGGTGGAGACCCCAACGTCGGCCGCATCCTGATGGCGGTGGGGAAGTGCTTCGAGTGCGCGGTGTCGCCCGAGCGCGTCGCCGCCGGGATCTGCGGCGTGCAGGTTCTCGCCGGCGGCCTCCGTGTCGATTTCGACGAGGCGGCGGTGCGCGATCTCCTGCGTGCCGATCCCGTGGACCTGGAGGTGGATCTCGGCGTCGGGGACGCGCGTGCGCGCGCCTGGGGATGCGATCTCACCCACGGGTACATCGACGAGAACGCCGCGTACTACTCGAGCTGAGGGCGTACCCGCCGCACGCGGGACCGCCGGGACGGCATGGCTCTTGCGACCTCGTGACGGGGCCTGCCGCGGGTACCGGACCTCCGGTGCTCTGCACGGGCGCACGGGCTTCGGCGGCTGGCCACAGTCGTTGAGGTCATTAGGTTCCTGGTCCGTGACCTCCCCGGAGGCGCGCTCCGGGAGCGTCGCATATGCGCCGGACGCTGTGGGTGGCCAATGCCCGGCCGCAGAAACCCAGCCACCGAAGACAGGATTTGCGATGATGAAGCGCTTCGCGACCCTCTCGCTGGTCGTTGCCGTTGCCGCATGCAGTGGCGGAAAGAGCTCCTCGAACCAGGCCTCGGAAACCCAGCCGGACACCCAGGCCACCCAGCCTGCGGCGCAGGCCACCCAGCCTGCGGCACCCTCGGGTCCAATGACCACACCGGCCTGGTACAAGAAGGACGATGCCACCAAGACGGTGTCCCTCGACATCACCGCCGGAGCCACGGACGCGAACAACCACTGGAACTTCAACGGCGGCACCCACGGGGACATCGCCATCACGGTACCCGAGGGTTACACGGTGAAGATCCACTTCGAGAATCATGATCCTGCCATGGCCCACAGCCTGGGCATCGTCGCCCAGACCAGCGGATTCGGCGCCACGATGACGCCGACGCCGGCCTTCCCCGGCGCCGTCACCTCGAACCCGACGTCCATGACGGCCGCCACCCTGCCGGGCAAGAGCGAGGACATCAGCTTCACCGCCGACAAGGCGGGCAACTACGCGATGGTGTGCTTCATTCCGGGCCATGCCGCGACGGGCATGTACCTGCTCTTCAACGTGTCCTCCGACGGGTCTGCCGGCGTGCAGATGTAGGAAACGGACGCGGTCCACGCCTGGAGCGGCGTCGTCCCCCCGGGGCGACGCCGCTCTCGTTCCCACGTTTCTCGCTTCCGCGCTCTCGCCTATACTTCAACGCCGCAGACGTTCGTGAACCCCACCTTCGGGTCGCCATGGAAGCCGATGCCCTGAGAGAGCGCTTCGACGCGCTCCGCTCCTCCGAGTTCCGCCGCCTGGACGAGGGCGGGCACGTCTATCTGGACTACACCGGGAGTGGCCTGTACGGCGAGTCCCAGCTCCGCAGCGAGCAGGAGCTTCTCAGGCATCATGTCCTGGGGAACCCGCACTCCGAGAACCCCACTTCCTCCGAGGCGACGCGCATCGTGCAGCGCACGCGCCACGACGTCCTGGACTTCTTCGGTGCCGATCCGTCCGACTACACGGTGGTGTTCACCGCGAACGCCTCGGGGGCTCTCAAGCTGGTGGGCGAGGCGTTCCCCTTCGGTCCGGGATCCCGGTTCGTGCTGCCGCGCGACAACCACAACTCGGTGAACGGGATCCGCGTCTTCGCCGAGGCCCGTGGGGCGGAGGTCGTCTATCTGCCCCTGGATGACGAGCTGCGCCTGGCAGCGGGGACGGTCATCCCGCCCTCGGGTTCGGAGCCGGGACTGTTCGCCTTTCCTGCGCAGTCGAACTTCTCCGGGGTGCAGCATCCCCTGGACCTCGTGGAGAAGGCCAGGAGCCTGGGGTACGTCGTGGCTCTGGACGCCGCCGCGTTCGTGCCCACGAACCCCCTGGACCTGAGCGCCGTGAGCCCGGACTTCGTGTGCGTCTCCTTCTACAAGATGTTCGGCCTGCCCACGGGCGTGGGGGCGCTCATCGCCCGCCGCCAGGCTCTGGCCGGGCTGCAGCGCCCGTGGTTCGCCGGCGGAACGGTGGAATACGTATCCGTGCAGAACCGCATCCATCAGCTGCAACCGGGAGCCGCGGGCTTCGAGGACGGCACTCCGAACTTCCTGGGCATCGCCGCCGTATCCGCGGGCCTCGGCTTCCTGCGCGAGGTGGGAATGGAGCGGATCCACGAGCGTGTGGCCGGTCTCACCGAGCGGCTGCTGGACGTACTGAGCACCCCGCGTCACCCCGACGGGAACCCTCTCGTGACCGTGTACGGGCCCCCCACGACGGACGCACGCGGTGGGACCGTGGCGTTCAACCTCGTGGACGCCGAAGGGGGCGTGGTGCCCTACGGCGTGGTGGAGCGGGCCGCCAGCACGGCCGGCATCTCGCTGCGGGGAGGCTGCTTCTGCAATCCCGGAGCGTCGGAGGCGGCGTTTCACCTGCCGGCCGCCGACGCCCTGAGGTGCTTCCAGTCCATGCGTCAGGGCAGCTTCACGCTGAAGAAGGTTGCCGAGTGCCTCGGTCACGAGTATGCGGTGGGCGCCATGCGGGCTTCGCTGGGCATCGCCACCAACGAGGCCGATCTGGACCGCCTCGAGGAGTTCCTGGTGAGGTTCGCCGCCGGTGAGGTGCCCGTCGAGAGGGCGGCGGCCGCGGGCTGAGCCGCGGGCCGGGACACTCCGACGGCCGCTAGCGCCCGGTCGGCCGAGGGCGGGCCGGGACGTCTCCCTCCGCTATGAGCCGCCGGCCTCCTGAGCCCCGAGGCTGGGACCGCGCAGGTGCACGGGGCCGCCCTTGGCCCGACGAGCGCGCAGGTTCAGCGTCTCCACGAAGATCGAGAAGCCCATGGCGAAGTAGATGTATCCCTTGGGGACATCCTGGTGCATGCCCTGGGCCACGAGCACCATGCCGATGAGCAGCAGGAACGAGAGCGCGAGCATCTTCACCGTGGGATGCCCGTTCAGGAAGCGCGCCACCTGATTCGCCGAGATCATCATGAAGCCCACCGCCACCACCACGGCGATGATCATCACGCTCAGATGCTCCGCGACGCCCACGGCGGTGATGACCGAATCCAGCGAGAACACGATGTCCAGCAGCGCGATCTGCACCACCACCGTCAGGAGCCGGCTCGGCCGGGCCCCGCGGCCGTCGCCCTCGCTGCCCTCGAGCTTGTGGTGGATCTCCCGCGTGGACTTCGTGATGAGGAACATCCCGCCCGCCAGGAGGATCACGTCGTGCAGCGACACCGTGTGCCCCAGCACGGAGAAGAGCGGTCGGGTGAGCTTCATCATCCACACGATGGACACCAGCAGGGCGATCCGGGTGAACATGGCCGCCAGGAGGCCCATCTGCCGGGCCCGGGCGCGCAGCTCGGGAGCCACCTTGTCCGACAGGATGGCGATGAAGACGATGTTGTCGATGCCCAGGACGGTCTCCAGGACGGTGAGCGTCGCCAGGGAGATCCACGCCTGGGGGCTGGTGATCCACTCCATGATCGTCCAATCGCGCGGGTGAGGTCCGGGGCCAGCGAGAAGCCCGCCAGAGGGTCGCTAAGGTAGGGAAGCCCCCCACGGATCTGGTAGGCCTCACCCTGGACGCATCTCCCGAAGGGCGGGCCGCTTCCCCCGGAAACCGCGGACGGTCGACGCGCGTAGGGCGAGGAGATTCAGAGACGCGCGGCCGCCCGTGCGGCCCCCGCCGACGTGGACGACCCAGGGGAGGAGGAGGAGATGTCGACGCTGCTCCAGGATCTGCGCTACGGACTCAGGATGCTCGCCCGCGCACCGGTGGTGTCCGCCGTGGCCGTGCTCTCCCTGGGGGTCGGAATCGCGGCCAACGCCATGGTCTTCTCCATGCTGAACGCGTTCATGCTCAAGCCCCTGCCGTATCATGAACCCGACCGCCTGGTCCTCATCGGCGAGCGCCGCCCCGGCCAGAGCGTGGAGGACTTCACGGGCGCCTCGGTGGGGAACTTCCGCGACTACGAGGCCGCCGCGAAGAGCTTGAACGGCGCCATGCTCTACACCATCGAGCCCGACAACCTCACGGGCCTCGACGTTCCCGAGCAGCTGCGCGTGGTGGTGGGCACCCCCAACATCTTCGACGTGCTGGGAGTCCAGCCGGCCCTGGGGCGTGGGTTCAGGCCCTCCGAGGGGACGGCGGGCGCGGGCGACGTGCTGGTCCTCACCCACGACTTCTGGGAGCGCCGCTTCCTGGGGGATCCCAACGTCCTCGGCCGGTCCGTGACGCTGGACGGCACGCCGTACACGGTGGTGGGGGTCATGCCCGAGACCTTCGACATGATCCCCGCGAACGTGCAGGCCTTCCGGCCCTCGGACTTCGCCGCCCAGAGGGAGAACCGTGCCTCCCGGGGCTATATCGCCTTCGGGCGCCTGGCCCCGGGTGCCACTCCGGAGCAGGCCCAGCGGGAGATAGACCCCGTGGCGCAGAGGCTCGCCGATCAGTACCCGGACGCGAACCGCGGCTGGTCGGTGTCGGTGATCCGGGCCCGCGACTTCTTCCCCGGACCCACCGACGAGAAGCTGGTCCTGATCCTGACCGTGGTGGCGCTCTTCGGGCTCCTCATCGCGTGCGCCAACGTCGCGAACCTGCTTCTCTCTCGCGCCGAGGAGCGACAGAAGGAGGTGGCGGTGCGCACGGCCCTGGGTGCCGGTCGCGGCCGGATCCTCCGGCAGCTTCTCACGGAAAGCGTGGCCCTCGGTGTAGCCGCCGGTGTGCTGGGAATCCTCATCACCCTGTGGGGAATGCCCTGGTTGCAGGGGGCCATGCCGGCGGAGCTGCCAAAGGCCATGATCCCTCGCCTCGACCCCGTCGTCCTGGCCGCCACGGTGGCCGTTTCGATTCTCGCGGGCATCGCCTTCGGCCTCGCGCCGGCGCTGCACTCGGCGCGCGCGGAGCTGCGCGAGTCCCTGGGGGAGGGGAGCAGGGGCGGCACCGCGAGCCGCACGCGCCGGCGGATGCGCAACGCCTTCGTGGTGGGGGAGTTCGCCGTCGCCCTGGCCCTTCTCACGGGTGCCCGGCTCCTCACGCGGGCCTTCGACACGCTCACCGAGACGTATCCCGGATTCCACCAGGCGGGGTTGCTCACCTTCACCGTCACCGCCGAGGACGACCGCTACCCGAAATCCGACGACCTGCGCCGGTACGAGGACGAGCTGCTGCTGTCCTTGAAGCGGGTGCCCGGGCTCCGGGGCGTGGCTGCCATGTCCAGCCTGCCCAGGGGGCGATCGAACCCCAGCGCGCGCTATACGGTGGACGGGCGTCCGGCGCCGGAGCCCACCCAGCAGCACACCGCGTCGCTGCAGACCGTGAATCCGGAGTACTTCACAACCATGGGGATCCCGCTGCTGCAGGGGCGCGGCATCGGGGACACGGACCGCGAGGGTGGGCAGAAGGTGGCGGTGGTGAGCAAGGCTCTCGTGGCCCGCGAATTCCCCGGCGAGGATCCTCTGGGCAAGAGCATCACGGTCCGCGGCTCGTCACGGATGATCGTGGGTGTCGCGGGGGACATCCTCCAGGACCGCATTGCCATCGCGGGGCGGGGGGGAGAGGCGATCTACCTCCCCCTGGCGCAGGAGCCTTCGCGCATGGTGAGCTTCGCGCTGCGGTTCGCCGGAGATCCCGCGCTACGCTCCGCCGACGTCCGCAGGGCGGTCTGGGCCGTGAATCCGGATCAGCCGGTGGCAGAGCTGCGCACTCTGGACGCCTACGTGGCCGAGTCGTTGGCGGGCCCGCGGGCCATCGCGACGTTCCTCAACGCCATGGTGGTCATCGCGCTGGCGCTGGCGGCCATGGGTATCTATGGGGTGCTCTCGCACGCGGTGGCGCAACAGCGCCGGGAGATCGGCATCCGCATGGCGCTGGGTGCCGGACGCCGGTCGGTGGTGGGCATGGTGACCAGGAGCGGCGTCACGCTGGCGGGCCTGGGCATGGTGCTGGGCCTTCCTCTCGCCTGGCTCATGTCCCGGGCCGTGGAGAGCGCGCTGAGCATCTTCGACAGCGGGGCGACCCTGGCCCAGGCCGCGGGCGTCGCGGCGATGCTGGCGGTGGTGGCCCTGGTATCCACCTGGATTCCGGCCCGACGCGCCAGCGGGGTGGATCCGCAGACGGCGCTCCGGCAGGAATAGCCGGGGCCGGAGGCTCCCGGCGCAGGCAGGTTCCGCGCCATGGGGAGCGAGGCCATCGGTCGAGCCGGGAAACACGACATCGAAACGTAGAGATTGGTTAGACCCCGCGGACCGGCGCGCCATGAACGTGCGTCTGACGGAGGCCGGCGCGCGCATGAGGGAGGCGAGCACGATGCTCGATCCCGAGCGGTGTCCGCCATGCTCGGTATGCTGAGCCCGGGGGATCGTCTGGATGCGGTCAGGGGGCTGAGACTCCTGGCCGACGCAGCCGACGCGCTCCTGAGCCGGCCCGGCACCGCCATCTGGGCGGAGGTGCCCGGGCAGGACAGGTGAGGGGAGCATCTTCTGCAACTATTCAACTCCGCCTCTCGTCTATATAGTCATATGATGTCCCGGGGCCCTCACAGGGGCCCGAGGCTCCCACCGTGCAGACACCCGAGCGAGGGGGACTTCGATGGCCGGACAAGCGCTGATTCATCTGCAGGACCTGAGCAAGGTCTTCTACACGGAGGAAGTGGAGACCCACGCGCTGTCGAACGTCACGCTGGAGCTCCAGACGGGGGAGTTCGTGTCCATCGCGGGCCCGTCGGGGTGCGGGAAGACGACGCTGCTGTCGATCCTGGGGCTCTTGGACTCACCCACCGCAGGCAAGTACGTGCTGGACTCGGAGCCGGTAGAGAACCTGAGCGCGAGCCAGCGCGCGAAGATCCGGAACCAGGCCATCGGGTTCATCTTCCAGGCGTTCAACCTGATCGGGGACCTGACGGTCTACGAGAACGTGGAGCTGCCGCTGACGTACCGGGGGATGCCGGGGAGCGAGCGGAAGGAGCGGGTGCAGGCGGCGCTGGAGCGGGTGGG
>Ga0316583_10000026_pt1 | contig 28366 bp, 26 predicted proteins | sample J_170502JBrBrA_D_FD_204513 | JGI IMG/M metagenome (GOLD analysis project Ga0316583, IMG submission 204513) | Rhizosphere microbial communities from salt marsh grasses in Alabama, United States - J_170502JBrBrA | ecosystem: Host-associated > Plants > Roots > Rhizosphere | place: USA: Alabama... | reverse complement strand
TCATCCCGATGCACTACGGTACTTTCAGCCTGCTCAAGGGCACGCCGGCTGAGTTCCGCGCCGCGCTCAAGAAGCGCGGACTCGACAAGAAGCTCATCGTCATGAAGCCGGGCGATACCCGCAGCTTCTAAACGCGGGTATCCAAAGAAGGGCCGCCGGGGCGATCCGCGCCGGCGGCTTCTTTTATGGCCACAGCAAACGCACGGCTTGCGACACGATATCGCCGAGGGTGAGCAATACCCCGGCCCACAGGAACGCTGAGGTGAAATTGGCGACTTGAAAGCGCCAATAGGGCATCTCGAAAATGCCGGCGACCAGCGGCACCGAGGCGCGCAACGGCCCGAAGAAACGGCCGATGAAGATGCCAAGGATGCCCCACCGCTTCACGAAACGCTCGCCGCGCGGGATCAGGTCGGGATGACGCGACAGCGGCCAGATATGCTGCACCGAATATTCGAGCTTGAGGCCAATCCAGTAGGACAGCCAGTCGCCGGTCGCCGCTCCGAGGGCGCCCGCGATCCAGACCGGCCAGAAGCTTAAGCCCCCGGTCTTGATCAGCGCGCCCATGGCGACCAGCGCCGCCCAGGCCGGGATCAGCAGCGAGATGAAGGCGAGCGACTCGCCGAACGCCAGCCCGAACACGATCGGCGCCGCCCATTCCGAATGGTCGCGGACGAAGGCGACGATCTCATGTGCGTAGCCATTGAGAGTCATGGAAGGGTCCGGCGCCGTGGGCGCCGTTCTCTAGCCCAGCGCCCAGCGGCGCGCCAGCCGACGGCTCGTCGCAAGACCTTGGCCGGGAGCCAGAGCTTATGTTCCGGCGAAGGATACGCCAATACCACTAACATCCTGATCCATCGGAAATCCACCACAGAGGCCGGCCAGCTCACCAACCGCCGCGCTCCTTTCCCGGTCCATTTTGAGCCGCCTCTAACCCGTGCCCTCGCCGCCGTTCATGGCATAGTGACTGGCAAATGATTCGGCCCCTCCTTATCTGGAAGGGGCCCAACTGAACGTATGTGAATGGCCAAGACCGCAACCAAGAAGAAACGAGCCCCGCAAGACGACCTGTTCGCTGCCTCCGCGCGCAAGGCGCCGGCGCGTGCCAAGACCGCACGCGAGAAGCCGGCGAAAGCCACGCGCGGCGCGAGCGGCGACTCCGGCTACAGCGCCAAGCACATCGAGGTGCTGGAAGGACTGGAGCCTGTCCGCCGCCGCCCCGGCATGTATATCGGCGGCACCGACGAGAAAGCGCTGCACCACCTCTTCGCGGAAGTGATCGACAACGCAATGGACGAGGCGCTGGCCGGCCACGCCGACTGGATCGAGGTCGAGTTTGACAAAGACGGCTTCGTATCCGTGACCGACAATGGCCGCGGCATGCCGGTCGATCCGCATCCGAAATTCAAGAATAAGTCGGCGCTCGAAGTGATCATGTGCACGCTGCACGCCGGCGGCAAATTCGACTCCAAGGTCTATGAGACGTCGGGCGGCCTGCACGGCGTCGGCGTGTCGGTGGTCAACGCCCTCTCCGACCGCCTCGAGGTCGAGGTCGCGCGCGGCCAGCAGCTCTATGGCATGACGTTCGAACGCGGCAAGCCGAAGGGCAAGCTGCAGAAGCTCGGCCGCGTACCGAACCGGCGCGGCACCAAGGTGCGCTTCCATCCAGATGCACAGATCTTCGGACCCAAGGCCGCGTTCAAGGCCGAGCGCCTGTTCAGAATGACGCGCTCGAAAGCCTATCTGTTTGGCGGCGTCGAAATCCGCTGGCGCTGCGCGCCCGAGATGTTGAAAGGCCTCGAGGATGTTCCCGAGAAGGCCACCTTCCATTTCGCCGAAGGCCTGAAGGATTATGTCGCCGAAAGCCTCAACGGCGCGACCCTGGTGCATCCGGAGATCTTCACCGGCTCGTCCGGTAAAACCGGGCGGCACGGCACCGCCGAATGGGCGATCGCCTGGACCGCCGACCAGGACGGCTTCGTGCAGTCCTACTGCAACACCGTTCCGACGCCGGACGGCGGCACGCATGAGTCCGGTTTGCGTTCAGCGCTGCTGCGCGGCCTCAAGGACCACGCCGCCCGCGTCGGCCAGGAAAAGCGCGCCGCGCCCATCACCAGCGACGACATCATGACCGGCGCCGCCTGCATGCTGTCGGTGTTCGTGCGCGAGCCGGAATTCCAGGGCCAGACCAAGGACCGCCTCGCGACCGCCGAAGCCCAGCGCATCGTCGAGCAGGCGATCAAGGACCCGTTCGACCATTGGCTCGCCGCCAATCCGACGCAGGCCAACAAGCTCCTGGATTTCGTCATCGAGCGTGCCGACGAGCGCCTGCGCCGTCGCCAGGAAAAGGACATCGCGCGCAAGAGCGCGGTGCGCAAATTGCGGCTGCCCGGCAAGCTCGCTGATTGCACCAATTCGGCCTCCGACGGCTCGGAGATATTTATCGTCGAAGGTGACTCGGCCGGCGGCTCCGCCAAGCAGGCGCGCGACCGCCGCACCCAGGCCGTGCTGCCGCTGCGCGGTAAGATCCTCAACGTCGCCAGCGCGGGCCGCGACAAGCTCGCGCAGAACGCCCAGCTTGCCGACCTCATCCAAGCGCTCGGCTGCGGCACCGGCGCGCACTATCACGAGAAGGATCTGCGCTACGAGAAGGTCATCATCATGACCGACGCCGACGTCGACGGCGCGCACATCGCTTCGCTGCTGATCACCTTCTTCTTCCGCACCATGCCGAAGCTGATCGAGGCCGGCCGGCTCTATCTCGCGGTGCCGCCGCTCTATCGGCTCCAGCACGGCGGCAAGATCGTCTATGCGCGCGACGATAAGCACAAGGACGCGTTGCTCAAGAGCGAGTTCCACGCCAACGCCAAGATCGAAGTCTCGCGCTTCAAGGGCCTCGGCGAGATGATGGCCGCGCAGTTGAAAGAGACCACCATGGCCCCGTCAAAGCGCACGCTCTTGCGCGTGATGCTGGTCGACGACGATATCAAGCCTACCACCAAGGTGGTCGAGCAGCTCATGGGCACCAAGGCGGAATCGCGCTTCGCCTTCATCCAGGAGCACGCCGAATTCGCCAGCGAGGAGATGCTGGACGTTTAGGGCGCTTGCCCCCTAGCGGCACTTCGTCAGCGTCGGTGTCTTCACGCCCACGCCCAGCACCACGCCGTCCTTGACGCGCACCTTGTCGTCCTGCGGCTGGTTGAACAGCGTGCGGCGACGGCCGTGCGCCACGCGCATCACCAGTTTCTGCTGGTGGGCCACCTCGTTGCCAGGCTGGAACACCACCTCCAACGCCACCTCGGTGGCAGAAAGCCGCGTCGCCGACAGCACTCGGTAGTGGTTGACGGCGTAGTCGGGGCCAAGATGGTGCTCTTCGACCACCGCGCCGTTGCCCGCAACAAAATCGACGACGTAGGGGTTATGCGGCGAGGCCGGCCGGCCGCAATCGACCGACCACGTGCCGAACAGACCGAAGGCATGGAACACGTCCGCCGGGCTCGGTGGCGCAGCGGCGGCGGCAAGCGTCATCGACAGCCAGAACGCCGCAAACACGACCGCACGCATGACACCCTACCCGTCTCGATACGTCGAATCCGGCACGAGCATAACAGCTCACTTGCCGGCGGCAATTGCCAGACAACGGGTGTTACCAAGTTCCTCCATCGACCTCGGTCAAGCCGGCCGCAACGCCGCCTTAATCCAGCGGCAGCCCGACATATTGCTCGGCGAGCGAGCGGGACGCGGCTTCCGACGAGGTCAGGTAATCGAGATCCGAGAGCTGGCGTCGGCGGTCGAAGGCGGTCTCGGTCGGGAAGCGGTGCATGATCTGCGTCATCCACCAGGAGAAGCGCTGCGCGTACCACACCCGGCGCTGCGCTTTGGCCGAGTAGCCGTCGAGCCCCACGGAGCTCTTCGCCTTGTAGTACTGCTCCAGCGCGCGAGAGAAATAGACCACGTCGGCGAACGCAAGGTTCATGCCCTTGGCGCCGGTCGGCGGCACGATGTGGGCGCTGTCGCCGGCCAGGAACAGCCGGCCGTGCTGCATCGGTTCGACCACGAAACTGCGCATGGGCGTGATGCTCTTCTGCAGCATCTTGCCTTCCTGCAATGTGCGCGAGCCGCCGAGCCGCTGGTGCAATTCATCCCAGATGCGCGCGTCGGACCAGTTCTCGATGTCCTCGTCGTGGTCGACCTGAAGATAGAGCCGCGAGAGCGTCGACGAACGCATCGTATAGAGCGCAAACCCGCGGTCGGTGTAGGAATAGATCAGCTCTTCGTCCGGCGGCGGGCTTTCCGAGAGAATGCCGAGCCAGCCAAACGGATAGTCGCGCTCGAACACGCTGAGCACGCCGTCGGGAATGCTGGGGCGGCAGATGCCGTGAAAACCGTCGCAACCGGCAATAAAATCGCAATCGATTTCCTGCGCCGTGCCTTCATGGGTGAAGCGGATCTTCGGCCTCTCGGACGTAAGGTCGTGCACGGTGACGCCATCGACCTCGAACAGCAGCGGGCCGCCGTCAACGCGGCGCTGCGCCACCAAGTCCTTCACCACTTCCTGCTGGCCGTAGATGGTGATGTGCTTATTGACCAGCTTCTTGAAGTCGAGCCGGTGGATGTCGCCGTTGATGCCGATATTGTTGCCCCAGTGGACGAGGCCCTCGCGCTGCATGCGCGCGCCGACGCCGACCTCCACCATGAGGTCGGTCGCCCAGTGCTCCATCAGTCCGGCGCGAATGCGGTTGTAGATGTATTCTTCGCTGCGGTTCTCGATGATGACGGACTCGATGCCCTGAAGGTGCAGGAGCCGCGCCAGCATCAGGCCGGCGGGGCCCGCTCCGACGATGCCGACCTGAGTGCGCATTCAGCTTCTCCCTTTTTCGCCTTCTTGCTTGCACTGGCTTATAGAAGCCCCCTTGCGGCGCCGCAAAGGGATGAAGCCCGGATTGGCTGGAACGTTTTTCGCCGCCCGGCGGCTCAGCGCGACAGCCAATCCGTGAGCGCCGCGTTCACCGCCGCGGGCTGTTCGAGCGTGGAAAGATGCCCACAATCGGAAACGATCGTGAGCTGGGCACCGGCGACGCCGCCGGCAATCTCGCGCGCCATCTCCGGTGTGGTGAGGTCGTCGTTGTCGCCGGTCAGCACCAGGGTCGGGCACTTGATCCCGGCCAGGAACGGCCGCGAGTCGGGTCGCGAGATGATGGCCTTCTCCTGCCGCACGAACGCCTCCGCGCCGGTGTCGGTCGCCATCGCGTGTAAGGTTGCCCTGAGCGCCGGCTCCTCGCGCCGGCTCGGTTGCAGGAAGCGCGGCGTCAGCGTCTCGATCACCTCCGCGAAGCGCCCGCTCTCGGCCATCTCGATGAAAGCGTAACGCGCCGCCGTCTGTTCCGGCGTGTCGGGCCGCGCCGAGGTGTCCAGCAAAGCGAGTTTCCCGATGCGCTCAGGCGCCTGGCGCATCAACTCGAAGGCGAGATAACCGCCGTAGGAAAGCCCGGCGAGCGCGAAGCGCGGCGGTGCCTCGGCGAGGATGCGCGCCGCCACCGCACTGATGGTGTCGTCACGCTTGTGCTCGGCGACGGTGACCGGTCCGAGCGGCCACAAGGCCTCGATCTGCGGGCCATAAAGCCGAGCACTGCACAAGAGCCCAGGCACAAGAACGAGCGGCAACGATGACGACATTTCAACCTCCCAAAGCGCCGAGGTCGGTTCCTGTCCGACACTGGCCGGGCGCGGAAAACGCCGAAACACCGCAAAAACATTAAGAATTAATGCGGTTTAGGGCCCTCAACCATTGACTTTGCGGCCTTCGTCCCTATGTTCCGGGCAGTCGGTTCGATCAAACAGGATTCGAACCGTTCCCCCGCGCAACGCAACCCCCGTTTTTACGTCTGGCGGCGCGGCCCCAGGACTTCTGAGGTTATATGTCCTTTTCCCATCTCGGCCTTTCCGACAAGGTTCTCGCTGCTATCGATGCAGCTGGCTACAAGACCCCCACCCCGATCCAGGAACAAGCTATCCCGCACGTGCTCGCACACCGCGACGTGCTGGGCATCGCGCAGACAGGCACCGGCAAGACAGCCGCCTTCGTGCTGCCGATGCTGACCATGCTGGAGAAGGGCCGCGCGCGGGCGCGCATGCCGCGCACGCTCATTCTCGAGCCGACGCGCGAACTCGCGGCCCAGGTCGCCGAACACTTCGAAAAGTACGGCAAGAACCACAAGCTCAACGTGGCGCTGATCATCGGCGGCGTATCGTTCGACAACCAAGACGCCAAGCTGCTGCGCGGCGTCGACGTTCTGATTGCTACGCCCGGGCGCCTGCTCGACCATTCCGAACGCGGCCGCCTGCTGCTGTCGGGCTGCGAACTGCTGATCATCGACGAAGCCGATCGTATGCTCGACATGGGCTTCATCCCCGACATCGAGCGCATCGGCAAGCTGGTGCCGTTCACGCGCCAGACGCTGTTCTTCACCGCCACCATGCCGCCGGAAATCCAGCGCATCGCCGATACCTTCCTGCACAACCCGGTGCGGGTCGAAGTCTCCAAGCCGGCCAGCACCGCCACCACCATCAACCAGATGCTGGTGGCGAGCAGCAGCGAGCCGCACGAGAAGCGCGAGGTGCTGCGCAACCTGATCCGGTCCGCGGAGAACCTGCAGAACGCCATCATCTTCTGCAATCGCAAGCGCGAGGTGGCGCAACTGCATCGCTCGCTGGTGCGGCACAAGTTCAACGCGGTCGCGCTGCACGGCGACATGGATCAGTCGGCGCGCACGGCTGCGCTCGAAGCCTTCCGCAAGGGCGAGGCCAAGCTGCTGATCGCCTCCGACGTCGCCGCCCGCGGGCTCGATATTCCGGAAGTCAGCCACGTCTACAACTTCGACGTTCCGCATCATTCCGACGACTACGTGCATCGCATCGGCCGCACTGGCCGCGCCGGGCGTGCGGGCACCGCCATCTCCATCGTGGCGCCGATGGACAAGAAATTGATCGCCTCGATCGAAAAGCTGATCGGCCAGACCATCCCCTGGATGGGCGAGCCGACGGCAGTCCGCGAAGAGGGCGAAACCGTCGCCGCCGAAAGCGAGCGCGGCCGCTCCAACGGCCGGAGTCGCGGCCGTGGCCGTAGCCGTGACGGCGCCGAACGGCGACCGCCGCGCCGGCAAAGCGAGCACAAAGGCGCGCCAGCGAGCGAGGACCAGCAACCGGTGCGCGCAGGCGACCGCCCGCGCCCGCGTCCCGTTCAGCAGCCCGCGGCCGAGGAGGCCGACCACAGCCACCTGCCCGCTTTTCTGCTGCGGCCGGTGCCGATCAAGGCCTGACCACAACCTGTACAACCAGATATGTCGCTCCTGCAACGTAACGGCAAGCGCCTTTCGGAGGCGTCGGAATCATAATTTACGCGCGTATTAGCGCGTTCCCGGCGCCCATTTACCGCTGGTTCATATCCCTCGCATAGGTTGCGCCAGGCGAGCCGCGGTGCTGCCACCTAGCCGCGGCTCCGGCTGACCGCCGCCAGATGGGGGGTTCAATGACCGTGCACTCCGACGAGCACGAACGCAGTTTGGCGTTCGCAGACATTGCTCTCGGGCAGATCAAGGCGCTGCGCCAAGCGGCGACGCCGCGCAATTACGAGATCTGGTACGCCTACGCGACTGGTCATCACCCGTCGCTGAACCAGAAGATCAACGAAACCCTGAAGGAAAAAGGCATCCTCTCCGAGGACGACCTCGACGAAATCTACGGCATGTTCCTGGCGCCCACGCGGTTGTCCGAACGCATCGACAGCGTCGGCACCATGGTCAAGGGCGAGATCGAGCAGGTGATGGCGATGATCGACGCCGCCGCCGGTTCCGCGTCCAGCTATACCGAAAGCCTCGCCGACATGAGCGAGAAGCTGGGCGACACCAAGGATCGCGAAAGCCTGCGCACGATCGTCGAGAGCATCGTGCAAGCCGCCAAGGAGATGGAAGCGTCGAACCAAAAGTTGGAAGCGCGGTTGAACGCCTCCAAACAGGAGATAGACCAACTCCACGAGAATCTGGAAGCGGTACGCAATGAAAGCCTGACCGATCCGCTCACGCAGCTCTCCAACCGCAAGTTCTTCGATATCTCGCTGCAAGCGGCGATCGCCTCCGCGCGCAGCCACAACGAGCCATTGTCGCTCTTGTTGACCGATATCGACTATTTCAAGAAGTTCAACGACAGCTTCGGGCACCTGACCGGCGACCAGGTGCTGCGGCTGGTCGCGCTGTCGGTAAAGCAGAACGTCAAGGGCCAGGATATCGCCGCGCGCTATGGGGGCGAGGAATTCGCCGTCATCCTGCCCAACACGGTGCTGCGCTCGGCGACCACCGTGGCCGACCACATCCGCCGCGCGGTGATGGCCAAGGAGCTGATGAAGCGTTCGACCGGCGAGCACCTGGGCCGGGTGACGATTTCCGTCGGCGTCGCCACTTTGCGCAAGAGCGACACCATGCAGACGCTCATCGAGCGCACCGATACCTGCCTCTACGCCGCCAAGCGCAGCGGCCGCAACCGGGTGCTGTGCGAGTCCGACCCGGAAGTCTCCGGTAACCCGGCGGAAACGCAGGTGGCGTAAGCGCCGCGGCCCTCACCGCTTCTTCCTGCTCTTTGTTGCACTCTTTGTCGCCGGCGCATTCCGCGCCGGTTTTTGCTTGGCCGCGCTCCTTTGGCTGACCGCGTTCTTGCGCCGGGCGACGCCGAGGGCTTGCCGCGCCCAGTCGGCGAGTTCGTCGGCATCGTCATAGAGCCGCTCCGGGAGCTTGCGGAACGAGGCGATGGCGCGGGTGCCGGCCTTGGTCGCGTATTCGAACGTCCCGCAGCCTTCGGCATCGAAGCGGGCCGACGTCTCGGCGTCGGCCTTCAGATAGATCTCATCGCGGAACACGGCGCCGATCAGAATGCCTTCGGCATAGATCCCCGCGCCGCCGAACAACCGGCGCACCGAGACCGTGCCGAAGGTGGTGAACAGTTCCTGGATGAAGTCTAGGTCCACGGAACCTCTCCATCGTCATGGCCGGGGCAAGCCCGGTCATGACGGAGTGATGGCCCCTACTCCGCGTCGAGCTTCGCCGGCGCGAGCTGCACAGACTCCCCACAGCCACAGGCGGAGGTCTGGTTCGGGTTGTTGAACACGAATTGAGCGGAGAGCTTCTCGGTCTTGAAATCCATCTCGGTGCCGAGCAGGAACAGCACCGCCTTGGGGTCGATCAGGATCTTGACACCCTTGTCCTCCACCACCTCATCGGTGGGGCTAACGGCCTCGGCGTATTCCATGGTGTATTCCATGCCGGCGCAGCCGCCGTTCTTGACGCCGACGCGGATGCCCACGGCCGGTGTCTCGGCGCGCGCCATCACGTCCTTGATACGGGTCGCGGCAGCGTCTGTCAGCCGCATCACCTGCGGGCGGGGTCGGGGCTGGGCGGTGGCCATGGCGATCCTCTTTCGGTCTCTAGTTGGCGCGCGTTACCACATATTCAATACGAGTCGGGCTTCGTCCGACATCCGGCTGGGGTCCCAGGGCGGATCCCACACCACCGCGACCTTGCTCTCCTTCACTCCCGGCACACTGGCGACTGCATTCTCGACCATGATCGGCAAGTCCTGCGCGGCCGGGCAGTTCGGCGAGGTGAGCGACATGTCGACGCTGACCGTGCGGTCGTCGGCGATGTCGACCTTATAGATCAGCCCGAGCTCGTAGATGTCGGCCGGGATTTCTGGATCGTACACGGTCTTGAGCGCACCGATGATGTCATCGGTCAGGCGCTCGAGTTCGTCGGCAGGCAGCGCGGAGGAGCCACTGATGGCGGCATTCTCCGGCGGCTTCTCCTCGATGGGTGCCGTCGTGTCAGGGGTCTGGTCGGTCACAGTGGTGTCGTCGGTCATGCGAAAAATTCCTGCGCCTTGATAAGCGAGGTGGCCAGCGCGTCCACCTCCTCCTTTGTGTTGTACATGGCGAACGAGGCCCGGCAGGTGGCGGTGACGCCGTAGCGCGCCAAGAGTGGCATCGCGCAATGGGTGCCCGCGCGCACGGCGACACCGGACCGGTCGATGATGGTGGCAACGTCGTGCGGGTGAGCACCCTTGATCTCGAAGGAGACCACGGGGCCCTTGTCCTTGGCGGTGCCGATGATGCGCAGCGAGTTGATGGCCCCGAGCCGCTCGTGGGCGTATTTAACCAACTCATCTTCGTGCGCGCGGATGCGGGCCTTGCCGATGGAATTGACGTAGTCGATGGCGGCGCCCAGCCCGATCGCCTGCACGATCGGCGGCGTGCCGGCCTCGAACCTGTAGGGCGGCTCGCCATAGGTAACGCGGTCCATGGAGACTTCTTCGATCATCTCGCCGCCGCCATTGAACGGCGGCATGGACGCAAGATATTCGTACTTGCCGTAGAGCACGCCGATGCCAGTCGGCCCGTAGACCTTATGGCCGGTGAAGGCATAAAAGTCGCAGTCGAGATCGCGCACGTCGATATCGAGATGCACCGCGCCCTGCGCGCCATCGATCAACACCGGAATGCCGCGGGCGTGGGCGAGCTTCACCACTTCTTTCACCGGCACGATGGTGCCGAGCGCGTTCGACATCTGGGTGATCGCCACCATCTTGGTGCGCGGCCCAAGCAGTTTTTCGAACTCGTCGATCAGGAAGTTGCCATCCTCGTCGACCGGCGCCCATTTCAGCACCGCGCCCTGGCGCTCGCGCAGGAAATGCCACGGCACGATGTTGGAATGATGCTCCATAATCGAGAGCACGATCTCGTCGCCGGCCTGGATGCGCTCACGGCCGAAGGTGTAGGCGACCAGGTTGATGGCCTCGGTAACGTTGCGCGTGAAGATGATCTCTTCCTTGCGCCCGGCATTGAGAAACTTCTGCACGGTCTCGCGTGCGCCCTCGTAGGCCTCGGTCGCCTCGTTGGCGAGGTAATGCAGGCCGCGGTGCACGTTGGCGTATTGCTCGGTATAGGCCTTATTGATGCGGTCGAGCACGGCCTGCGGCTTCTGCGCCGAAGCCGCGTTGTCGAGATAGACCAGCGGCTTGCCATAGACCTGCATGGCCAGCGCGGGGAAGTCCGCGCGGATGCGGTCGATGTCGAGGGCGCCGTTGGTCACTGCCGGATGCATGGTTACTCTCGTGATTTCATCCAATCGATCGCTGCGCTCATCAGCGCCTCGCGGATCGCCTCGCTGCCGATCTCCTCGACCACCTCGCCGATGAAGGCTTGGATCAGCAGCACTTCGGCCTCCGGCTCGGTGATACCGCGCGACATGAGATAGAACTTCAGCCCCTTGTCGGGCGCCGAGGTGGTGGCGCCGTGGCCGCACACCACGTCGTCGGCGAAGATTTCGAGCTCCGGCTTGGCGTCGGCTTCCGCTTCGTCGGTGAGCAGCAGCGCGCGCGTCATCATCTTGGCGTCGGTCTTCTGCGCGCCCGGTTTGACGATGATCTTGCCCTGGAACACGCCGTGGCTCTCGTCATCGAGCACGGCCTTGAACTGCTCGCGGCTGTCACAGTGGGCAGCCGCGTGCTCGATCAGCAGCGTCGTATCGACGTGCTCCTCGCCGCGCAGCAGGCTGACGCCGCGGATGCCGCCATGGCTGTGCTCGCCGGCAAAGCGCACGAAGTTCTGGTTGCGCACCAGCGTGGAGTCGGCGGTGTAGGCGAAGCTGTTGAAGGTGGCCTTGGCGCCGATCTCGGCCAGGAGGCTCGCGACATGCAGGGCGCGCGCCTTCGTCACCTTGAAATAATCGACTTGCGCCTTGTCACCGACCTTCAGCTCGAACGCGGTGTTGACCTGAGCGTCACCGCTGTCGTGATCCTCGATGATGGTGGCTTTCGCCCCCTCGCCCACCACGACCAGCGAGCGCACGAACACGGCGCTCGGCTTGTCGGTGCCGGTGGCGAAGATCAGATGGATCGGCCGCTTCAGTTCGGCGCCCTTGGCGATCTCGACTATGGCGCCGTCACCCATCAGCGCGGTGTTGAGCGCCACCGCCACGTCGTCGGTGGCAAAGGTCTGGCCGACTTGACCCGCGACCAGCTTGTCGCCCTTCGCCAGCGCATCGGCGAGCGAGCCGATCGTCAACCCATCCTCCGGCGCGAGATCGGACATCTCCGGCACGAATACACCGTCGATGAACACCAGTTTGCGGCTATCGAGGCCTCCAAGAATTTTGCCGGCATCCCTGGCGCGCGCCTTGGCGCTTGCATCAGGCGCCGGCGCCAACGGGTTGGCCTCACGCATCAGCGCGCGCAGGTCGGTGTATTTCCACTCCTCCACGCGCCGGTGCGGCAGCCCGCGTTCCTCGAACCGCTTGAACGCGCCCTCGCGCAAAGTGGCGATACCGCCTTTGCCCGGCAGCGTGCCGCGCGCGGCTTCATAAGCCTGCGCCAGAGCCTGCTCGGCGGGAGTCTTCATGGGAGTGACGTCAGCCATCGCTTACGCGGCCTCCTCGCCGACGTATTCGGCATAGCCCTTGGCCTCGAGCTCGAGCGCCAGTTCCTTGCCGCCGCTCTTCACCACCTTGCCGTTGGCCATCACGTGCACGACGTCGGGCACGATGTAGTCGAGCAAGCGCTGATAATGGGTGATAACGATCATCGAGCGTTCTGGTGACCGAAGGGCGTTGACGCCCTCGGACACGACCTTGAGGGCGTCGATGTCGAGGCCGGAATCGGTCTCGTCAAGCACGGCAATGCGCGGCTGCAGGATCGACATCTGTAGAATTTCCTGGCGCTTCTTCTCGCCGCCGGAAAAGCCGACATTGACCGCGCGCCGCAGCATCTCCTGGCTGATGCCGAGATGCTTGGCGGTATCGCGCACCAGCTTCATGAACTCCGGCGTGGAGACCTCGCCATCGCCACGCGCCTTGCGCTGGGCGTTGAGCGCGGTGCGCAGGAAGGTCATGGTGGCGACGCCCGGCACCTCAACCGGATACTGGAAGGCGAGGAACACGCCCTTGGCGGCGCGCACGTCCGGGCTCATCTCCAGGATGCTCTCGCCGTCGAGCAGCACGTCGCCCTCGGTGACCTCGTAGTCTTCCTTGCCGGCCAGCACATAGGCGAGCGTCGACTTACCGGAGCCGTTCGGGCCCATGATGGCCGCCACTTGGCCCTTTTCGATCCTCAGATCGAGGCCTTTGAGGATCTTCTTGCCGTCGATCTCGACGTGCAGATTCTTGATTTCAAGCAGCTTAGACATTCAAACCTCGCCAAATGCGGCTATCTCGTCGAACATGCCGTCGACATCGCGCTCGGTGCCGCCACCGGAATCGACGTCGTTGGTCGACGGCGCGTCGATCATGATTTCAGTGCGGAATTTATCCGCGCCGGCACGGCGCACGATCAGGAAACGGCCACCATGCCGGATAACCAGGTCGTCGTTCTCCCGGTAGACTTCCAGAGCGGGGAAATGGCTAGCGATGCAGCCCTGCAACGCGACCACGCCCTGATCCTTGCCGAGACAAGCAAGCACTTCTTGCCTGAACCCATTCCGATCGGCACTCATCCGACGCTTCCTTCCAGAGAAATTGAGATCACTTTTTGCGCCATCCGCATGATTTGTGCTTTCTAGCTCTCATGACCGCGGCCCCAGCGCCAATGCCATTCGCCATCGGTCTTGCGGTGACTGACTATCGTTAAAGCGCCCAGGGCGGCGATATCGAACGCGACAATTGCCGCAAGCCCCCAAAAGGCCTGCTCCGTCACGCGCAGCATCACCGAAACCGCCACCATCGCGAGCACTATCCCAAAGATCAGCGCCCAGCCTTGCCATGTCACCGGCGTGGCGCCGTAGCCGTAACGCTTCGGTTTGAACCAATATTGGGTCATCGCACCGATCTCCGGAATTAACCCACGCTGCCTTCGAGCGAGATCGAAATCAGCTTCTGCGCCTCAACGGCGAATTCCATCGGCAGCTGCTGCAGCACGTCCTTGACGAACCCGTTGACGACCAATGCGGTCGCCTCTTCCGCCGACATGCCGCGGCTCTGGCAGTAGAACAGCATGTCCTCGGAGATCTTCGAGGTGGTGGCCTCGTGCTCGAACACCGCGCTCGAATTCTTGGCCTCGATGTAAGGCACGGTGTGTGCGCCGCACTTGTCGCCGATCAGCAGCGAATCGCAGTTGGTGAAGTTGCGCGCTCCCGTCGCCTTGCGGTGCGCCGAAACGAGCCCGCGATAAGTGTTGTTGGATTTGCCGGCCGAGATGCCCTTGGAGATGATCCGGCTGATGGTGTTCTTGCCGAGATGGATCATCTTGGTGCCGCTGTCGACCTGCTGATGACCGTTCGAGATGGCGATCGAGTAGAACTCGCCGCGCGAATTGTCGCCGCGCAGGATGCAGCTCGGATATTTCCAGGTAATGGCCGAGCCGGTCTCGACCTGCGTCCAGGAGATCTTCGAGTTCTTGCCGCGGCAGTCGCCGCGCTTGGTGACGAAGTTGTAGATGCCGCCGCGGCCCTCGGCGTCGCCCGGGTACCAGTTCTGCACGGTCGAGTACTTGATCTCGGCGTCGTCGAGCGCGACCAATTCGACCACCGCGGCATGCAGCTGGTTCTCGTCGCGCATGGGCGCGGTGCAGCCTTCCAGATACGAGACGTAAGCGCCCTTGTCGGCGATGATCAGCGTGCGCTCGAACTGGCCGGTATTGGCCTCGTTGATGCGGAAATAGGTGGAGAGCTCCATCGGGCAGCGCACGCCTTCCGGCACGTAGACGAACGAGCCGTCGGAGAACACCGCCGAATTGAGCGTGGCGAAGAAATTGTCGGAGGTCGGCACCACGGAGCCGAGATATTTCTTCACCAGCTCGGGATGCTCGCGGATCGCCTCCGAGATCGGCATGAAGATCACGCCGGCCTTCTTCAGCTCTTCCTTGAAGGTGGTGGCGACCGAAACGGAATCGAACACGGCGTCGACCGCGACCCGGCCGGAAGAGCGGAATTCGCCTCCGGTCATGTCGTCGTCGAGCTCGCTCGGCTCGCCCTGCTTGCGCACGCCGGCGAGGATCTCCTGCTCTTTGAGCGGTATGCCGAGCTTCTCGTAGGTCTTGAGGATTTCGGGATCGACCTCGTCGAGCGACGCGAACTCTTTGCGCTTCGGCGCCGAGTAGTAATAGATGTCCTGGTAGTCGATCTTCGGATAGCTGACGCGGGCCCAGTTCGGCTCGCGCATGGTCAGCCAGCGCTTGAAAGCAGCCAGCCGCCACTCGAGCATCCACGCGGGCTCGTTCTTCTTGGCCGAGATATAGCGGACAGTATCTTCGCTAAGGCCTTTGTCGGCCTTCTCGGATTCGATGTTGGTCTCGAACCCGTACTTATACTGGTCAACGTCGATGCTTTTGACCCGCTCGACGGTCTCTTCTAAGGCCGGCATTCTTCCCTCCGCTCACGGTTGCAAGGACCGCGGGTTGGATTTGTCGGTTATGGTGGCTCAGCGCTTCGTGTCGCTTAGCTTCCCTGTTTGGTTGATCTCTCTCTGGTCGATCTCTGTCGGCGCCTCGTTGCGCGCGGACAAATTCGCGCTTCAATCCGGTGCCGGTTTTGGCTGCTTCACGCGGCCAGTTCGCGTCTCTCCTTAACTAATGATCCTGCCAGCATAATCCAAGTTCCCAAGAACTGTTCCACATGGGCCTCGGTGGTGCTCCGGCCGAGACTCACGCGCAGCGCCGCGCGGGCCAGATCGAGCCGGACACCCATGGCGGCCAGCACGTGCGAGGCGGACACCTTGCCGGAGGAACAGGCGGAACCGGACGACAACGCTATCCCGTTGAGATCGAAGGCAATAATCGCAGTTTCCGCCTTCAGGCCGGGCACCGCGAACAAAGTCGTATTGGTCAGGCGCGGCACGCCTTCGCCGAAAATCACCACTTCCGGGGTCGCCGCCTTGAGGCCGGACTCCAGCCGGTCGCGCAAGGCGGCCATGCGGATGGCATCCGCCTCAGCCGTCGCACGCACCGCGGCCGCGGCAGCGCCGAAGCCGGCGATGCCTGCCACGTTCTCGGTGCCGGCGCGAAGCCCGCGCTCCTGGCCGCCGCCTTTGATCAGCGGATCGCTGATGTGAATGCCGTCGCGGCGGATCAGCGCGCCCACCCCTTGCGGCCCGCCGAGCTTGTGGGCGGAAAGGCTCATGCAATCGGCGCCGAGCGCGGTCATGTCGCAGGCGATGCGGCCAGGCACCTGCACGGCGTCGACATGCAGCAGACCATTGGCCTGGTGGACGATCTGGGCGATCTCGGCGATCGGCTGGATCACGCCGGTTTCGTTGTTGGCGAGCATGACCGACACCAGCGGCCGTTCAGCCTGACCAAGCGCCTGTTCCATCGCGGCCAGATCGACCAAGCCGTTGGCATCGACAGGAAGTTCCGAAAGGTGCTCGGATGCAAAGCGTCCACCGGCGAGCACGGAAGGATGTTCCACCGCCGAAACGAACAGCCGGTCGCGCGAAGTCTTCTCGCCCGCGGTCTCCAGCGCCGGCGTCAGCGCCAGCATGTTGGCTTCGGTCGCCCCCGACGTGAAGGTGACGTCCTTGGCCTCGGCCCCGACCAGGGCGGCAACCTCGGCGCGGGCATCCTCCACCAGACGGCGGGCGGCGCGGCCCTCGGCATGGACAGACGAGGGATTCCCGGTCGCGCCAAGCGCCGCGGCGATGGCGCCACGGGCCTCCTCCCGCAAGGGAGCGGTCGCGTTCCAGTCGAAATAGGCCCGTTCGGTCATTTCAGCTCTTCGGCCGGCCCGATTGCTTGCGTCGCCTTAGGTATTAAAGTACCAACAGCCACTATATAGCGCAAAAAGCTTGCTTTTTGCCCCGGGGGTCATGCTAGAAGCCGGACCCATGCAGGCCCACTTATAGCCTGTGTTGCGCTTGTGAACAGCGGAAATCATATAATTAGAACTGTTCTAAAGCAGGCGCCGGGCCGCCGTTTATACGGCTGACGCGCTGCCATCCCTGACGCGCCGCTCGCGGCGAACTGGTTCGAGGTCGATCGAATGCCTGAGGTTATCTTCACCGGTCCCGCCGGCCGTATCGAGGGGCGCTACCACCCGGCGCGGCAGAAGAACGCGCCGATTGCGATCGTGCTGCACCCGCACCCGCAGTTCGGCGGCACGATGAACCACCCGATCATCTACCAGATGTACTACGCCTTCGTGCAGCGCGGGTTCTCGGCGCTGCGCTTCAACTTCCGCGGCGTCGGCCGCAGCCAGGGCTCGTTCGACCATGGCACCGGCGAACTGTCGGACGCGGCGGCCGCGCTCGACTGGGCGCAGACCATCAACCCGGAGGCCAAGAGCTGCTGGATCGCCGGCTTCTCGTTCGGCTCCTGGATCGGCATGCAGCTTCTGATGCGCCGCCCGGAGATCGAGGGCTTCATCTCGATCTGCCCGCCGGCCAACCTCTACGACTTTTCGTTCCTGGCGCCCTGCCCGTCTTCGGGCCTGATCATCCACGGCGACAAGGATGCGGTGGTGCCCCATAAGGACGTCACCACCCTGGTCGAGAAGCTGAAGACGCAGAAGGGCATCGTCATCGAGCAGAAGGTGGTGCCCGGCGCCAACCATTTCTTCGACGGCAAGGTCGATACCCTGCTCGAGCAGATCGGCGGCTATCTCGACAAGCGGCTGAAGATCGAGCGCAAGCCCAGCGCGGCATAACGTTTCGACGCGCAGCAATCATCAACGTGATGGCCGGGCTTGCCCCGGCCGTTTCGTTTTTGGAGCGCCAAGCCACACTCCGCTCGTCCCCACCACAGCGGGCGCCCAGCATTCCATGGCTTAGCGCTGCAACAGGAAGCGGATTTCCACTTGCGCGGGAATGAGCGGAGAGTATTGAACCGCTTGGCCGTCCGGCTTACGAAAACTTCTTCACTGTCAGCACGGCGTTGAGCCCGCCGAACGCGAACGAGTTCGACATCGCGGCGTTGACCGGCATCGCTCGCGCGCCGTCCACCACGTAGTCGAGATCGCACGCCGGATCGGACCCGAGATAGTTGATCGTCGGCGGCACGATATCCTCCTGCACCGCCTTCACCATCGCCACCATTTCGAGTGCGCCGGCCGCGCCCAGCGCGTGGCCGACCATCGACTTGGTCGACGACACCGCCAGCTTGTCGGCGTGGGCGCCGAACACCTGACGGATCGCCTTGGTCTCGGTCTCATCGTTGATGGCGGTGCCGGTGCCATGGGCGTTGATGTACTGGATGTCCTCGGGCGCGAGCTTGCCGTCGTCGAGCGCGCCCTGCATCGCGCGCGTCATGCCGCCGAGATCGGGTGCGGTCAGGTCGGCGGCATCCGCCGTCATGCCGAAGCCGACCACCTCACACAGGATGTTGGCGCCGCGCGCCTGCGCGCGCGCCAGCGGCTCCAGCACCATCATGGCCGCGCCCTCGCCCAACACCAAGCCCTTGCGGTCCTTCGAGAACGGTCGGCAGGCGTCCGGCGCCATCACCCGCATGGCTTCCCAAGCCCGCACGGTTCCGAAAGTGACACAAGCTTCGGTGCCGCCAGTCACGGCGCAATCGACCATGCCGGAACGCACCATCTGGAAGGACAGCCCGATCGCGTGCGTCGCCGACGCGCAGGCACTCGCCACCACGAAGGCAGGTCCACGCAGGCCGCATTGCATCGAAACCTGACTCGCCGGCGCGTTCACCATCAGCTTTGGAATGGTCAGCGGGAACACCCGTGTCTTGTTCTCGACATAGAGGCGCCGGAAATTGTCATCCACCGTCGCTTGGCCACCCGCGCCGGTGCCGATGATGCTGGCCGTACGCACCGACAGCGCCTCGTCAATGACAAGACCGGACTGAGCAATCGCCTCTCGCGCGGCCACCACGGCGAACTGCGAGACGCGGTCGAGGGTCGACAACGCGCGATCCTCGAAATGCTGGAGTGGGTCGAAGCCACGCACTTCCGCGGCGACCTTCTGGCTCAGTTGCGCCGCATCTGGAATGGTCTCGATCGGACCGATGCCGTCGACGCCTTGCTTGAGGCCCGCCCAGTAGGAATCGGTTGTCAGGCCCAGCGGCGTGACGGCCCCGAGGCCGGTAACAACGACACGATTCACGTAGGTCACGATTTCTTTTCGGCCACCAGCTTTTCGATCGCCTTGACGACGTCGCCGACGGTATCGAATTCGGTGCGCGGGTTGTTGGTGTTGGCGTTATAGGGAATCGAAATATCGAACTTCTCTTCCAGGTCGAAAATCATTTCCACGGCGTCGAGCGACTCCAAGCCTAAATCCTCGAGCCGGTCGGTCACCTCGACGTCCGGCTTGTCGACACGCTTCTTCTTGGCAATGATTTCAATCACGTCATTCGCAACGTCGGTCATCGCGTTTCATCCCCACTTTTAACTGACCGTTCGACCGCCTCGAGCCGCGCGCTGATCTCATCAACCTTTCCATGCAGCCGCTTCTGTCTGGCGATGTACATGAATTGCTCCACCGAACGCTGATGCAACTGCGCCGGAACACCTGACACGAGGGTGCCCGCCGCAACATTGCTGGCCACCCCGGAGCCGGCGGCGACTATCGCCTGATCCCCGATCGCCACGTGATCGGCAACGCCCACTCCGCCGCCCAGCCGTACGCGATCGCCGATGCGGACGCTGCCGGAGATGCCAACCATTCCGCAGATCATGCAGCTTTCCCCGATGGTGACATTGTGGCCGATGTGGACATGATTGTCGATTTTGGTGGCGCGCCCAATGCGCGTGGTTTCCACGGTCGAGCGGTCGATGGTGGTGCAGGCGCCGATTTCCACCTCGTCGCCGAGGTCGACCGTGCCCACCGAATGCACCCGCGTGACCACCATGCCGGGCACGAACGCCGTCGGCGACGCCAGATCCGGCGCATAGCTGAAGCCGTCGGCGCCGATCACGGCGTTGGCATGGATGATGACCCCATTGCCGACGCGCACTCGGTCGCCAATACGCACGCCGGAATGAAACAGGCACTTCGCGCCGATCTCGACATCGGCGCCGACGGTCACCTGCGGCAGAATGACGGTGCCGGCGCCGATACGGCTGCGCGGACCCACCACCGCATAAGGCCCGATGCTGACGCCCTCGCCGACCTGGGCGTCGGGCGCGATGACCGCGGTCGGATGGATGCCGGGATCGTGCGCCGGGCCGGGATCGAACAGCGCGGTCAGGCGGGCCAGCGCCAGCCGCGGATCGTCGACCAGGATCAGCGCCCTGAAGGCGCCGGAGGGCGCGGGATTTTTCGCCGCCACAACCGCCGCCTGCGCCTTGCCGCGAGGAAGTGCAGCGACCGCGTCCTTGTTCATGGCCAGCGCCAAGTCGGAGCTGCGATCAGCCTCGGCGGGGTGCATAAGGCGGTCGATTTGGAGACCGCCATCACCCTCAAATCGGGCTTCAAGAGCTTTCGCTATTTGATTGATCTGCATGAATAATTTTATTGTCTTTGTGCGTGCACGACCAGCGGCCTGGTAGTTGCGGGCAGAAACTGCACCAGAGCCACGTTTCGGTCAATTGCGCGCGGGTTTGACCAGCACCCCGCCCCGCATCGGCTCAGGCACGCCAGTGGTTTTTGGAAACGTCAGCGGCAGGCCACGCAAAGACCGCACGGCCAGATAGGCAAAGGCCTGCGCCTCCAGCGCGTCCGCCGACCAGCCGGCGGCATCGGCGCCTTCGACGGTCGCCGGGGCGAGCTGCTCGGAGAGCATGCGCAGCAGGGTCGGATTGTGAGCGCCGCCGCCGGACACGATCCAGGTCTTCGGCGGCGCCGGCAGATGCGGCACCACCCGCGCCACCGCCGCCGCGGTGACCGCCGACAGGGTGGCGGCGCCGTCAGCCACCGAGAGCTCCGGCAAGGCCAGATTGGCATAGGCGAAGGCGTTGCGGTCGAGCGATTTCGGGCACGGCAGCGCGAAGAACGGATCGGCCAGCACGCACGCGACGACGTCCTCGTGTACCCGGCCCCTGGCCGCCTGGCCGCCGTCGCGGTCGAGCGGACTACCGGTGCGCGCGCGCATGAAATCGTCGATCAGGGCGTTGCCCGGGCCGGTGTCGCCGGCGACCGGATCGCCGCCGTCGACGAAGGTCACGTTGGCGACGCCGCCGATATTGAGCACGGCGATCGGATGCGGCCGGTCGAGCGTGCGGGCCAGCGCCTGGTGGTATATCGGCACCAGCGGCGCGCCCTGCCCGCCCGCCGCAACATCCGCCGCACGGAAGTCATAGACCACCGGCAGGCCGAGCCGGTCCGCCAGCGCCCGGCCGTCGCCGATCTGCACGGTGAGCCGCTCGGCGGGGCGATGCAGCACGGTCTGGCCGTGGAAGCCGACGACATCGATGGATGCCCTGTCGATGCGCTCGGTCGTCAGCAAGGTTTCGACGGCCTCGGCCTGCGCACGGGTGACGAAAGCCTCGGCATCCGCCAGCACGCCAGGCCGCGCACTGCGGTCGGTAAGCGCGGCGCCCGCGTCCAAGGCCCGGCGTAGGAGATTGCGCTCGGCCTCCACATAGGACCGGTAGCCGGTCGGCCCGAAGGCCGAGATGGCCTCGCCGTCGGTCTCGAGCAGCGCCACATCGACCCCGTCGAGCGAGGTCCCGCTCATCAGTCCGATTGCCCGCACCGCCTCTGGCCCCTGCCCGTTACCGCCTCGTCGCCCGGTCGGTTGAATCCCCGCCCGGACCTGTTACACCACCCGCGCCCCTGAGGGAGACCAAGCCGCGGACGACGAGCGACCAACGATGAGTGCCTATAAATCCGAATTTCTTAACATTCTCGCCGAGCGCGGCTTCATCCACCAGATCTCCGAGCCGGAGGACCTGGACGCGCGCGCCGCCGCCGGCACGATCACCGCTTATATCGGTTTCGACTGCACGGCGGCTTCGCTGCACGTCGGCTCGCTCTTGCCGATCATGATGCTCTATTGGATGCAGCAGACCGGCCACCGGCCGATCGCGCTCATGGGTGGCGGCACCACCCGCGTCGGCGATCCCAGCGGCAAGGACGAAAGCCGACGCATCCTGACCGATGCGCAAATCAATGAGAACCTCGCCAGCATCCGCGCCATCTTCGCGAAGTTCCTCACGTTCGAGGAGCACGGCGGCAGCGCCATCATGGCCAACAATGCCGATTGGCTGAACACGCTCAACTACATCGACTTCCTACGCGACGTCGGCCGGCATTTCTCCGTGAACCGGATGCTGTCGTTTGACTCGGTAAAGCTCAGGCTCGATCGCCAGCAGGAGCTGTCGTTCCTTGAATTCAATTACATGGTGCTGCAGGCCTACGACTTCGTCGAGCTCAACAAGCGCACCGGCTGCATTCTGCAGATGGGCGGCTCCGACCAGTGGGGCAACATCGTTTCCGGCATCGATCTCGGCCGCCGGATCAATAACGCGCAGCTGTTCGCGCTGACCTCGCCGCTGGTCACCACGTCGTCGGGCGCCAAGATGGGCAAGACTGCCGCCGGCGCGGTGTGGCTCAAGGCCGATCTCGTCAGCCCCTACGACTACTGGCAGTACTGGCGCAACACCGAGGACGGTGACGTTGCCCGCTTCCTCAAGCTGTTCACCACCCTGCCGCTTGGCGAGATCGCCAAGCTATCGGCCTTGAAGGACCAGGAGATCAACGAGGCCAAAAAAGTGCTGGCGACCGAAGCGACCGCCATGGTGCACGGGCGCGAAGCCGCCGACCGGGCCGCGGACACCGCGCGGCGCACCTTCGAGGAAGGCACGCTGGCGGAGAACCTGCCGACGGTCGAAATCGCCCGCACCGATCTCGACTCCGGACTTGGCGTGCTGCTGGCGTTCTCCGAGAAGGCCAAGCTCGTCACCTCCAACGGCGACGCGCGCCGCCAGATCAAGGCCGGCGGACTTCGGGTCAATGATACCACCGTGACCGACGACAAGATGCAGCTCACCACCGACAACCTGACGCCGGAAGGCGTGATCAAGCTCTCGCTCGGCAAGAAGCGGCATGTGCTGTTGAAGCCGGTGTGAGGACACGAGCACCTACGTGGCCGCTCAAACCCATCGTTCCGTTACCAGGAACAAACCGAACGCCCAAACATCCTGCGAGCACGCCGCGTTTTGCGTGATCCGCCCCTATTAGCATCTATGTTATTGTTTCATTGCTGGTTTTATGCGCGCACCAAGTAACAAAATAGCAATGTAATTGGCCGTTAATTGGCCGCATATTGTCTCTGCAACTTCCTTTACGAAGAGAAAAGCGATGGCTTATTCGGGCCGCGGGCGGTCGGCGATGCCTTCTACGAAGCCTACGTTTCACGCGACCCCGCGCGGATCGGCGCGATGCTCGACGTCGATTGGATTGTCGCCGGCCCGGTCGAGGTGATGCAGGTTTGCGGCCATTGGCGCGGCCGGTCGGCGGTCATGGAGCGCTTTGCACACGCCGTGCCGCAACTCATTCGCTTCAAGGCTCTGGAGATCGAGCATCTGCTCGTGGACGGTGATTGCAGCGCCATGTTTGGTCGCATCAGCTGCCAGCACCGGCAGACCGGCCGTCTGATCTGTCATCGGGTCGCGCACATCGTTCGCTACCGCGACGACAAGGTGATCTACTACCGCGTCATGAACGACAGCCTCGACGCCGCGGAGCAGTTTGCCGGCCGCGCCTTCAGCCTGTCAGATGAACCGAATGTGAGCGGCCTCGGTTTGGCCGAGGTGTAATCCGCGGATAACCCGCAAGCGGCAGGATTGTAAGCCTCACCGCGACGGCGGCACGAAATTGGGATCGAAATCACCGGGCGACGGGATGAATTTGCGCAGGAGGCCCGGCGCGATCGCAGTCACCGGATTGACCAGGATGCGCGGCGACGCGATCGGGCCCACCGCCTCGTAGGTGATGCCGACCAGACCCTCATTGCTGCCGCCGCCAAGCACCAGACCGACAATCGGAATCTGGCCGAACATGTTGTTGAGGCCGTAGAACGGCACGAAGGTGCCGCGCAGGTGCACGTCGTCCTGGACGTAGTTGATCTGCCCGGAAATGGTCGCGCCCACCAAGGGCCCGCGCACGACGCCGTCCCGCACTGCCATCTTGCCGGAGAAACGGGTGAACTGGGCGTGCAATTCGGAAAACGGCACGCCCTTGCGGTTCTGCCCGGGCGCGCCTGCGACGATGCGATCGAGTCCTTGCTCGCCGCGTACCGTAAAATTGCGGATCGACAGAAAGCCGACCTGCGGGGCGCCGTCGGGGCGCGGCGGATCGACTGCCACCCACATCTTGCCGCCGTAGAGGCGCGAATACATGTCGGCAAAGCGAAACAGCGCGCCCGCATCGCCGCTCTCGATGTAGATGACGCGGTGGTTGTCGCGGGTGCGCAGGCGCAAGTCACCAAGCAGCGTCGCATCACGCCCGATCTTGGCGTTCATCATGAAGCTGCGGATATAGCCGTCGCGCCGCGCCAGCTTTAGGACGAGCCCGCGTAGCGTCTCGCCGTTGTGGCCAACCACGGTGCCGATCTTGACGTCGAGATCGACGTCGGGAGACTTGTGGCCCAGTTTTGGTGGCGTACCGCCGAGCAGCGACGTCTTGACGAAGGCGCGGCCATCATAGACGTCGCCGCGCAAGGTCACGTGCAGCACGCCGCTGCCGTCGCGCGCGACCTTGAGCGAGGACTTGTCGCCCTGCGACACGCTGAATACCGGAAAATCCGCCGACATCAGTTGGCCGCTTTTGCCGAGATCGAGTTTGCCCTTAACGTTGATGCCGGAGCCGGTGATCGTCAGGTTGTCGAAGCGCTTGCCGTCCGCGCCATCGATCATCTTGGCCGTGACACGCGCTGGCGCGCCGGGCGACTTCACCCAGCCGGGCAGCAGACCATCGATCCTCGCGTGCGTGAGGTCAGCATCGAGGTCGAACACGGCGTTCTTGCTGGTCTTGCTGGGATCGAGCGTGCCGGTGAGCTTGACCGGGATTGTGCCGCTGAGGGCGTCGCCGACGTCGAGGCCGAGTTTGCGGCGCGCGGCCCGGTCGAGCTTGGCCGTCAGTTGAATGTCCGCCGCCGCGGCGCCGCGCTTCTTCTCGAGGTCGATCGCCGCCGGCAGGCCGTTGATTTTGACGTTGCCCTTGATCTGATAGGCACCGCCGCTCGACGCCTTCACCGACAGCGAGGACGCTTCCAGCTTCTCGCCGAGCAGCACCTTGTCGGAACCGAAGCTCGACAGCACGGCGCTGACGCCATAACTCATGCTATTCTTGGGCTGCGGGTGCGCGAGCACCATGTTCACGGTGACGTTGGCGGCAACGGTGCCGCGGCTGGCGGCGGGATCAAGCTTGAAGTCGACGTTGTGGCTCAGCACCTTGTTCTTCAGGAGCATGGCCGCTACCGGGACGCTGCCGTCGATGCGGAACGTGGCCTGCGCGGGCGCATGCTTGGGATGCGTGTCGGGCACCGAGAACACGCCATCGGCGATGTTGAGGCTGCGGCCCGGCGCCACGTTCACAACGCCACGGCCGAGATTGATGGTGGCGGTGGCCCCGGTGATGTGCACCGTCAGATCGCAATCCTCGATCGGCGGCAAATCGGAGATCGGATGCAACGTCGTGGCGCTTGTCTCCAGGTCGATGGAGAGACCATCTTCCGGCGTCGGTGGGCCACCGGTCTTGAAGTCTGCCATCGGCGCGTTGCCGGCGATCACCATGCGCTCGATGATGCCGTCGCCGATGTGCTTCTTGACCCACTGGCGCACGGGATGTGCGATGAAGACCGGCCACAGCCGCTTCATCACCGACACCGGCATGCGGGTGCCGGCGACCCCGAAGGCGAGGTGCGGTTCCGACGTCGCATAGTCGAAGCTGCCGGTGACCGCGACGCCAACATTGTACAGCGGCCGTGGATCGCTGCGGCTGAGGTCGCCCTGGTCGAGATCGATCCGGTTGCTCTTGGTGTCGATGCGCCCGTGCACATTGACCCGGTTGAAAGCGAAGCCCTCCTTGTCGCCACCCACGACCGGCGCCAGGATGACCGGCTCGATCACTGAACTGCCTCGCGTAACAGCAAAATGCCAAACGCCGCTGTCGTCATCCGGCGCGGTCACGACGGCGCGCAGAGTGAACTGGTTGCCACCCGCCTGCACCTGGAACGGCGCGATCAGCGTGCGCTGGTGCACGTTCCATCGAAAGCGGAAGTCGGCGCGCTCGACGGGGATATTGATGAGATCGCGGCCGTCATGGTCGGTGATGGTGCCGGTGCCGGCGACCACCTCGCCCTGCACCTGCTGCGGCATGCCATCAGCGGCGATGTCGGCGCGGATCGAGGCAGACACCGGCAGATCGGCAGTGACGCGGCCGTCCTTCACGCGTAGCGCCAGCATGATGTCGCGCATGGAAACATGGCGCGCCTCGATCCCGACCGCGCGCATTCCGCCGTCCAGCGGGCGCATCGCCGCGCTGATCGTCCAGGGATTCTTCTTGTCGTCGGACGACAATAGAAAGACCACGCCGCCCTGGGCCGGTCGCCGCAGGCTGGCGTTGATGTGATCGAAGGTCCAATGCTTGCCGTTGCGCTGATCGTCGACGGTCAACTGGCCATTCTTCAGGCCCAGCTCTTCGAGATCGTGCCCATCAAGACCGGAGGTGCCGATCGAATCGATCCAGGCCAATACACCAGCCACCTCCTGCACGCCTGAGCGCAGCCTGCCGCGCGGCACGATGGCGCGCACTGGCGGCGTCCCGCTCACGGCATTTGGCGAGGCGGTCGCGATCGGCCGCTTGTCGGCACCGGCAAAGACGGTGACTTGGCCGTCGCGCTCGATGCGCACCGCCATCTTGGCGCCGACTAGGTTGAGGCTCTCGGCCCGCAACTGTCCGTTGAGCAGCGCCGCCCCCGACATGCCGACCTCGGCCTTGGGCGCGCTCGCCACCACCGTGCCGTCGGCGTCGCGCACCACGATGCCGCGCAGCCGCAAGGTCGGCCGCCCTTTCTCGTCGCGCTCGATCTGGGTACCGCCAACCTCGACGGTATGGCCTTTGCCGAAATTCTGCTCGATCGCCGCCTTCAGCCACGGCGTCGCCATGTCAACTTCGATCGGCCCTTGCGCGAGCCGCCACCACAGACCGGCGGCGCCCAGCGCCACCAGTACCACCACGGTCGTCGTACCGAGCAAGAGCCGCTTGACCCACCGCCGGCGCAGCACCGCCATCGCGGCGCGGCCCGCGCGCGCACCCTGCCGGCCGACCCAGCGTCGGCAGGCGTGCATCGTTCCGGTGACGCCGGACAGACCTTGGTTCAGCGTGCGGCGGACGCGGACCGTCAGCTTCGGCGGGGGTGGCTCGGGAAGATGCCGCTTCGCGTGATGATGATGCTGAGACGGATGGGGATGCTGCTGAGCGTGCTTGGGCGCGTGCGCCTGCGGATGATGCGCAGCCGTATGCGATCCCTTCTTCTTAGGGTGGGGCTTGGCAGTGCGCTTGTGGTCGCCGCCCGATTTGTGGTCGCTGCCCGTCATGCCCTCTGGGCGCCCCTCATCCGACGCGTCACGCGCGTTTCTGTGGCCGCCCGACGGACCGGTTCTGGCGCGGCCCTTGGCCTTGTTGGTGAAGCCCGTTGCGCCCGCCCGACGCAACTGGCATTTGCAACTTTGAAGCGGCGAAAGCGACGAAAGGAAGGCATATGGCACGCGAGCTTGCCGAGGGTGTAAAGGCGCCAGCTTTCACCCTGCCGCGGGACGACGGAACCCGCGTTTCGCTCAAGGACTTCAAGGGCCGCAATTTGGTCCTCTATTTCTACCCCAAGGCGGACACGCCCGGTTGCACCAAGGAAGCGATCGCGTTTTCGGGCCTCAAGGCTGCATTCGCCAAGGCGGGAACCGATATTCTCGGCGTTTCCGCCGACCCGGTGGCCGCCCAGGACAAGTTCAAGACCAAACACAAGCTGACGATCGGTTTGGCCTCCGACGAAGCCGGCAAGATGCTGGCAGGCTATGGCGCATGGGGCGAAAAATCGATGTACGGGCGCAAATACATGGGGATTTTCCGCAAGACTTTCCTGATCGATGGTGAGGGCCGCATCGTGCGCATCTGGCCCAAGGTGACGGTCGCCGGCCACGCCGAAGAGGTGCTGGAAGCCGCCCGCGCGCTCGGCCGCTGACACGCGCTGCGAGATCGCGCCGCGGGCGCCAGAACGGGCCGACCCATGGTCCCTTCGGTCCATTTGCCGCATGCTTCGAGCCGTTGTCTCGCGCGTGAAATGGCACGCTAACGAGCCGCGCTTACCGCTTTATTAACCCTATCGGATTGATATCAACCCGAAGTGTTTCACCGGTCGAATCCTGTGTTTTCGACCGGTACGGGGTATCGATGTCGTATTCGTCTCATTTGTATCCAAAAGACCGCAGCGGCGAGCACGCTGCACA